>ERZ827450.3435-NODE-3435-length-10753-cov-2.446999_pt1 | contig 10753 bp, 9 predicted proteins | sample MGYA00519773_ERZ827450 | MGnify/ENA primary metagenome ERZ827450 (study PRJEB31778, sample SAMEA3449306) | human gut metagenome | biome: human gut; feature: human-associated habitat; material: faeces | place: United Kingdom | collected 2010/2012 ...
GATGTTAAAAGAAGATACACCGGATGCTGTTATCCTCGCAACAGGATCTGAAACATTAGTTCTTCCATTTATCAAAGGTATCCATAATCCTGATATCGTATATGGTGTGGACTGCCTGGAAGGAACACGTCCGGTAGGACATAAAGTTTTAGTTGTAGGTGGAGGTATGGTAGGTGCCGAGACAGCAGATTTCCTTGCTGAACAGGGACATGAAGTATCTGTTATCGAGATGAGAGATGCAATCGGACCAGACGTAATCCACGAGCATCGTATCTTCCTTATGGAAGCCTTCGAAAAATACGGAATCGAGCAGATTACAAGCGCTGCTGTATCTGAAATCTTCTCAGATGGAGTAAGCTACAAGAATGCAGCGGATAAGTCTGATGAGACTATCTATGAAGCAAGAGGATTCGATACTGTAGTTCTTTCTATGGGATTCAGCTCCCGTTATACACACCGCGATGGTCAGAATGTTGTATATGACTTCGCTGATGAATTAAAGGACATCGTTCCGGAAGTTCATGTAGTAGGTGATGCAGTAAGAGCACGTCGTGCACTGGATGCTACAAAAGAAGCTTATGATGTGGCATTAAAACTTTAATCATTATATATAGAAATTGTAAGAAATGTGTATGTGACAGCTCGTAGTATGCGGGCTGTTATGAATAAAAGAAAACCAGGAGGGTTAAGATCATGGAAAAAAGAATTTCCGGACATACAGGCTTAATGGCATTATTTGGAACACCAGTTGGACATTCAGGATCTCCTGCAATGTACAACTTCAGCTTCCAGCATGATGGCTTAGATTATGCTTATATGGCATTTGACGTAACAGAAGAGGAAATGCCAAAAGTATTCGAGTCTATTCGTTTATTAAATATGCGTGGTGGTAACTTCACTATGCCATGCAAGAACATCGCAGCACAGCTGGTAGATAAGCTGTCACCTGCAGCTGAGATTATCGGAGCCTGCAATGTATTTGTTAACGATGACGGAGTGATCACAGGACACATTACAGATGGTGTCGGATTTGTTAAGAATCTGGAACTCAACGGAGTACCTGTAAAAGACAAAAAGGTTGTTGTTCTTGGAGCAGGCGGAGCTGCTACAGCAATTCAGGTTCAGCTGGCACTGGACGGAGCAAAAGAAGTAAATATCTTCAATATTAAAGATAAATTCTTCGAAAGAGCAGAAGGAACAAAGGCCAAATTAGCTGAAAAGTGCCCAGAGTGTGTAGTTACAGTAGACGACCTTGACGACAAGGCAAAACTGGAAGAAGCAATCAAAGCATGTGATATTCTTGTAAATGCTACAATTATGGGAATGAAACCACACCAGGATGTAACACTGGTAGATAAATCATTATTCCGTAAGGATCTGGTTGTTGCAGATACTGTATACAGCCCGGAAAAAACAAAGATGATCCTGGAAGCAGAAGAAGCAGGATGCAAGGCAATTGGCGGAGTAGGAATGCTTCAGCAGCAGGGAGCAGTAAACTATGGGCTGTTCGTAGGAAAAGAAATGCCGCTTGCTGAGTATCAGGAATTTCAGAAAGCACAGGCAAAATAAAACAACTTGATAAAGGAGAATGAGGGAATGAAAGCAAAGAAATATTTATGGTCTATCATCTGTGTATATTTTTGCTATCTGACACATGGTATTCAGGCAATCATTTTAAGCCAGAATAATGTGAATTTCGCAAAACAGTGGGGATTCAATATGTCAGATCCGCAGTCGGCAGCATATGCAGCAGGACTTGCAGCAGTAAGTACCGCAGTAGCATGGACTGGATTTGGTAAATTCGTAAGCGTATGGATCGGTGGAGAGATCTCAGACCGTGTCGGACGTAAGAAACTGATGATCGGTGGAGCAGCGTTATATATTATCTGCTTCCTTGGATTCTTATTTACTAAGAGTGCACTGGTTGCTTCTGTATGCGGTTTTGCATCTGGAGTTGCAACTTCTGGATTCTGGGATGCTTCAGGATATCCTGCAGTACAGGAAGCTTATCCGGCAGCACCTGGATCAGCACTTGTAGGAATCAAATTCTTCGTTTCACTGTCAGGTATGGTATATCCACTTCTGGTTGTACATAACGCAAACAGCGGAAACTGGAAATTAAATGTTATGATTCCGGTAGTTATGTCAATTATCTGTCTGGTACTTGCAATTATCGCACCATTTGTATATGATGATCAGAAGAAGGCATCAGAAGGAACTGATGGCAAATCAAAAGATGCAGTGCAGGCAGAGATCGATGCAGCGAAAGCAGCAATGCTTACAAAGCCAGGGAAATTTGTAGTATTTCTGGTAATGTTTTATGCATTCCTTTGCATGGCAATCATGTATGGTGCTCAGCAGTATACAAAAGCGTTCGGATTATCCGTATGTGGACTTTCTGAGATGCAGGCAGCAGGTATGACTTCTATCTATACGATTGGTTCTATCTGTGCAGTACTTTTCTGGGCATTCATGATGGCTAAATTAAAATGGAGCCCGCTGAAAGTTGTCTTGATTGATTCTATCTGTACTGCAGTAGCACTTGCAGGTGTTCTGTTTATTCATCAGGTAGCAATTATCTACATTGCAATTGCAATGTTAGGATTCTTTGCAGCAGGTGGTGCTCTTCAGACTGGTCTTGCAGTGGTTCAGTTATTTAACCCGGGACCAAAGGGAAGAAACACAGGTATTTATTACACATTTATGGGTGCAGCAAGCTACCTGATTCCGGTAGTAGCAGCACAGCTTACAAAAGCATCTGGTGAGGCAAATGCAGTATACAGCCTCATGATCATGTTATTAGTATTTGCAATCCTTGCTATTTTAAGTTCCCTCTACTTAGTAGCACAGCACAAGAAAATCTTCGGAAAGAGTGCATTGTAAAATATAATCAAGAATACAGAAAACCAGCCACCGGCAACTTTTCTTGTATATTTGGTATAAAAAGGGACTGTTGTTCCGAATAATGACGGATAGACAGTCCCTTTCTTTTAACATGGTATTGTTAAAAAAAAGACATTCATAGAAAATGCCAAAGAAATAGAGGAAAATACAGGTTATTCCATAGATGTTTTTTATGGAATAACTGATATTATGTTATAGTAAATTTTTGATTCCTGAAGCATACGAAAAAATTGTATGTAAAAATTATTAAAACGAAGGAGGACGCTCAAAGATGAGTCCGAAAAAAGCAAAAAGAGCTAATGAACTTCCTTATATTCCTCTTGGACCATTTCAGTGGAGAATTCCTGGAATCCATTACAGAGTAGAATATGTGGAATTTTTTCAGGGTCTGATCCTTGGCGCTACAGCTTTAAGTTCCATTCCGTACCTGACTGATAATCTTGGACTTCCATATGAACTTGCATGGAGCTGTGTCATCATTGAAGTATTTATGTATATGCTTCATGGATGGTTAGGAGATCCGGTAGTCCCGGGATGGATTACTCCGACACTTCCATTTACCCTGGCGTATTTAAATGGGTTTGAAAAAGGACCAGACAGAATCCAGGCGATGATCGCATTGCAGCTTCTGGTCGCATTTGTATTTATATTTATGGGAATCACTAAGCTTGCAGATAAATTTGTAAATGGTGTGCCGAATTCTATCAAAGGTGGTATTTTGATCGCAGCACCGATTACGGTATTGCAGGGACAATTATCAGATGGAAGCCAGCTTATGACGGCACCGGTAGCAACGCTTGCCGGTACATTATTACTTGCATTTTTAAGCTTTTCACCGTTCTGTGAAAAGAACAGAAGTAAATATAAGATATTAGATATTATGGCAAAATACGGCAACTTGTTCCCATATCTGATCGCTATGGTGGCAGGAGTTGCGCTTGGAGAATTATCAAAACCTGTATTAGAACTTGGAACAGTCATCAGAATTCCTGATTTCAGTAATATATTCCATACAGTCAGTATCTTTGCGGTAGGTTTTCCGCCGCTTTCGAAATTTATCAGTGCCATACCTCTGGCTTTGATCTGTTATGTACTGGCGTTTGGAGATTTTGTTACATCGAAGACGCTGGTAGAGGAAGCGCAGGAGAGCAGAAGCGATGAATATATCGACTTTAACTCAAGCAGATCTAATCTGATCAGTGGCTTAAGAAACCTGATCCTTGCAATTTTTGCACCATTCCCACCGCTGGCAGGACCGTTATGGGTTGGAATGACCGTATCAGTAGCGATGCGTTACAAAGAAGGAAAGAAAGCAATGAAATCATTGATTGGTGGAATGAGTTCTTTCCGTATGGCGACATTTATCAGTGTTATCCTGGTACCGATCGTATCTTTCATGAAACCAATCATGGGAGTCGGATCAGCAATTACATTATTGTTCCAGGCTTATGTCTGTGCAAGAATTGGTATGGAATATTGTCAGTCTAACACAGATAAGAGTATTGCAGGTGTTATGGCAGCGGTATTGGCGTTCAAAGGATCCGGATGGGCATTGCTCGTCGGCTTTGCAATGAACCTGTTACTTTCTAATATGGATTTCCAGAAGAAAAAACTGGGAGTGCTTACAACAGAGGAACTGGATCAGGTAGATGCCAAAAGAGATGAAGAAGCGCAGAGGCTTCTTACACAGAAAAAACAGGGATAAAAAATATGTGCCTGTGTTATGTTGTGTGGCAGGATAATATATTAAAATAAATGTAATAAACATAAAATGAGGGCCTGTGGGAATATCCATGGGCCCTCTCTCTTTTTTCGTTTTTTACAATGCATCGTGCACAATCTGAAGTGCCTGATGTAATTTTTCTGCTCCGATCTGTCCAGGTGCAGAAGCCTGTGCTCCGGAACCAAATGTCAGACAGGAACCAAATGCCTCGCAGGCAATACGGCTGATACTTCCAAGTCCAGCCATAGACATGGTGATGATCGGTCTGTCGGCATAGTCTGATGCCATCTCTTCAGTAGCAGAAAGAAGGGTCAGAACATCTTTTTTGGTCTGTGGCATAACAGCTATTTTAGGAATATCGGCCCCCATATCCTGCATTTTGCGGAGACGGTAAATGAGATCAGATTTGGCAGGTGTTTTGTCAAAATCATGATTAGAGGCAATGACCTTTGCACCGGAAGCGTGGATTGCATCAATCATCTCCCGTACAATGTCATCTCCTGTAAAGATCTCTACGTCAATAATATCAGCATTGCCGGTTGCTGCAACTGCTTTGTTAAGTTCGGCATATTTTTCTGTGGACATTGGATGTACGCCGCCTTCTTTGTCTGTACGGAAGGTACAGAGAAGAGGAGTATCGCCCATTACATCACGAAGTTCTTTGACGAGTTCTGAGACTTTTGCAATATCTTCAACATCTTCGTACCAGTCCATCCGCCATTCCATCAGATCCATATGCATGCCAAGATATGTACGGGTAAGGGAAAGGATGTCTTCTTTTGTCTTTCCAACATTAGGAATGCCGGAATTCCATTTCCGAGTTCCAGATTTCTTACTTTTACAGTGTTCATAGAAAAATTCTCCTTAATCTTCATAAACGTAGGAAATTCCCAGTTTTTCTTTCATGTATTCACTGTCCACACGCTTGCCGAGGATCAGTTCGATAGCTGCAATTGCCTGAAAGAGCATCATGCCCTGTCCGTTCATTGTTTTACATCCGGCGTGTCTTGCCATTTTCAACATTGCTGTTTCGTGTGGGGCGTAGACAACGTCTGTGACGATAAGATCAGGACGGAAGAAAGAAGGATCAGGAATATAAGTGATTCCTTCGAGTGGCTTCATTCCAACGCCTGTGGCATTTGTGAAAAGATAAGAAGAATGCATCTCTTCTTTTAATTTATCCAGATCTTCCAGAGGGTAGAATGTTGCTTTACAATTGGTATTTTCGTTAATTTTCTTTACCGTATCGAGTGCATTCTGTTTGAACTTGTCATCTCTTGCGAAGATAGACATCTCAGCAACACCATCCAGTGCAGCCTGGATCTCAACAGCAGTAGCAGCTCCGCCGGAACCTACAATTGTTACTTTCTTTCCGGTAGGGTCAATGTCATTGTCCTTTAAAGACTGTACATAACCGATACCGTCTGTGATGTGTCCGACCAGGTAGCCGTCTTTATTGACGATGGTATTTACCGCACCACAGAGTTTGGCAGCCGGAGAGATTTCATCCAGATACTGATGTACGATTGTCTTATTTGGCATAGAAACATTGGCACCACGCATCTTCAGTGCGCGTAAGCCCTTGATTGCATCTTCAAGTTCAGGTGCATCTACTTCAAATGCAAGATTTACAATGTCAACACCTAGCTTTTCGTAAGCTGCATTATGTGTTGCAGGTGACTGCGAGTGGCGGATTGGATAAGCCAGAAGACCGATTAATTCGGTGTGTCCGGTAATCTGATGTCTTTCCATAATAAGAATCTCCTTTTTGTAATAAAACTTTATCTTTGCTTATATTTTAACAAATTACAGATGCATAAACAAATGCTAAACAGATACGGAAATGATAGAAAATGACTATTGATCTGTAGTGCAAGTTCTATAAAGAGCGAAGAAGTGCATATACTTTAACAGCACAACGGGAAGGAGCAGGGAAAGTGGACACAGAACAGTTATATAAAGATATAAAAGCGAGAACAAACGGAGAAATCTATATCGGCGTTGTCGGACCGGTAAGAACAGGAAAATCGACATTTATCAAACGCTTTATGGATGTAATGGTGTTGCCAAGAATGGAAGATGAACATAAGAAAGAGCGGACAAGAGACGAACTTCCTCAGTCTGCGGCAGGCAAGACGATTATGACAACAGAGCCCAAATTTGTACCGAAAGATGCTGCAGTGATACGTCTGAACCAGGATGTTGAAGTAAGGATCCGTCTGATTGACTGTGTCGGATATATGGTAAAGGGTGCTTCGGGACACGAGGAGGCCGGGCATGAACGTATGGTAAAGACTCCGTGGTATCAGGAAGAAATACCATTTACCAAGGCAGCGGTGATCGGTACACAAAAAGTGATTCATGAACATGCAACGATAGGAATCGTGGTAACAACCGATGGAACGATTACAGATATTCTGCCGGAAAATTATGAAGATGCGGAGGCACGGACTATAAGAGAACTTCAGTCTATCCGAAAACCATTTGTAGTACTGGTGAATTCAAAAAAACCACATGGCCAGGAGGCTAAGGAGAAGGCAAAAAAACTGGAAGATACATATGGAGTTAAAGCAATGACCGTAAATTGTGAACAAATAAAGGAAGAAGATATTTATCGGATTCTGGAGGCCGTTTTGTATGAATTCCCGATATCTGAGGTACAGTTTTATATACCGAAATGGGTGGAAATGCTTCCGGTTACACACAAGATCAAACAGGACCTTCTGGAACATATACAAAAAATCCTCGAACACCTGGAAGAGATCAGAGATGCGGCAGCTTTAACCGGAAGACCGGAAAGTCCATACATAAAAGACTGGTATGTAGAACAGATACAGATGGATACAGGCTGTGTTATCATTCAGATCCACATGTATGAAAAATATTATTATGAAATGTTAAGTGAGATGACAGGAACTACGATCACAGGCCAGTATGATCTGATAAAGACGATGCAGAAACTTTCAATCTTAAAGAATGAATATGAAAATGTAGAAGATGCATTTACTGCAGTCCGGATGAAAGGGTATGGAGTAGTCAGCCCGACAAAAGAAGAGATCGTACTGGATGAACCAGAGATTATCAGACAGGGAAATAAATATGGGGTGAAAATTCATTCGCAGGCGCCGTCCATTCATTTGATCCGTGCTAATATAGAGACGGAGATAGCCCCGATTGTTGGAAATGAGCAGCAGGCGAAAGATTTGATCCAGTATATTAAAAATGAGGAAAAAATGGAAGGAGGTATCTGGAAAACCAGTATATTCGGAAAGACAGTAGAAGAACTTGTCATGGACGGGATGAAGAATAAAATGGCAGTTATTAATGACGAAAGCCAGGAAAAACTTCAGGATACTATGCAAAAGGTTGTGAATGACAGTAATGGAGGCATGGTGTGTATCATTATTTAGAATTATGACTTAAAATTCAAAAAACACTTGAAATATAGAATAGAATGTGTCTATAATATGAATTAGGAATTGGTAAAGGGGCCATACTCGTCAGGGTGTGGTCTCTTTTTTTTACCATAATAGACAATAAGAATCTGGAGGATGATAAAAATGAAAGATTACACGTTCAAAGTACCGCAGGATATTGTATTTGGTGTAGGCTCTTTAAAAAGACTGCCGGAGCTTCTTGAAAAAAGCGGATCTAAAAAGATGATGGTAGTATCAGACAGAGGACTGGAGAAATTAGGAGTCGTACAGAAAGTGCTGGATATTGTGGAGGCAGAAGGTATAGAAACAGTAAGTTTCCTTGATATTCTTCCAAACCCTACAGTAGATATGGTAAATGCGGCGACAAAGGTATATAAGGAATCAGGAGCGACAAGTATAGTTGCACTTGGAGGAGGAAGCCCGATGGATGTTGCCAAGGCAGTAGGTGTTCTGGCAAGATACGGCGGATCCATTACAGAGTATGAAGGTGCACATCTTGTTCCGGGACCGATCGAACCAATCATAGCAATCCCTACTACAGCAGGTACCGGAAGTGAAGTTACGGCGTTCTCCGTTATTACAGATACCTCCAGAAATTATAAATTAACGGTTTTTAGCTATGAATTACTTCCAAAATACGCACTGTTAGATCCGGAGATGATCATGTCTGTACCACCGATGGTTGCGGCTTCATGTGGAATTGATGCACTGATCCATGCATGGGAAGCATATACATCACTTGGCGCTTCACCGTTTTCTGATGCAATGGCAGAAAAAGCAATGGAACTGATCGGCGGTAATATCCGTAGATTTGTGGCAAACAGAAAGGACGAGGAAGCTGCATGTGCAATGATGTCAGGAAGTATGTTTGCGGGAATTGCATTTGCTTGGGCAAGACTTGGAGATGTACATGCCATGTCACATCCGGTCAGCGCATTCTTTGGTGTACAGCATGGAGTGGCCAATTCAATCCTTCTTCCGGTAATTGTAGAATATAATGCGCTGGCAGATCATGGACGTTACGAAAAGATTTACAATTATATCAGCGAAGAAAAAGAGCCGGTGAAAGATTTTAAACCGGAAATGCTGGTAGAAGAAATCAAGAAACTGAATGCATCTCTGGGAATTCCAAAAACACTTTCCGAGGTCGGTGTAACCGAAGATAAGATTCCACAGATGGCTGCAGATGCGATGAAGAGTGGAAATATTGCGGCTAATCCAAGACAGACAACATTAAAGGATGTGGAGATGTTGTACCGCAAAGCTTTATAGTATGATATTTTATTGATTCTGTATGTGTAAGATTGCATTATTTTCATAAAAGGGTTAAAATATAAAAGTATATGACTATCACAAATGAACGTTGGAGGTACGATATGAGAGTAGCAATTATTACGGCAAATACAGATATATACAAAGGAACGAAAGCGAATGAAAGCGGGGAAGCAGTGAAGCTTGTGGCAGAAGAAGCTGGACTTGAAGTTGTCTTTATGCGGGCACTTCCACTGGACAGAGAAGTATTGTCAACTGTTATGAAGCGCATGACAGATGGAAAAACAGCAGATCTGATCCTTACAACAGGCGGTGCGGGATGTAATCCAGGTGACTGTACACCAGAAGCAACAATGAATATTGTAGACAGACCGGTACCGGGGATTCCTGAAGCAATGAGAGCGCATACTATGAAACTGACAAGACGCAGTATGCTGAACAGAAGTGTGGCCGGAATCAGTGGAGATACACTGATCGTAAACCTTCCGGGAAAAGCACAGGCAGTAAAAGAAAGTCTCAGATTCTTACTTCCGGAACTTGTGCATGCTGTAAAGGTTATCAAGGGAGAGGCATAAAGAATGAAGATCACGTACCTGGATCACAGCGGTTTTGCTGTAGAATACAAAAAATATGTATTGATCTTCGACTGGTATAAAGGTAAACTTCCTGAATTTGATTCGGAAAAAGAAATTTATGTATTTTCCAGCCATTCACATTATGATCATTTTGACCGGAAAATATTTGAGCTGGAGAACATATATCCGAACGTAAGATATGTACTGTCGGCAGATATTACAGAAAAGCCGGTCCCTTCAAAGGTATGGTTTGTTATTGCCGACAAAGAATATCGGATTGGTAATCTGAAAGTACAGACACTTCATTCTACGGATGCGGGTGTAGCATTTCTTGTGTATGTAGATGATAGGATTATTTATCACGCAGGAGATCTGAACTGGTGGCATTGGGAAGAAGAAAGTGAATATTATAACGAACAGATGCGGATGGATTATCAGAAAGAAATCCATAAATTAAAAAATATACGGATTGATGTAGCATTTGTTCCGTTAGATCCAAGACAGGAAGAGCAATATTACTGGGGACTGGATTATTTCATGAAGCATACAGATACAGAACTGGTCTTTCCGATGCATATGTGGGGACACTATGAAGTTTATGAGAAACTTATGAATAATCCGCAGGCAGAATCCTATAAAGAACATGTAATGCATGTAAAGGTACCAGGACAGGTATTCGAATTGCCATAAGTCTGAAAGAAATTGTCTGATTATGAAATCGGAAAAAAGGTTTGTTATTTTGAATAAATAGTGCTATAATAATAAACGCTTTTGAAAAATGCAAGTAAGACAGGTAATCGCAGCTGCAGATGCCGAAAGGCAGCAGGTGAGGAAAGTCCGGG
>ERZ827450.3444-NODE-3444-length-10707-cov-3.533233_pt1 | contig 10707 bp, 8 predicted proteins | sample MGYA00519773_ERZ827450 | MGnify/ENA primary metagenome ERZ827450 (study PRJEB31778, sample SAMEA3449306) | human gut metagenome | biome: human gut; feature: human-associated habitat; material: faeces | place: United Kingdom | collected 2010/2012 ...
GGCGCTCGACGCTGCGGCTGCGCGTCACCTTGTAGAGGGCGATCTCCTGCTGCACGACCTCGTCGGGGGTGTAGACGAAGGTCTTCAGCACGTCGATCTTTTTCTCGACCTGCCGCACGAGTTTGTCGACCTGATCGGGTGTGGTGCGGACCACGATGGTGAATTTGTGGATGCCCTGCAACGCCGATTCCGAGGTCGTGAGGCTCTCGATGTTCACGTCGCGGCAGGTGAAGACGGTGGTGATCTGGCTCAGCAGGCCCACCTTGTTCTCCGAAAACACGGTGATGATGTATTCCTGTTCCATACGCTGTTTCGTTTTATTCGAACCGGATTTCCGATACCGGGGCGCCCGCCGGGACCATCGGGAAAATGTTCTCTTCGCCCTCGACGCGCACCTCCAGCAGGAAGGCGCCTTCGGAGGCTTTCATGGCGGCGATGGCCTCGTCGAGTTCCTCGCGCCGTTCGACGCAGCGGTACGAAAGGCCGTTGCCGCGGGCGATCAGCCCGAAATCGGGGTTGACCATCTCCGTAAAGGAGTAGCGGCGGTCGTAGAACAGCTCCTGCCATTGGCGCACCATGCCGAGGAACGAGTTGTTCAGCAGGACGATTTTCACGGGGATCTTCGACTGGAAGATCGTGCCCAGCTCCTGAATGGTCATTTGCAGGCCGCCGTCGCCGGCGAAAAGGACGACTTCGCGGTCGGGGGCGCCCAGCTTGGCCCCGATGGCCGCCGGAAGTCCGAATCCCATCGTGCCGAGACCGCCCGAGGTGACCACGCTGCGCGTGCGGCGGAATCCGAAATAGCGCGCGGCGTTCATCTGCTGCTGGCCCACGTCGGTCACCAGCACCGCGTCGTTGCGGTAGGCCCGGGCCACGGCGGCGACCGCCTCGCCCATGCGGATACGCCCCTCGGCGGGATGCACGGCCTTGCGGATGACGGCTTCGTATTCGATCTGGTCGCAGGCGCGGAATCCGGCGATCCATTGGCTGTGGTCGCGTTTGCGGATACGCTCGGTGATGAGCGGCAGGGAGCGTTTCACATCGCCCACGACCGCCACGTCGGCCGGGATGATCTTGCCGATCTCCGCGGGGTCGATCTCCAGGTGGATCACCTTGGCGTTGGCGCCGAAATGCGCGGGATTCCCCGTCACGCGGTCGTCGAAACGCATGCCCACGGCCACGAGCAGGTCGCACTCCTGGTTCTTGATGTTGGGACCGTAGTTGCCGTGCATGCCCAGCATGCCCACGTTTTGCGGATGGTCGGTCGGCAGGGCCGAGAGACCCAGCAGGGTCGAGGCGGCGGGCATGCCGCTCTTGTCGAGCAGCGCCCGCAGCTCGGCTTCGGCGTTGCCCAGGATGACGCCCTGACCCACCATGACCAGCGGACGGCGGGCCTGGTCGATCAGCCGTGCGGCTTCGGCGATGCGTTCCGCGTCGGGTGCGGGCGCGGGGAGGTAACTGCGGATCGAGGTGATTTTTTCGTAGCGGAACGGAGCTGTTCCGCATTGTGCGTCCTTGGTGATGTCGACCACGACGGGACCCGGACGGCCCGAGCGGGCGATGTAGAAGGCCTTGGCGATGGCCGCGGGAATGTCCTCGGTGCGCTTGACCTGGCAGTTCCATTTGGTGACGGCCTGCGTGATGCCGATGAAATTGGTCTCCTGAAAGGCGTCGGTGCCCAGCAGCGCGGAGCCGACCTGTCCGGTGACGAGCACCAGCGGCGTGGAGTCCATCAGCGCGTCGGCCAGCCCCGTCACGGTGTTCGTGGCGCCGGGACCCGAGGTCACCAGACAGACCCCGACGCGGCCGCTGACGCGGGCATAGCCCTGTGCGGCGTGCACGGCGCCCTGCTCGTGACGTACGAGGATGTGGCGCAGGCGGTCGCGGTAGTCGTAAAGCGCGTCGTAGACGGGGATGATCGCGCCTCCGGGATAGCCGAAAACGGTTTCGACGCCCTCTTGGAGAAATGATTCGATCAGGGCCTTCGATCCCGTCATCGAGGGGTCGGAGGCCGCGCGTCGCTCTTCGGGACGGAGTGTTTGAGAGGTATTCATTGCGGGTCCGTTTTTTATTCTTCGTTATCGTCGACGATACGTACGGCGCCTTTGTCGGCCGAGCTGACCAGCCGGGCATAGGCGCGCAGCGACGCCGGAACGCGGCGGTCGCGGCCGGCGGGGCGGAAGCGTTCCTGTGCGGCCATGCGGGCGGCGATCTCCGCGTCGTCGACCGCGAGGCGGATCGAGCGGCCGGGGATGTCGATCTCGATCTCATCGCCCGTGCGGACGACGGCGATCTCCCCGCCCGAGGCGGCTTCCGGCGAGACGTGGCCGATCGAAAGCCCCGAGGTTCCGCCCGAGAAACGCCCGTCGGTGATCAGCGCGCAGGCCTTGTCGAGGTGTTTCGACTTGAGGTACGACGTGGGGTAGAGCATCTCCTGCATGCCCGGGCCGCCCTTGGGGCCTTCGTAGCGGATGACGACCACTTCGCCCGGCTGCACCTCGTCGGCGAGAATGCCGTTCATGGCCTGCTCCTGCGATTCGTAAACGCGCGCCGGGCCGCGGAAGACGAACAGTTTTTCGTCCACGCCGGCGGTTTTGACGACGCAGCCCTGCCGGGCGATGTTGCCCGTCAGCACGGCCAGTCCGCCGTCGCGGAAATAGGCGTGCTCCACGTCGCGGATGCAGCCCGCCGTGCGATCGGTGTCGGGTTCTTCGTAGTAGGAGTGCTGTGCGCCCAGCTCGCGGCTGTAATGGCCTGCCGGGGCGCTGAGCGCGCGGCGTCGCGCGGCGTCGGCGGCTGCCGGGTTGAGAATGTCGCAGGCCGGGATCGCTTCGCCCAGCGTGCGCCCGTCGACGCGCAGGACCGAGGTGTCGAGCAGTCCGGCACGGTCGAGTTCGCCCAGAATGGCGAAGATGCCTCCGGCGCGGTTGACGTCCTGGATGTGGTAGTGCGAGTTGGGGGCGACCTTGCAGAGCACCGGGACCCGGCGCGAAAGGCGGTCGATGTCCTGCATCGTGAAATCGACGCCGGCCTCGTGGGCCACGGCCAGCAGGTGCAGGACCGTGTTGGTCGAGCCGCCCATGGCGATGTCTAACGACATGGCGTTTTCGAAGGCGGTCTTCGTGGCGATCGAACGCGGAAGCACCCGCTCGTCGCCCTCGAAGTAGTAACGTTCGGCATTGCGGACGATGAGCGCCGCAGCGTCTTCGAACAGCCGGCGGCGATTGACGTGGGTGGCGACGATCGTGCCGTTGCCCGGCAGCGAGAGACCCAGCGCCTCGGTCAGACAGTTCATCGAGTTGGCCGTGAACATGCCCGAGCACGATCCGCAGCCGGGGCAGGCGCAGCGCTCGATCTCGGCGATCTGCGCGTCGCTGCACGTCTCGTCGGCCCCCATCACCATGGCGTCGATCAGGTCGACGCTGCGGCCCTGAAATTTTCCGGCCTCCATCGGCCCGCCCGAGACGAAGACCGTCGGGATGTTGAGCCGCATGGCGGCCATCAGCATGCCCGGGGTGATCTTGTCGCAGTTCGAAATGCAGACCAGCGCGTCGATCTTGTGGGCGGAGGCCATGTACTCGACGCTGTCGGCGATGATCTCGCGCGAAGGCAGCGAGTAGAGCATGCCGTCGTGGCCCATGGCGATGCCGTCGTCGACGGCGATGGTGTTGAACTCCGCGGCGAAGCACCCGAGGGCTTCGATGCGCTGTTTGACATATTGTCCGATTTCGTGCAGGTGTACGTGCCCCGGCACGAGTTGGGTGAACGAATTGGCGATGCCGATGACCGGCCGGCCGAACTGTTCCTCGCGCATGCCGTTGGCGCGCCAGAGGCTTCTGGCTCCCGCCATCCGGCGGCCCGTCGTGGTGACGGCGCTTTTGAGTGTGTGTTTCATCTTTCCGTTTTCGTTTCAGTCTCCTGCCGGGTCCGGTCCTGCAACAAAAAAACCTTTCCCCGGTGGGAGAAAGGCTTTATTTTCAATCAACTATGCACGCCACCTTTCTCCCGTTATCTCCGAAGGACGACGAGCAGCAGGGTAATGACGTGAATATTCGAATGATTCAGGGCGTTCATAGCCGGTTTTCCGTGTTTGTTCGTTTTCTGCGACAGTGCATCCGCGTGCAGGCCGGGTCTCCCCGTTATGCCGGATGCTTTCTGTCTGACTATGGCAAAGATATGAATATTGAATCAGTTGAACAAATAATTTCCTAAAAAAATTTAATATTGTAACAGTCCGGAAGCATATTCTTTCCTGAAGTTCGCAACTGTGCGTGACGGCTCGTGTTTGCTTACAATTTGAAACCGGTATTTTGGCCTCCGGATGCGGTTCCCGGGCGTTTTCTTCCCGCGGTCCGGCGGGTGTGGGCCGAAAGGCTTTCATTTTTATTTTCGAAATCTCTGTTGCGGCCTTTTTGCGCTGCTCCTATATAAATAAAAGGCCGTCTGCGCAACGGCGGGCCACTTACAAATTGTTACATGGATTTGGATTATTAAAATATTTGTTTTATATTTGCCGACGATGGTTACCAAACGGCATAACACGACGACAGGGCGAGGTTGCGGATTTATCGGCAATCCCGTAGGCTGTGTTTATACCGCTCTCTTCACGACCGCCACAACTGCCACGACGACTGCCACGACCCCCGTGGGGGTTCAGTAGTCAATATTCCGTCCGCATACCTGCGTGTGCACATCCCGGCCAAGGCTGCCGGAGCGGAAACAGAAAATCAGGCAAAGGTAGTTCAATTCATCAAAAAAAAATGGTATGAAACATATTAAGGTTTTCGCGCCGGGAACGGTCGCGAATCTGGGGTGCGGTTTCGATGTGATGGGCCTTACGCTCGACGGCGTGGGCGACGTGCTGGAAGTGGGCGTTGCGGAAAATGCCGAAGGATTCGAAATCCGTAACCGCAGCGGGGTGGAACTCCCCGGAAATGTCGAAGAAAACGTCATCACGCCCGCCGTACGGGCCTTGCTCGAAGCTTACGGCCGTCCGGTGCGGATCGAGGTGGAGATCCTCGAAAGATCGCTCCCGGCAGCGGCATCGGGTCGAGCGCCGCCTCGTCGGCCGCCGCCGTCTACGGGGTCAACGAACTGCTGGGCCGCCCGTTCTCGGGCAAGCAGCTGGTGGAGTTCGCCATGATGGGCGAGGCGTTGCTGGGCGGCACGCCCCATGCCGACAATGTAGGCCCCGCGCTGTTGGGCGGCGTGGTGCTGGTCCGCGGCTACCGGCCGTTCGACATCGTGCGGCTGCACGTGCCCGACAACTTTTTCTACGCCGTGGCGCATCCCGGCATCGTGGTCAGCACCCGGGAGGCGCGCGAGGCGCTTCCGAAGCGGATTCCTCTGTCGGATGCCGTTGCGCAGTGGGGCAACGTCGGCGGACTGGTCGCCGGGTTCGCGCTGCGCGACGTGGCGCTGATCGGCCGTTCGATGCACGACGTCGTGGCGGAGCCGTACCGCAAGGGATTCATCCCCGGGTACGACGCGCTGAAGGAGCAGGTGCTGGCCGGAGGCGCGCTGGCCATGAACATCGCCGGATCGGGCCCCTCGGTTTTCGCGCTGGCCTCCAATTACGAGGCTGCCGTGCGGATCTCCGGGGAGATGAAGCGGCATTTCGAAGGGTTGGGAATCGGTTGTAATAGCTATGCGGGCCGCGTGTCGAATGCCGGGGCGCGGGTTGTCGAATAACAAAAGCGAAGGACGATGAATTATTACAGTACGAGAGATCGGGAACGGGCGCACGGCTGTTCGCTGCGCGAGGCCGCGATGATGGGGCTGGCCCCCGACGGGGGGCTGTTCGTCCCCGAACGGATTCCGCAGGCCGACATGGCCCTTGCGGAGCGTCTGGCCGGCGAATCCTATGCCGCGTTGGCGGGTTATCTGACGGGGTTGTTCTTCGGCGGCGATTTCGATTCGCAGGCCGTGCAGCGTGAACTGGACGGCCTTTACGACTTCCCCGTGCCCCTGCGCGTGGTCGGCCGGGGACGCTATACGCTGGAACTGTTCCACGGTCCGACCTGCGCCTTCAAGGATTTCGGCGCCGGGTTCATGGGCCGGATGACAGGCCTGCTGGGCGCCGCCGATGAAAAACTGGTGATTCTCACGGCCACCTCGGGCGATACGGGCAGCGCCGTGGCGCACGGGTTTCACAATGTGCCGGGCGTCGAGGTCGTGGTGCTCTATCCCGAAGGGAAGATCAGCCGCCTGCAGGAGTGCCAGATGACCGCCCTGGGCGGCAACATCCATCCGCTGCGCGTCGCCGGAACGTTCGACGATTGCCAGCGGCTTGTGAAGGAGCTGTTCGCCGACGCCCCGTTCCGCAAGCGGCGACGGGTGACGTCGGCCAATTCGATCAACCTGCTGCGCTGGATTCCGCAGGCGTTCTACTATTTCTACGGTTATTGCCAGTGGCGGCAGGCCACGGGCGGCGACCGTCCTGTCGTCGTCGTGCCGAGCGGCAATTACGGAAACCTCGCCGCCGGAATGCTGGCCCGGCGCATGGGACTGCCCCTCGGGGGCTTCGTCGCCGCCTCGAACGTCAACGATGTCGTGCCCGAGTTCATCCGCACGGGCGTCTACCGCCCGAGGCCGTCGGTGCGGACTCCGGCCAATGCGATGGATGTCGGCGCACCGAGCAATTTCGAACGGATGCTGTGGCTCTGCGACGGCGATCCGGAGATGCTGCGCGCCGAACTGGAGGGATTCCGCTGCGACGATGCCTCGATCCGCCGCACGATCGACGAGCTGTATGAGCGCCACGGCTATTTCTCCGATCCGCACAGCGCCGTCGGCTATGCGGCCTCGGCGGCCGTGGACAAGCCGGGTTTTTACCTCTCCACGGCGCATCCCGCCAAGTTCGGAGAGGTCATCGAATCGGTGACCGGATCGCGGGTGCCGCTTCCGGAGCGGCTCGAACGGCTGACGCGGCGGCCGCAATGCTCCGAACCGCTGGCGGCCGATCTTGCCGCCTTCGAAGAGTTCGTGGCGAACGTCTGAATGTGAAAATCCTCCGCCCGATCGGGCGGAGGATTCTTTCTTTTGTTGTGTTTTCGGTTGTGTTTTTGGTTGCTTTTGTTTATATTTGTTGCGGAAAAAGCAAATAAATCCGATACTAACGTAAAAAAACTTCCGATGAACCTCAAACGTCTGCTCCCTTTACTGATCGTTCCGCTGCTGCTGACGGCCTGCCCGTCGGGCGCCAACCGGACGAAAAACGGTCCCGATCTGCGTAACCTGCCGCGCGAAATCCGCTCGGGCGAACAAGGTCCGTTCCACGTGCAGGGCATTGCCGTCGATCTCGAACGCGGCTACATCTATTTCTCCTTCACGACCAAACTGCTGAAGATGGACTTCGAAGGCAATCTGATAGGCAGCGTGGACGGCATGACGGGCCATCTGGGCTGCCTGACGATGAATCCTGCCGACGGCCGCGTTTACGGCTCGCTGGAATACAAGGACGATGCGATCGGCAAGGGCATCCGCCGGACGCTCGACGCCGGGCAGGTGGCGCCTGAAGACGAAAAGGACCGGACGGGATTCTACGTCGCCATTTTCGACGTGGACCGCATCACGCGTCCGGACATGGATGCCGAAAAGGATCGTGTGATGACCACGGTCTATATCAAGGAGGCCGTCGACGACTATTTCGCAACGGCGGAGAACGGCGGACGGACGGTCGAGCACCGGTTCGGCTGTTCGGGCATCGACGGCGTGACCTTCGCGCCCCGGTTCGGAGCGAAGGAGGGCGGCGATTATCTCTATGTGGCCTACGGCGTTTACGGCGACACCCTGCGCACGGACAACGATTACCAGGTGCTGCTCGCCTACGACACGAAGGACTGGAAGCGTTTCGAGCAGCCGCTCTCGCAGGGAAGTCTGCATAAAAGCGGCCCTGCGGCGCCCGATCACAAGTATTTCGTCCGCACGGGCAATACCTCGTGGGGAATTCAGAACCTGGCCTATGATCCCGCGTCGGGAAACTGCTATGCCGCGGTTTACAAAGGTAAAAAATCCCAGTACCCCAATTATTCGCTCTTTGTGATCGACGGCGGCAAACCGGCTCGCAGGGAGCTTTTGCAGGGATTCGATACGCCCGCCGAGGGTGAGGTGCTCTCGCTGGTTCCCGCCGGGAAATTGGCCGGCGGCATCTACGGGTGGGATTTCAAATGGGGAACGACGGGACTGTGTCCGCTCGGCGGCGGCTATTTCTATATTTCGCAGAACGCCCGTTCGAAGGAGACCAAACAGCAGAGCAGCACCGTTCGCCTCTATCGGTGGACCGGCGATGCGGATGCCCCCTTCCGGCCGGTCGAATAGCCCCTCTCCGGTTGTGCCATGCGCCCGGCCGCTCGCAGGAGCGGCCGGGCGTCTTCTTGTCGGCTGCATGAGGGGCAGCCAGCGAATGCTGCGGGGTAAGCCTGCATGTTGCCGGGTTATCCCCGGCTTTCCATGCTGTCGACCGACGGGTTGACCGTCACCACGTCCTGTTCCAGCTGCCGTTCTGTGGGCGTCCCGTCCCCGGTTGCAGGTGTGATCGGACCTCCGTCGTTGAGAATGTCGTCGGGGGTGACTTGCGTTACGGTGATTTCCTGCGTCGGTTCCGGCTGCCGGGCGGCGGTTTGTTCCGCCCCTGTTCTATCGGTATGTTTCATGGCTCCCTTTTTGGACGGGAGCCTTGCAAAGGCCATACCGTTTCCGGTGATGGCGGGCGCCTTTACGGTTCCGGGTTCCCGAAGTCGAACCGCAGCTGCACGCACTCCGGGCAGGCCTCCGGCGAGTTGCCGACCGTAAGGCCGATCAGCCGGATTTTACGCCCGTGGAAATCCGCCGCGGCCAGCAGTTCTTCCGACACGCGCCGGAGGGTCTCTGCCGAATCGACGGGCGTGAATAGGGTTTTCGACCGGGTTATCTGCCGGAAGTTGTCGAACTTGAGCTTCAGGACGACGGTCTTGCCCCGAAATTCATGCCGCATCACCCGGTTCCAGACCTCCTCGCGCACGGCCGACAGTTCGAGCCGCAGCCGTTCCCGGTCGTCCGTGTCTTCGGCAAAGGTCGTTTCGGCTCCGAGCGACTTGCGGACCCGGTTCGGCGTGACCTCCCGTTCGTCGATGCCCCGGGCATAGCCGTAATAGCTGTGTCCGGCCTTCCCGAACTGCTGCACGAGTGCCGCTTCGTTCCAGAGCCGCAGGTCGGCTCCCGTACGGATGCCGAGGCGGTGCATCTTTTCGGCCGTCACTTCGCCGATGCCGAAAAAGCGTTCGACGGGCAGTCCGGCTACGAACTCCTCGATCCGCTCCGGCGGGATCGTGAACAGTCCGTCGGGTTTCCGATAGTCGGAGGCGATCTTTGCCAGCATCTTGTTGACCGAGATTCCGGCCGAGGCCGTCAGTCCGGTTTCGGCGAGGATGCGGGCTTTGATTTCGCGGGCGACCAGCGTCGCCGAACGGACGTGGCTCACGTCGAGAAACGCTTCGTCGAGCGAGAGAGGCTCCACGAGTTCGGTGTATTCGCCGAAGATGGCGCGGATCTGTCGGGAAACGGCTTTGTAGACATCGAACCGTGCCGGAACGAAGATCAGTTCCGGACACAGCCGCTTCGCCAGCACGGACGAGAGGGCCGAATGAACCCCATAGGGGCGGGCTTCGTAGCTTGCCGTGGCGACGACCCCGCGCGGTCCGTCATATCCGACGGCGATCGGACGGCCCCGGTATTCGGGGCGGTCGCGCTGCTCTACGGATGCGTAAAAGGCATCCATGTCGATATGGATAATCTTGCGTTGGGACATCGGGCGTTTGTCGGACGGACGCAAAGATAATGCAAATTATTTCTTTTTTGCCGGTCGAATCCGGCGTTTCATACCGGCAGGTTGAGGCCCGGTTGGCTGCCGGCGCGTATTGGCGGTTGAAAATCTCTTCCGGATTGAGGGAATGCGAACGGATTGCGTATCTTTGTCCTCGTTTATATATCCGATGAAAAATGGCAGATGATTATTTAGGCCGAAAAATGGAAGAGTACCTGGCCCGTTCGGCATCCGGCCAGGCCAGTCGCCGGCCGCTGGTAACATTGAGCCGGCTGTTGCTGAAAAACCGCAGCCATCGCGGCTACGATCCCCGCTTCATCGTGCGCGAAGACCAGCTTCGCCGCATTATCGGGGTCAATACCCGCATTCCCTCGGCGCGGAATCAGCAGGTCCTGCGATTCCGGCCCGTCCTGGCGGACGAAGCGCCCGGGGTCTTGGCCGAAATCCGCCTCGGAGGGGCCCTGCCCGAGCTTCATTTACCGCTTCCGGGAACCGGGCCGAACGCTTTCATCATCGTCTGCTCGACGGTTCCGGAAGATCGTTATGTCGATATTGATTTGGGTATTTCGGTTCAGAGCATGCTGCTCCAGGCGGCTGAAATCGGACTGAACGGCATCTGTATCGGCGCGTTTGACAAAGAGCGGATCCGGCAGAAATTCCATCTGGAGTCCGAGCCGCTGCTGATCCTGGCCATCGGCAAAGGCATCGAGAAAATCGAATTGGTGGAGATTTCCGAAAACGACGATCACCGTTATTTCCGCAAGGACGGCATACACTATGTCCCTAAAGTCCGTGTGGAAGATCTGATTATCGGGTAAGTCGGATTTTACCCCGCCCCCTCCCCCCCCCCCCCCCAAAAAAAAAAAAAATTTTTTTTAAAAAAAAAAAAAAAAAAAACCCTTTTT
>ERZ827450.3452-NODE-3452-length-10681-cov-2.933842_pt1 | contig 10681 bp, 7 predicted proteins | sample MGYA00519773_ERZ827450 | MGnify/ENA primary metagenome ERZ827450 (study PRJEB31778, sample SAMEA3449306) | human gut metagenome | biome: human gut; feature: human-associated habitat; material: faeces | place: United Kingdom | collected 2010/2012 ...
ATCTTTTGTAAAATTTTTTATTGTAAAAGCAGCTATATTACCATTCTTATGGCAACGAATACGATATTGTTGCAATTTTTTTCAACGGAATGGACTGTGAGTTCATTGGCTGAAACAACTATTTTTTCCAATTCCTCTTCATGTAACGCTTCATTATCTATACTTTTGATTGAATATGGGGCAATGTAAGGACTTTGCAATAAAGATAGACATTTTTCTTTTTTTGATGATCATATGCATATGTTCTCCTTCTAATTTTGGGCTAGAACTATTTTGTTACAATTAGAGCTTGAATTTTAAATACGCAATTTTAACTCTTAAAAATAATACGAAATAAAACAACAAAAATCACAAATTATAGACAAAGAAAGTATTTATTCGAACAGATCTTTTTCCCATATTTGCTCCTTCATCTTTTTTGAAAAAACTAAATATACTGTATTGCAAAAAGGCAAGTCTAATCAGACCTGCCCTTTTATAATGATTTTTCAATTATTTTGTTACACACAAAGTTTCGTCAATCCACTTCTGGACGTCTTTCACATTATGGTTTACAGCTTTTGCGATTTTTTCAACAGGTAATCCCATTTCAGCAAGTGAAAGGGCTGTTTCCTTTTTAGCCTTTAATTCACCGCGCTTTTCGCCGCTTTCCATTCCCTCGCTATAAATTTTCTCCATTTCATGGCACATAAGCTCAACCCCTTTCTGCGTGTCTTTTAATTCATGTACCCTCTTTGCAAGAACTGGACTGTGCATTTCATCCGCATTCTTACAATGCAGATCATGCATAAGTCTCCCAAGTTCTGTGTCTTCCTGTTTTCTGGAATTCACATATATAATATGTGCTTCGTCCTGAAAGCTATCATCGGCTTCTTTGATATGTCTGTCAATATGGTAAATAGGAAAGTCATACCCAAGGATGTCATCCCTGGTAATAAAGATCACATAGCTTTCCGGTAATTCATCAAAATCCTGACCCGGATTTAAAGTGTTCATGTCCATCAAACCACTATGGTAACGTGCCCTCTTAGGTGATGCACCTTCATTATCCTGCTGGATCTCCACATCAAACTGTTTGCCTTCGGAATCTCTGGCAACACAGTCCATGATTGCGGACCGTCCCTGCAGATTCTTATAATCCTTCTGGATGATCTGCTCAATTACTTTCAGATCCTGTTTTTCCATAATGACCTGCAGAACATATTCCAGGCATTCTCTCTGTTTGAAAACATTTCTCATAAATATGTCACTCATGAGTGTAAAATTCTTAATAATACCTTTATATCTTTCGTAACGTACTTCCAATCCGTTCTCTGGCATAATTTTTTCATCTGCCACGTTCGCTGTCACCTCCCACTTTATTCTTTTTATGTTATGAAGAAATTTTCGAAAAAGCTTTTGTTTATTTTATCTTAGCATCAATGAATGACCTTTACAAGACACTTTTTCCCCGAGTTGTATCGGGTGTTTTTTAACCTACCCGTTCCACATAGCATACACTGTTTCCCTTACACTCAAATTCCGGACAAAGGGACAGCCATAATCTTTCCAGATCATTGATGTTCATGGCGTCCAATTCTGTTTCATCTTCTTCACCATAAATATTTACAAAACCAATCCGATATATGCCATACTCTTTATGTTGATTTTTTACTACTTTTCTTCCTGCCCTTCGTATATTCATAAGCTCTCTTCTCTCCTCTCTTCTGCTTCCAGCAAAAATGTATTGCAGGTATAGCTTCCGGAAGCACTGACACCAGCGGCCCCTCCAAGGCTGTCCAGATACTGGCTTCCATTTTTTGATGCAGAAATGTACATATAAAAGTTTGTCAAAACATAGTTTTTATTTTCCAGAACATTCTTATAACTGCTGCTAAGTACAAGCCTTGCTCCAAGTTTTTCTGCTTTTTCTTTGACCAGCATAACTGTTAAATTTACTGCTTTTTGTATTTCCTGCTCGCTAAGTCCGCTTTGATAATAACGCTCCAAAAACAAAACCAGTTCTTCTGCTTTATTTTCATGTGGTTCGCTTTTGGCAGTCACATCAACAAACTCAATCGTCTTCCTTTCATCCGCAGCTACAAAAGAACCTTTTGTCAGACGGAGGATTGCACGAAATACAATTTTACCATTGTGTTTGATAAATATAATTTTTTTATTTGCATCAAAACAGGATAACAGACAATCACAATTTGGACCATTCCGATAGGAAATGCAGCTACGCAGTGGTACTTCTCCTATCTGCATGACCGGAAGCAGGCTGTCCTCTTCCCAGATTTCCCATCCACAATCCACGCGCAGCAGCTTTTCTTTCCAGATTTCTTCTGTATCTTTTTTTATTGGAAAAGCAATTTCCCGTCCCAGATCTCCTTCATGGTATTTCAGCTCCATGAACTTTCCTAATAACTCAGCATTTACGATTCTTCGGATTTCTTCCTTCTTTTTCGGCTGCCTGTTCAGAAAGGAAGTCATGATCTCAGCGCCACCTTCATAAATGAACTTCTGGATATTGGATTTATTTTCCGCGACAAAAGCATCCGAAATATTCAATTCTGTCTTTAAATTCTTCCAGGAAGGATCCTGGGACAGCAGTTTGTCCATCAATGCAGGTAATCCGGAACAGCCATTTAAAAGATTCTGATTATGTAAAAGGAAGTAAACCTGATTATCCTTTGTAAGATCCTTTAAAAGTTCAGTAAAATCCATTAAAAATATCAGAATCCATATGGCTGTTTCATGCCGAAGATCCAGAATGTTTTTAAAATCCTCCTGCATCCATCTGGAAAGCGACTTTTTTGACAAAGCTTCTGCCAAGCACTCAATCTGATTTTCCTCTAATGCATCTGTCAGGCAGTCTCTTTTTATCAACTCACGGATCACCCGAAGACGATCATCACTTTTTGAGTATGCTAAACGATCATACAGGTCTATATAGACTGCTTTTACATTGTACAGGACTTTCAATTCTTCAAATACACGAGGCTTCGAAAACAGTGATTCTTCACTCTTTCTCCAGGGAACTACCATATATTCACAATCCCTTAAATTTTGCTCGTTTAAAGTATTTAGATTCAGGCATCTTTTATAAACCTCTTCATCCAGAATCAACGAACTCCTGTCAAGGTTTATAAGCCAGTCTCCATTCTTTCGCAAAAGTTCCAGGAAATGTTTCTTCCGTTTCGTAATGGCATACAGGATAAGCTCTGTCTTTTCCAAAGTGAGCTCATAAAGATCCATATCTGGAAGCGGATTTCCATACAGAGTGTTCACATAGGCTGCCTTTCCGTTTGAAACCTTTTCAAAATCTGCATCTGGACCTGTCAAAAATCTTATCAGCTTCGGGATATCTGCATATAATGATTCGTTCCAAAGCCATAAGTGAAGAAAAGAGGCCTGCCATTCTTTTGGGATCTGAGCAAGAACCACTTCTAATCCATTCCGGATTTCTTTTGGATGCCGGCTCAGTTCTTCCAGCTGTTTCTTATTTAAACTTTCCGTTTCTTCACAAAACTCTGATAAATAATTTACAAGTTCCATCAGATCCTGTTTCAAAAGTAATGCCAATGATTCCTCATCCTTGAGCAGCTCATAAAGAAGCTCCGTTGAAAAAGCCGGATTTATCAAAAGCATGCGTATCTTTATTCCCGCACGGGCAACATCAAACTCACCAATGCAGGTATCAAGACTTGCTACAAGCTGTTTCTTTAACTCTTCTTCCGGTTCCAGAAAAGCATAATATTTCAGATAAACATATACGATCCGGTCCGGGATTTCTTTATCTGCCAGTACTTTCTCAATCTTTTTATAGGGGAATTCGGACAGTTTTTCATTTCCTGCACATTCTATGACCATTCTGATGCGGTCTGGTTCTAAAATAGAAAAATCCTTTTTGTTCATTTTCCCCAAATAGCTGAGTATTTCCGGATCGTCCATCAGAGAAGAAATCGTCTCCTCATTTAACCCCTCCATCAGACCGGAAAGTTCCTGCTGATTTACCAGTCTGGCCGCATTCATACAGGAATCTTCCCCTTTCTTTCCTATCAGTTTCAGGGGAATTGCTGCATTTTTCATTTCCCTGTAAATATTCATGTGATTTAAGATTCTTTCGATCATCACGCTACCTCTGCCCTTTCTATTAATTCAGTAATCTCCGGTAACTCCATGCATTCGTCCTGGTACATATTTTCTGCCAGCTTAAGAAGATACAGAGCTTCCTTTTTTGCCATAGGCTTTTTCACTGTTCCTGCAAAATTATCTTTTAAATACGAGGAAACGATCTTACAGTAGAGCTTTTTATGGCCATATGAATAACGACCATTCTTGTAAAACTCATAAATAGACTGAATCTCCTTATCCGTTTTTCTGTTTTCCCGTAATATCTGATTAAACTGCTGTTTGATGTTTTTTTCAGTTTTCCAGTGATCTATCCGTTTTTTCTGTTCCTTTAGCCATTCTTTCCGTTCCTGATATCTTTTCCGATCCTCTTCTGTCATATATTTCTGATACAGGGTTTCTCTTCGATAAGAATCACTTATAAATGGAAGAAGCAATTTGGAAAGCTCATATGCTTCTGACTGTTCCATCCAAAGTGCTGTACTTTCCTTTAAAAGTAAGGCCGTCAGGTATTCTGGATAAATATCCGGATATTCATAAAAGAACTTTTTTTCTACCATTGAAAACAGTTCCCGGTGTTCCTCTTTTCCCAGAACTGGCGAAAAAAATTCGCACTCTCTATGTTGGATAGCATAGTATCCCAAGGAGAAAGTTTCCTTTAAAATCCTCCAGGGGCTTAAGAATTCGCATCCATCCATTCCAATCTCATTGATCAGAAATTTCAGCATAGGATAGGAATGCTCATTACAAAGACCCTTTATTTCACTTTTTAAATATCCTGCCATAAATTCCCATTTCTTTTCCAAATCTGGATCTTCATTTTTATAATCCTTTACAAACTCTTCCAGATACTTTTTTCCATCCAAAATCCCATGCAGGATCAGCCGGTTGAAAACCACATGTAGTTCCGGATCACTCTTTTTCCAAAAAACATCCTGGTATCTTTTTCCTGTAAGGTTTTCATAACGTTCCAGATACTTCAGCAAACTTTTCGTACTGTATGTTTTGCCTTTCAGAGTATCTGTAACACACGCTTCAAATTCTTCCGAAGAGAGTTCTTTTACCAGAGGATTCCATTTTTCTTCTGTCAGATCAATGTAGTGCCACTCTTCCGGTTCATTACTTCTAAATGGAAACAACGTAAGAAACGTTTTTACATTTTCCACCCTGAACGTTTCATTCATGCATTTTTCCAGCCGTTCTTTACCGTCGATACGGACAGAAAGTTTCCCATATGTTCTTAAAATCCGTGAACAAAGTACATAAGCTTCTTCTGGATATGTCTCTTTTCCGGGCAAAAATGCCTCTAATACATTCAGCCCAATTTTTTCTGCTGTCAACCCGGAAAGGCTTATCCGATCGGGTCTCTCTACAAAATACATCAGTACAAAATTTAAAAAAGCGGTCTCTTTGTCGGAATATCCAAACATACGCATACGTTTTTCCAAAACGGCATCCGCATTTTTAGCATTTGTGCCTGTTAACTTTACCAGCAGTTTCAGGATATCCAGATCCTTTTTGCGATACCCTTTAAGCTTTTTCATTACTTTGCCTACCATCCACACGAAAAGATTCCATTCAGTAAATACGGATATCTTCCGGTTCTTTGAAAAGCTGTCAGCAAGTTTCTGTTTTATGCCTTCCCACAGTGTTTCATCATCCGGAAGGATGGACATGGCAAACAGCATTTCTTCTGCTCGCTCAAATGGATACGCATGCATGGCCTGTTTCCACCGATTCTTTTCCTTTTCCTCACAGATATAATTGATACTAATCAAAAACAGGTCTTTCTCTCCAAGAATCTGTTTCATCTTTTTCCAGAACAGATCCTTTTGTGCCCCATTGAACATACAGGTCTCCTGTAAAGGCATCATCCTTGCCAGGGCAAGTCCGAGGGCACGGTATGCCTGCTTTGTCAAGGTCAGATGTTCTCCGATGCGCTCCAGGACTTCTCCCGGATAGTGCAGTCCATAAGCGGTTTCCATGTCTACTTTCGGCTTTTCCAGAAACATGTCATTTTCTCTTAATTGCATATAAATTTTATATTTTTCCTCATTAGATGACAGCTTATAGATCAGGTTCGTCATCTGCCGGTACAGGGTAATATCAAGCCATTCTTCATAAATCTTCCATTCCATCCAATTTCCTCCTGTTTTCCCATATAAAAAGGGGACTGTTCGCCAGTCCCCCAAAATTGTTCTTATGCTGCCAGGATAATCTTCTTTTTCCGGCTTGCATAAGTGATCGCCATTGTAGAATGTTCCATGCCTCGCTGTTTCTGGTATTGCTTTACATCTGCATAATTTGCAAACGAAAGGATCTTACCATTTTCCTCTAACAAGTTCTCTTCGTTATCTTCCATATTTTCACTCTCGCAGGAAGCCAGCGTCCAGTTTACATGGCAGATATAACAGGTCATGCCTGCAAATCCCAGATACTTATGTACATACTCTTCCGCTGCCTCAGCACTCGGAAAATAACGTGCATACTCCAGGGAACGGCAAACGATCCGGTCTTTGTACCATTCGGCAAAATACCGGTTCTTTTTCAGTTCAAGTACATACCCTGTCAGATAAATCTTCTGTAAAGCATTTTCTTCCTCGTCCATCATATCAAGAAGCTGTTCCGCATAGATTTTTTTCCATTTCAATGTATTCTTCTTTATTCTTTTACGCAGCATTATCTTTTTCCTCCTCAGTTCCCACAATGAGTTTTTCTATCATTCTGTACAAGTTCCGGAAATTTCCAGCTTGTCTGCGGCGTGTCATGCAATCCTGTTCAAATGCCTGGATCACAGCAGAAGTTCTTGCAAACAGTGTGAAAATTTCCTCATCTTTCAGCTGTATGGTAACCTCTTTTTCTTTCCGGTAGCTGTCTTTTTTACAATACTGCCCGCCATTGGCATTATGCATCGCTACACCGGTGCCATTCTGTATCCTGACAACCCACGGATAATTTAAAACTTCTCCTTTGTTGTTGCGAACCTTCCTCTGTATGGAAAATACTGTAACCCTTCCTGTGTTGGAATTTTTATCCTCGCAAAAGATCTTTTGCTGGAAGAATTTAAATTCCTGTACATTATTCCATATGCGGGAGTACAGGTATTTTATGATTTCCGGGCTCAGATTTGCATAAACGCTGATGCTGTCTTCTTTGCTGTAGTCAACCATGACAGCGCGGATCCTGGAATAATCGCTGGCAAAGTCTTCGTGAAAATGCCAGAAATCCTTTGGCTCTGCCATCCGCAAAAAGCTATTAAATTCCAGTAACGTATTCTGTGTCTTATGAACACAGATCTGTTTTGATACATCCGTATTCTGTTCTTTTTCTTTCCTGTTTTTCCTGTTCATCCTTACCTCCTGATAAAACGCAGCAATTTCTTTGTCAGAAGAGCTGGAAGCTGTTCAAGATCCGTAATATCCAGAAAAGATTCCTCATAAATTTCCTGAATTGCTTCCTTGTCGCTTCCGATTGCAGCCGCCTGAAAGAATACTCCCTGCTGCAGCAGCTTTTTCCGAATCTTCTGAAGGTCCCTTTTTGCCCCTGTGCCTCCATACTGGTTTGCATTAGGTGCACCATCACTGATCACAAACAGCAGTTTCTGCTTTTCCGGTCGTTCTAAAAGCCGGCTGCCAGCATACCACAATGCAGTTCCATCCCGGTTGCTTCCATAAGGCTGCATACCAGCGATCCGGAACCGATCCTTTTCATCCGTTTCAAAATCTGCGCAGCAATGCAGATACACCGTTTCGTCTTTCAGGTTCTCATGCCGGTATCCATCTGTATGATGTCCGCACACCAAAACCGGTATTTCTGATTCCATACAAAAATCATACAGGCAAAGTGCTGCAAGAATGGCATGATCCATCCGTTCCCCACACATGGAAAAAGAATTATCGACCAGCACAGCCACACAGATATCCAGCTTTTTTCCTGGCTGTTGTTTCTTAAATACTGCCCCAGACGGTGCAGCTATGTTTCGAAGATCTACCCGACGTCCAAGAAAAAGCTTATGTTCCGTGCGTTCTTTCTGATTTTTCAATATAGGAAGCAGTTTCAGGCGAAGTCTCTTTTTTACCTGTTTAAGCTGCCCCTCATACTTTTCTGTCTGTAATTTTAAAAAATCTGATATCTCGGTCTTACGGCAAAGTTTTTTCTGTACCAGGTCATGGCCTTCTTCAAACGGTATCTCCATCAATTCCTTTTGAAGATGTTCGAAAATTTCTTTCTGTATCTTTTCATCAAGCGTCTCTTTCGCCATTTCATAAAGGATTTTTTGTAAGGCATTATCACTGGATGCTTCCGTTTCTGAGGCAGGGATGCCACATTCATTCTGTTTGTCTTCGAAGCCACCAGACTCCCTGACACATTTCGGAAGATTTTCACACAGTTGCCGCAGAAACTTCTGAAGCTCTGTAGTGCGCCCGTTTTCATGGTCTTCCATTTCCTGATCCTTTCCGTTTCTTTCTGCTTTGTTTTCTGTTTCCGACTCCTGTTCCGTATCCTCTTTTCTGATCTTATCTTCATTTTGCTCAGTCTGTGACTCTGTGTTACCCTGCTTTTCTTCCTCCGGTTCTTCTTCGGATTCATTCGGGTTTTCCTTTTGCCCTTCACGCTCTTCCTGTTCTGGCTTTTGCTCTTCATTTTCTGTACCGTTCTTCTCTATTTCATCTATGATTTCCGCAAAATATTTCCAGATCATCAGAAGGATATGGTTGGTGGCAAGATATCTCTCCATGTCATCTGCTGCCTTTCCCGCTTCATCAATGACCGGCATAAGCAGTTTTAGTGTATCAATAAGCTCGTAATCCACACCATCCCAGGCATTGACCCTTGAAGACAAGGCATACTGTGCACACAGGTTCATAAGAATAGATAACCTGTCTTTCTCCGTTTCCAGCATTTCCCTAAGTGTTGGAAGCCATTCCACATTTCGGTCGCGATTCATAAGGATTCCCCTGCGGATGCTTCCCGGAAAAAGGGCGCACATCTTCTCTTCTATGTACATATCATTCAAAAGATTGCTGAGATAGGATGCTGTCTGCAGAAAGATAGAAAGGATTGCTTTATCTTTTCTTTCAAAGTAGACATTCATCGCATCCAATGCCTCTTTTTCCTGTGCATTTTCCGGTACTGGCTCCTTTGGATACCAGCTGCCATTTAACATATGCTCGGCATACCTTTTTCTAAGTGCAGAATCCGTATACCGGTAATGTCCGCATTCATGTCCCAGAATCCCGATCAGGCTGTCACTTTTTAATTCCAGTGTCAGAAAACTTGACGTAATCTGGTTTCCAAGATTTACGGCAACAGTTTCTCCCTGATTCCATCCTGCAATCCCTGAATTTTTATCATCGTATAACCGTAATGTAGTCAACTTTCCACCCGTGATTTCATGCCCGATCGAGGTCAAAAGATCACGATACTGCGGCGTATGAAATACTTTTTCCGGTGTCAGTTTTTCTTTCTCTGCACATATCCGTTTCCGGTATAAAGCCTTTTTCATTCGTTTCCTCCATCCGTTTTTAATCCACATCACAATGAGGAAGAAGAAAGACGCGTTCCATAGTTCCCCGTTCTTCCCTGTCCATGGATGCTTTACTGAGCAGTGCTGTCCATGCTGACCTCCTGAGATCATTGGAAACCATGTAACTTAACACCCAGTTTTCCAATTCCCGGTATCCGCATACGCCATCCGTAATGTCCTGTTCGATCAAATATTCATGGATCTTGCAGACCGTGGCAGCCATAAAGGACAGAAGTTCTTTGTTTTTAAACCCGGTTCTTTTCATTGCCCTTTTTGCCATTTCCTCTTCTGTCAGGGCTTCCTTTGGCTGAATCAGGTTCATTCGGGAAAGAACTGACTGGTTGAAGTTCTGACAGCCAACATAATCCAGATTGGTGGTCATGATCACAATCGTATCCGGATTTCTCCGTATCTGTTCTCCATTTACCAGATCGGTTACAGCTCCATCGTCAAACAGGGAGTTTAATCTCGTAAGTGTCCCAGGTTTTTCAATCATGGCCGGCTCCTGAATTTCAATCACAGATGGTTCCCTGCATGCCTTTACGATTTCTGACTCTTTTAATAGAAAGTCTTTTTCATTTTTCGACTTTTCATAGCCTTTTTCATAAACTGCTTTCAGGATCTCCCGAAAAGCTTTTTCCCGGCTGATCCCCTCTTCATAAATGCCATTTACCGTTGCAAGAGCTGAAGCCGGATCCATTTCAATGTCTTCCAGACGTGGCAATTCCATTTCCAGATGTGCTGTTCCGCCCATATTTGGCACGGTGGTCGCTAAAAGTTCCAGTTCATCCGTTCCAGGTCCACAGGTGAACACATAATATGGAAGCCCTAATATCTGGGCGATCATTCTGGCATCCGTTGTCTTTCCAGTACCGGCATCGCCTGTCAGCATAAACAGCCTTGCCGGTGTCTTATCCACCATCTGCAGGATTTCTTCAGCTTCCTTACTTACCAGATAGTCTTCTGGAAGCGAAGGGATCCTTTCTTTTGTCCTTTCATTTACATCCCATCTGCCAGAGTAGATCTGTTTTAATTCAAAAA
>ERZ827450.3459-NODE-3459-length-10658-cov-2.949826_pt1 | contig 10658 bp, 7 predicted proteins | sample MGYA00519773_ERZ827450 | MGnify/ENA primary metagenome ERZ827450 (study PRJEB31778, sample SAMEA3449306) | human gut metagenome | biome: human gut; feature: human-associated habitat; material: faeces | place: United Kingdom | collected 2010/2012 ...
GATTCTGTTTGATCTGCTCGTTGGTTCCCTGAATCGTAGATGCGATGGAAATGATGGAAGCAATACCTATAATAATCCCCAGCATGGTCAAAAATGACCGCATCTTATGAGACCATATCCCCCGAAAGGCCAATCTGATATTTTCTAGCATTGTTGTTCCTCCCATCTGCCGTTAATAGTTATAAAGGTCATCAAGCGTACCTTCTTCTGTCTTTGCACCCTCTCTGACATCTTTTCCATAAGGAAATGCGATCAGATCATCTTCACTGAGCCCACCTTTGACAATCACACTGTAACCGCTGTCTACAGCTGCACCCACTGAAATCTCCTGTTTCTTCAGGATACCATTATCATCTTTATACACATAGTTTTTATTATTGTCATTTCTGACAAAAGCTTTCTGAATGACCATAATGTTCTCTGCAGCAGATGCTTCATAATTGACAGTAACCCAGTCCTGATCTTCCAACTGAAGTGTCTTGTCACTTACCACTGCTGTAAATGCATAATAAGACACATTTGGATTACTGCTTCCATAGAAGCTGTTTCCGGTTACAGGATATTCCGAAACATCCATAACATCTGCCTCAAAAGATCCGCTGGTATAACTTGTACAGTTAAGCTTTGTGCCTTCTTTAAAATCATCGAGCATCAGTTCACTCACAGAACCTACAACATAAAAACCATCACTGCTTTTTATCTTGATCAGAGCCTTACCGTCAGTTGTCTCACCGCTTCCGGAATCCCCCACATAAGTAACCGTACCATCCAGTTTTGCAGTGATAAGCTTTTTATTCGCTTTCTTTTCCAGCTGTGATATCTTGATATCGCTTTCCTGAAGATCCAGCTTAAGGCTGGCAATCTTACTCTTCTGATACTTGATGGCATCTGCTCTGGAAACAGGAGTTCCGGTAGGTTCATCATTCCCACCAGGATTATCATCTCCTCCATCATCCGGATTCTCATCATATTTATCTGCATCTGCCAGTGTGAATTCCACCTCTGCAAATTCATATACCGGTTTCTCCAGAAAACTTCCGTTTACCAGATAATAACCTGTGCAGGAGGTTTTCAGATCATCATAGTCCGCTATTGTATCATTCTGATGAAATTCCAGACGGTACCAGTAACCACCCTGATTAACAACTTTGGTTCCATCAGGACTGTATCCTGCAAGTTTATTAAAGAATGAACCCATTACTGTTACTTTTTCTTTTGCACTGCTACACAGATATACATATGGATCGTCCTCTGTGCCACTTCCTGTAAACGGAACAGAATCTGCATCCAGTTTCTGATAAAACGGCTCGTCACCATCTGTGATATTCGGATCACCTTTTCGGTAATAAGGATCAAAATATGTGGTACGATCATCCAGTGTTGGCGTTGGCGTTGGTGATAATTCCGGTGTATCATTTTTTCCGGAATTAAAATCATCCTTCTCTCCGTCACTGAATCCATTTGCTGAAGGATCCGTATATACCGGAATATCATTATCCGCAGATGTTCCGTCTGATGAACCGCCTGTATTTCCGGTATCTGTTGAAGCATCATCTCCCGGTAAATCTGCCTTGGATGAAGAATTGTCTGAGCCCGCATTATCCACTGCATCTCCATCTGTAAAAGCAGATAACAAAAACGGATGCATGGCTGCTGCCAGATAATTACCGGACATATCTGTTGCGGATGATAACGTATCATCCGGTTTCATATCATCATCGCCTGTATCATTATTAGTGCTTCCTGTTTTTGAATTCAGGTTATCGGCATCTGTACCCGCATCTGTTTCCTCTACAGGTCCACCATTCTGAAGGCTGTTCAGTCTGTTCACTGCTTTATTTAAATCCTGCTCCAGTTTCTGTTTTTTCAGCTTTGCTATATTCAGTTCCATTTCCACCAGAGTAGTATCAAAAGAAATCAGAGGATCCCCTTTTTTTACGGCATCTCCCTTTGTCACATAAATCTGATCAATAATCAGGTCTTTATCACCGTTTACTGTCTGTGTTGCACTGGATGTAATGATTCCGTCAAGCGTGGTGGAAGGTGTATAAAATTCCTGCAGTAATCCGCTCACAGGAGTAACCGCCACTGTTTTCTGGCTGTTTTTCTTCAGCTGCATCAATCCCGCTGTAATTCCGCTTCCTGCGATTACCACCACAAGCACTCCTGCGAGGATTTTCTTTACTTTGCCCATGAAGATCACCTCTTTTCCTGAAGGATACCATCTTTGATCGTAACCACCCTCTTCGCATGTGCGGCAATATCCGCATCATGGGTGATCATCAATACAGATACCCCCTCATCATTCAGCCTCTGGAAAAGTTCCATAACCTGCGCACCTGATTTACTGTCAAGAGCACCTGTAGGTTCATCTGCAAGAAGAAGTTTCGGGTTATTGACGATCGCCCTGGCAATGGCAACCCTCTGCATCTGACCTCCTGAAAGCTGATTTGGCTTAAAATCCACTCTGTCCGCCAGGCCCACTCTGTCAAGTGCTTTCAGAGCGCGTTCTCTTCTCTCCTTCTTAGGTACCCTCGCATAATTTAATGGCATCTCAACATTTGCCAGAGCACTCTGCTTAGGGAGAAGATGAAAACTCTGAAAAACAAACCCTATCTTATTCAGCCGGATATCTGACATTTCATTCTCCGAACACGCCTTAATATCCACTCCATCCAGAAAAAAAGTCCCCTCTGTCTGCTTGTCCAGACATCCGATAATGTTCATCAGAGTAGTTTTTCCCGAACCGGATGGTCCCATAATTGCCACGTATTCTCCTTCTTCCATGGAGAAATTCACATCTTTTAATACCGGAACTTTCATTTTACCCTGCTGATATTCTTTATATATACCCTTTAATTCCAGTATCATTCGATCCCCTCCACGTCTTCACCTGCGCTCATACCAGGTGCCTCATCGATTGGTACAAGTTCCTCATTTGGATCAATCGAGTCATCCGAACTGTCATCTTCAGAACCCTCTTCCATATCTGGATCTGTATAGGCTTCCCCATCTGCGGAATCTGGCTGTTCATCATCCATATTTCCATGATCAGCATCCATATCTGTAATCCCGTCCGCGCCTCCGCTCATTGTCTGAGCCAGATCTCCGATCTCTGTTTTTTCGCCTTCTTCCAGAGCCGCTGTCGGGAATGCAATCGCATCTTTCTTTGTAAGGCCCTCAACAATCTTATATTCTCCAAGATCATCATCATGTTCTCCAAGTGTTACATAACGCTTCTCCAGTCTGTTCTTATCGCTGGCTGCCCATACATACGGTTCATTGGTATCTGTGTCCAGAATATAGTAATCACTGAGCCACAGACCGTCTTTTTTCTCATCCTGTCCGATGTCACGTTCTATGTACACATGCTGTCCAAGCATCAGATTCTCAGAGGAATCCAATTCCACATAAAAAGGATAAGAAGTAGACGTTGTCTGATCATCGGAACTGGTACTTGCCATACCCATATACATATCATTACTGCTGTCATCTGAAGTTCCATTATTCACATCTACGGATCCCATCGTTCCTTTCCATGTTTTACTGCTGTCTACTCTGGAACGGATGATCACTGCCTCTCCGGGTACAATAGAATCCCTGTTCTGTTCATTAACTTTACCTTTTACTCTGTAAGCACCTGTACTGAGAATTGTAATAAATGCAGAACTGTCCGAACTTCCGTCACCTGACGACATGCTACTGTCCATTGCACTGCTGTCATCCACAGAATCACCGTCGTCACTTGTCATTTTGGAAGTGTCAATTTTCTGTATCACACCATCTATTTCACTTCGAACCTCTGTATTCTGTGTTGCGCTCTGAAGTTTATCAATTTCAGACTGTTTACTCTTCTGACTATATTCATTCTTCTTGAGATTCATTTTGTTAGTCTCGATTTCAATGGTATAGGACAACTGATCTTCGGCCTTTGCTTTTTTCTTCTCCGCTTCCAGCGTAGCTATCTGTTCTGTCAGGCTGATCTGTTCATTTTTTAATCTGTCCAGATCCAGTTGCGCCTGCTTCAGATCATCCTCAATACTGCTGAGATCATATTCAAAAAGAAGCTGTCCGGCCTTTACCTCTTCTCCGGTCTTAACTTCCACTTCTTTTACTTTTCGTCCACTTTCTATTTTTACGTTTACAGTTTTCTGCGGTTCTACCACACCGGCAAACCGATTTACCGCTGTTGTTTCAGATCCGGTGATCACGCTTACTTTTGACACATACACAATAGAATCACCGGTTCCACTCTGACCGTTTCCTTTAAAGTGATACCAGACTCCGGTTCCGATACCACCTGCTGCGATCAGGATTCCCAAAACGATAATAATACGTTTCTTCATAAATTGCCTCCTTGATATTGTCACCTTGTTCAGGCTAACATCTATTATACACTACTGCTTTTTTATATCATTATTATTCACTTTCCTATCATAGCAGATTCTGCCTTAAAATAAAAGCTTTGTAATCAAATGGCAACATTTTTCACAATTTTTTCACGTTTTTTTTATGAATTTCGTTCATCTTTTTCACTTTTTTGACAGTCAGTACAAAATCTGTTAAAATAAACAGAAAAGTAACTGTCAAACAGTTGCACAGAAAGCACTGTGAAAGGAAAGAACACGTATGAATATAAACAAACACCTGATTCTTCTTTTCTCTGTCTTATTTTTTCTTTTTGCTGTATCTGTAAGCAGCGGCTGTTTCCGCAAAAATGAGTCAGATGTAAAGAGTGTAGTCAGAAATGAACTGGATCAGTTAAAAAATCTCGATTCAGAAACTACGCAAAAATACATACCCTATACAGAGCTGTTCCCCGATGCCACAGAGAATACTGATTTAACTGATGAAATCAATGAAACCTTTTCTCTCTTTTTCCGGAAATTTAATTACAAAATTTCGGATGTCATCGTCGGCACAGCCAATCATTCTGCCACTGTTTCTGTCAAACTGACCACAATCGATTCCAAAGTTCTTGCCAGAGATTTTAAAGCAGAACTTCTCCGGACACAGATCACAGAGTCAGCCCAGGCACAAAAAGGAAATATCAAAGATTCTTCCAGATCTCTTGAGGCTCATTATCTGATCCTGAATCATCTTTTAAACACAAATGACTATGATACAGCTGAGACAGACTGTAACATACAGCTTGTCAATACAGGCAATAATAAAAAGGAAAAATGGAAGATCCAGCGTACCAATTCTCTGGAAGATGACCTTGTCGGCGGTCTTATAGCTGATCTGGCAGATCCGGATATCCTTTCACCGGAAGATACCCTGACCGTCTATCTTGACACTCTACAGAAACTGGATTTGAAAGAAATGACATCTTATCTGGGTGTAGTAAATATCATGAATACATCCGATACTGCAAAAAATTCCATTGCCTCAGCACTTGCCGAACAGATTCATAAAAATTTTAATTATGTCATTAAATCCAGCAGTGAAAATGGATACAATGCCACTGTTACAACTGAAATTACAACCTTTGACAGTGATTCGATCCTGGCTGATTATCAGGAAAAGCTTGATAAATATCTGGCTTCTGCTGACGCAGTTATCGATGGCTCCCAGAAACGATACGAGAAATCTTTCGAAATTCTTCTGAACAGCATCAATGATAATACCGTTACTACCGTCAATGATGTAGATTTTGTTCTAATCAATGATGGGGTATCCTGGAAACTTCAGGATGAGGGAAATACTTTGGGAAATGCTATTTTCGGTACTTTGACAGATTCTCCTCTCGAGACTTCTGATTCTGAGGATGAAAATATTTCTGCCGATACAGATAAGCAGACAGATGATAATACTTCTACTGAAAGCAGTTCCAATTAACGATTAGTCAATCGGATATTCGCAATCCGCTTCCGCTACTTGCTCATAACCAAATAACTGCTTCGCAGTTTGGTTAAACAACTAAAAAGGCCACCATATCACAGAAATGTTCCTTTCCCGAATCATTCTATGATATGGTGGTCTTTTTAATCTTTGTCTTATTCTTTTTACATCCCCGTTATAATTTTGATAAACAGTAAAACCAGAACGATCAGAATAATCGGTCTTACGATTTTATTTCCATTTTTCATTACCATTCCAGATCCTACATAATGCCCTGCAATGGAAAAAACAGAAGCTGCAAGTCCAAGATATATGACAATCTTTCCACTAAATAAAAAAACAACTAATGCCATTATATTAGAAGAAAGATTTGCAAGTTTCATAGTTCCGGAAGCTTTCGCTACGGGAAGTTTTGCTACTCCTGTATATAAAATAAGCAGAAACGTACCAGTTCCCGGCCCATAAAAGCCATCGTAGCAGCCAACAGCCAGAGAACACACCGCACACAAAATCCACTGTTTCTTTCTGGAAATCTCTACATTGCTGTTATCATCCAGATTTTTCTTCTTCATTACATAAAACGCAACAATAGGAAGTACTGGAATCAGCATCCATTTTAATATCTTATCACTGGCAAGAAGCGCAATATGAGCGCCTGCAAAAGAACCGACAAGAGCCATGGAAATACATGGCAGTGCAACTCCCCAGTCTACAAATTTATTCTTACATAAACGTGCTGTTGAAATCGCTGTCCCAGTTGCCGAGGATAATTTATTCGTTGCTATCGCATTGTGCATCGGAACCCCTGCAAGCAAATACGCAGGCAGGGAGATCAAACCACCCCCGCCTGCGATAGAATCAACTAATCCTGCAAGGAATACCAACGGGCATACAATCAAAAACGTCTGAATTGTAAGCTCCATCCTTATTCAGTTACTTCCTCCGGTCTTACTTCCAGTTCCAGTTCTTTTAACTGCTCCTCGCTTACGCGGCTCGGAGACTGAGTCATCAGACAGGAAGCATCTTTAACCTTCGGGAATGCGATTACGTCACGGATGCTGTCAACTTTCGCCATAAGCATTACCAGACGGTCAAGTCCGTATGCCAGTCCGGCATGAGGCGGAACTCCATATTTGAATGCATTCAGAAGGAAACCAAACTGTTTGTAAGCTGCATCTTTCGTAAATCCAAGCATCTCAAACATTTTTTCCTGAATATCATTCTGATGGATTCGAACACTACCTCCACCGATCTCATTACCATTCAATACGATATCATAAGCTTTTGCACGGATTTTTCCAAGATCTCCACTTTCGATCAGCGGGATATCCTCATCCATCAGCATTGTGAACGGATGATGCATCGCTGTGTAACGGTTTTCTTCTTCATTCCACTCAAGAAGCGGGAATTCTGTGATCCACAGGAATTTGTATTCATTCTTATCAAGGAGTTCCATCTGGCGTGCCAGTTCCAGTCTGAGTGCACCAAGAACATCCCATACAACTTTATTCTTATCTGCAGCAAATAATAACAAGTCTCCGTTCTCTCCGCCCATCGCTTCGATCAGAGCTTTCATTTCATCATCTGTCATGAATTTGGCAAATGAGGATTTCACTGTTCCGTCTTCATGAATTGCAATATACGCAAGTCCCTTTGCACCATAATCTTTTGCAAAATCAACCAGTTTATCAATCTTCTTACGAGCCATTCCGCCCTGTCCTTTGGCGTTGATACCACGAACTGTTCCACCATTTTCGATCGCATTTTTGAACACTACAAATTCACAGTCTTTTACAACATCTGTTACGTTTGTCAGTTCCATACCAAAACGGATATCCGGCTTATCTGAACCAAAGCGGTCCATTGCTTCCTGCCATGTCATTCTCTGGATTGGAAGAGATACTTCCACGCCCAGTACTTCTTTGAATAATTTGGCAAGCAGTCTTTCATTTACTTCGATTACATCATCGACATCCACGAAAGATAACTCCATATCGATCTGTGTGAATTCCGGTTGACGGTCTGCACGTAAATCTTCGTCACGGAAGCATTTTGCGATCTGGAAATATCTGTCATATCCTGAACACATCAGTAACTGTTTGAATAACTGTGGTGACTGTGGCAGCGCATAGAACTGTCCCTGCTGGATACGGCTAGGTACGAGGTAATCTCTTGCTCCTTCCGGTGTACTTTTGATCAGAACCGGTGTCTCAATCTCAAGAAATCCTTCTTCCGCAAGGAACTGACGTGTCAGAGTTGCAACCTTGCTTCTCATCATCAGATTGCGCTGCAGATCCGGTCTTCTAAGATCCAGGTATCTGTATTTCAGACGTACTTCTTCTTTTGTTTTAGAATTCTCTTCGATGTGGAACGGCGGTGTCTCTGATTCAGAAAGAATACGAAGTTCTTCCGGAATCACCTCTATCTCTCCTGTTGCAAGATGCTCATTCACTGCACCGGAACGTTTTGCTACTGTTCCTACGATTGCTACTACATATTCTGCACGAAGCTTAGCTGCCTTTTCGATCAGTGCCGCTTCGCATTTTCCTTCTTCGAATACCACCTGGATAATACCTGAACGGTCTCTGACATCTACGAATACCAGACCGCCCTTATTACGGTTTTTCTGTACCCATCCCATAATGGTAACTTTCTCTCCTACATTGGCTGCAGATAATTCTGCACATCTGTGGGTTCTTTTTAACCCTTTCATTGATTCTGCCATGTTTCTTTATCTCCTTTTCCGACGTCCTTACGCCGTAATTTATTGTTTCCTATATATCTTATAAATTTTCCACGGAATCTGCATAACAGTCCACGATTTCTGTATAACCGTCTTCAGTAAGCTGTTCTTTCTGGAACTTTTTATTCTTCTTCATGTTGACGATCAGGACCTGTTTTCCTGCCTGACGGTCTGCCTTTGCAAGTGACATAACCTTTAAAAGCCCTTCTTTTGTCATCTTCTTCTCTAACAGATATGCTTTCTTCTCTTTTACAGTCGGAACTTCATATCCATTTTCCAGAAGCAGCATGACGATTCGTTCGAATCCGATTGAGAATCCACATGCAGGTGTATCCTGCCCGGTGAATTTACCGATCATCTTATCATAACGGCCGCCTCCGGCTACAGATCCGCCGAAATCATCCATCGTCACTTCAAAGATCGTTCCTGTATAGTAAGACTGTCCTCTTACAAGTGTCGGATCGAATTTGATATTGAATTCGCATTCTTTTGCGGTCTCAACACTGGAAATGATCATTTCCATACTGTCTGCTGTCTCTTCACTTAAGCAGTCGCCCAGTTTTTCTTTCAGGAAACGGATACCTGTTACATCTGGTGCTACATCCTTAAATAACTGAAGATAAGTCTCTACATTTTCCTTTACATATCCCATCTCTTCTAATTCTTTCGCAACACCTTCTGCACCGATCTTGTCCATCTTATCCAGAATGATGAAGACTTCATCATAATCATCCTCACGGAAACCACTGTAAGCAGCCATTGCTTTCAGGATATTACGGTCATTGATACATACCGTAAAGTTCTGGAAGCTTAATTTGCCAAGCATAGCTGTCGTTGCAAGGATCAGTTCGATCTCTGCGAGATTTCCCGGCTCTCCTAAGATATCAATATCACACTGCATGAACTGTCTGAAACGTCCTTTCTGCGGACGGTCTGCTCTCCATACATTACCAATCTGCAATGCCTTAAAAGGTGCCGGCAATTCATTCGAATGGTTTGCATAATATCTGGCAAGCGGTACGGTAAGATCATAACGCAGTCCTCCGTCTACCAGATCGTTTTCTTCTTTTGCTGTATCGATCTTCAGTTTTTCTCCTCTTTTTAAAATCTTGAAGATCAGTTTCTCGTTGTCTCCGCCCTGTTTGCTGCACAGGTTCTCGATATGTTCCACACATGGTGTCTCGATGGAACAGAATCCGTATGTCTTATACGTCTCTTTGATCAGTCCGATCAGGTAATCACGGATCTCCATCTCACGTGGGAGCATGTCTTTCATACCGGTAACCGGTTTCTTCTTTAATGCCATAACCATTCTCCTTTTCGCTCTATCATCTCATCAATACGATGGATATATTCCATAATATTTTTCACATTCTCGATGCGGATCAGATTCGTCTTTTTTCCGCCTGCCGTCTGAATCTTCTCCGGCAATACGAGCTTGGTCGAAGCTCCCGCTCCTGCTGCCAGGATGGTCTGCTTTTCTTCCATAATAAGTATATTGTAAATTCCGGCTTTGTCAACCTCTGCATAACCAACATTCTCAAAATTTCCTGCAATATTTTTCTGACGGTACAGATAATACGGCTTTAACCCCATCTCTTCTGCACATTCAGCCGCATCCTCTACCATCCCGGAAATCTCAGAATGCAGATCCATCGTTCTGCCCTCCTGCCCGAATTTTGCTGCCCGTTTAATCGCCAGTGCATGCACCGTCAGACTGTCAGGGGCGAGTGCTTTGATTCTTCTCAATGTATCCTGCATATCCGCCCTTGTCTCACCCGGAAGTCCTGCGATCAGATCCATATTGATGTTATCAAATCCAAGCTCTCGTGCCATGTGAAAAATGCGTTCTACATCTTCAACGGTATGCTTTCTTCCGACCAGATCCAGTGTCTTCTGCTGCATCGTCTGTGGATTGACAGAAATTCTCGTCACCGGATATCTGCGGATCACTTCCAGCTTTTCTCTCGTAATGCTGTCCGGTCTGCCTGCCTCCACTGTAAACTCTTTCAGTTCAGACAGATCAAAACAGTTCCGGATTGTTCCGAGAAGGCGATCTAACTGTCCCGCC
>ERZ827450.3468-NODE-3468-length-10623-cov-2.792298_pt1 | contig 10623 bp, 9 predicted proteins | sample MGYA00519773_ERZ827450 | MGnify/ENA primary metagenome ERZ827450 (study PRJEB31778, sample SAMEA3449306) | human gut metagenome | biome: human gut; feature: human-associated habitat; material: faeces | place: United Kingdom | collected 2010/2012 ...
ACCGGCTAAGCGTTTAATTCTCTCTTAAATGTGCGGATATATTCTTTTGCCACATCCAGATCATAATTATTTTCTTCCATAAGTTCAATGAAATGTGTTCCGACAATGCATCCATCAATCGTATCTTTTAATCCGGCTACGTCTTCTGCTGTGCGGATTCCGAATCCCATCATGACAGGGATCTTTGATACGGCTTTTACATTTTCCAGATACTTTCTTACGTTTTTGTGGAAATGTGCTGCCTGTCCGGTTACCCCCATAGAAGATACACAGTAGACATAACCTCTTGCATTTTCTAAGATCATTGGGATTCTGTCTGCGGATACTGGTGCGACAAGCTGAATGAGGATTGGCGCATTTTCTGAGTTGTCGAGTGCTTCTACTAATTCGAACTGTTCTTCTTTTGGAAGATCTGGGATGATAAGACCATCTACGCCGACTTCTGCACATTTCCTGGCAAATGCGTCTACGCCGTAGTAAAGGATAGTGTTATAGTACATCATAAATACGAGTGGCACATCGCAGTCTTTTCTTACTTCTTCTACCGCTGCAAATACACCTTTTAAGTTTGTTCCTTTACAGATGGAACGATAGGATGCATCCTGGATAACCGGACCGTCTGCGGTTGGATCGGAAAATGGAATTCCTAACTCGATAATATCAATTCCTGCTTCTGCCTGTGCTTTGATTAAGGCTTTTGTGCCTTCCATATCCGGCAGACCGGCAGTCATATATGTCACAAATGCTTTTTCATTTTTATTTTGTAATTCTTCCATTCTTTTTTCAATGCGGTTCATTTTTCTATCCTCCTCTTTTATTTATCTTTAAAATACTCTGCAATCGTATGTACGTCCTTGTCTCCACGTCCGGAAAGGTTTACAACCATAATCTGGTCTTCTGTCATTGTTTTTGCCTTTTTAAATGCGTATGCTAATGCATGGGCGCTCTCGATTGCCGGGATGATTCCTTCTTCGCGGCAAAGCTCTCTTAATGCCTGCATTGCCTCGTCGTCTGTGATAGAAACGTAGGTTGCTCTTCCGCTATCGTGCAGGTAAGCATGTTCCGGTCCAACCCCCGGATAATCAAGCCCAGCGGAGATGGAGCTTGCAATCTGGATATTTCCATCCTCGTTCTGAAGCAGGTAGGAGCGCATTCCATGAAGTACACCTGCTTTTCCTGAGGCAAATGCACTGGCATGTTTTCCTGTCTCTATTCCGAATCCCGCTGCTTCTACACCAATTAATTCTACGTCTTTTTCATCAATGAATTCTGCGAACATTCCGATGGAGTTGGAACCGCCGCCTACGCAGGCAAGTACGCAGTCTGGAAGTCTTCCTTCTTTTTCAAGAATCTGTTTCTTTGTCTCTACGCTGATAACTTTCTGGAATTCCTTTACCATCTGGGGATATGGATGAGGGCCTACCGCAGAACCGATAATATAGAAAGTATCTTCTGCATTTTTCGCCCATGTACGAATCGCCTCGTTTGTGGCATCTTTTAAAGTACGGCTTCCACTCTTTACACATTCTACCTTTGTTCCAAGCATTTCCATACGGAATACGTTTAATGCCTGGCGTTCCATATCTTCTTCGCCCATAAATACGGTACATTCCATATCAAACAGTGCTGCTCCTGTCGCAGTAGCCACACCATGCTGGCCTGCTCCTGTTTCTGCGATGACTTTCTTTTTGCCCATTCGTTTTGCTAAAAGAATCTGTCCGATCACATTATTGATTTTGTGTGCACCGGTATGATTCAAGTCCTCACGTTTTAAATAAATCTTTGTGCCGTATTTTTTAGAAAGCTTCTCTGCGAAGTAAAGAGGAGTCTCTCTTCCGACATATTCTTTTAAATAGTAGTTATATTCCTCGATAAATTTCGGATCATTAATTGCCTCATTATATGCTGTCTCTAATTCTGCTAATACATTCATCAGAGATTCTGCTACATATTGTCCACCGTATTCACCATATTTTTTATTCTGCATAATAAAATCCTTTCATCAATCATGTACCATTGTTACTATTGTTCTTATTTTTTCTGGATCCTTTCCGTGGAAAGTTCCATCTTCACTTGTTTTTTCTACCGCGGAACTTAAATCGATTACGTCTGGAGCTACTTGTGAAATTGCCCTTTTTACATTCGTTTCATTAATTCCTCCTGCAAGAAAAATCATTTTTTTGTTTTTTTTATGAGAAACATCTTTCGATACATCTGTCTTTTGTCTTTGTCTGATATTATCAAGCAGACTCCAGTCAAATGTTTTCCCACTTCCAGGTGTCTTGCTGTCAAATACATAGCCTTTTATTTTGTCTTTTGCTTCGTATTCATTTAGTTTGTCTAAATCAGACACATTAAATGCTCTTAAAATCGGAAGCTTGCATTGTTTATATACATCTTCAGTAACAGTTCCATGAATTTGAATATAATCAAATCCAGCTTTTTCAATTTGCCTTATCTGCTCTGTTGTCGGTGAGACAACGACTGCTACTGTCCGAATTTTTTTATCTACTTTTTCAAGCAAATGTTCCGCCTGCTCTATTGTTATATTTCGGTTGCTTTTTGGAAAAAATAAAACAAATCCGATATAATCCGGCAGATAAGTGTTGACTGCCTTAATATCTGCCTCACAGGTCATTCCACATATTTTAATTTTGGTATGGCTATTTATTAGCTCTTTATCCATCTTACAAACTCTCTATCATTTCTCTTTAATCAGCTTGATTTTTATTCTTTTTTGACAGATTACAAATTCTGTTATCAGATTTGTTCTTCACTGCCTTATGTTTTATTCTCTTACTTTTCGTTATATAGGTTCTTCCATTCTGTTGCAAGTTCTCTTGGATGTTCCGATAGCATAAATGCACCACCAATCAAGAGCGCATCTACTTTACATTCCTTTAAAAATGCAATATGCTCGTTCGTTGTCACTCCACTTTCCGAAACAAATACCGTTCCTTCCGGCACCATCGGGCGAAGTCTTTTTGTATTTTCAAGGGAAATGGTAAAGTCTTTTAAGTTGCGGTTATTTACACCGATGATTTTCGGCTGGATTTTTAATGCACGCCCCATTTCTTCTTCATCATGTGTTTCTACTAATACGTCCATCCCCAGCTCCGTTGCCAGCTTATAATATTCTGCCATCTGCTCATCGCTAAGAATCGCCGCAATAAGCAGGATACATTCCGCTCCAATCACCTTTGCCTCATAGATCTGATATGGATCGATAATGAAGTCTTTTCGTATCATCGGCAATGGAGAAATATTTCTGATTTCTTTAAAATAATCGGTGTTTCCGAGGAAATGGTCTTCCTCTGTCAGGCAGGAAATAGCATCGACTGATACGTTATATTCATCAATTCTGTCCATAAGTTCCATCGTCATCTCGATTTTTCCCATGCTGGGAGATGCCTTTTTAAACTCTCCGATAATGGATAATCCCGGCTTTGCTAACGCTTCATAAAAAGAAATGCTTTTTCTTTCTGAAGCAAGGGCAAGCTCTTTCATTTCCTCCTCGCTAGTGCGGGCTTTATGCTCTTTTAAGCGTTTTTTCTTGTCTTCTACAATTACATCTAAAATCATCATTTTTTTGTCACCTCTTTTTTAAACACGCTTTAGAAAAATTCTCTATTATTTTTATTATGGTTGATTATTATAATTCCAGAAAGTTCTCGATCATCTTTTTTCCATGATCTGTATAAATAGATTCTGGATGGAACTGAATTCCTATCAATGGATATTCTTTATGCTGCATCGCCATGATTTCTCCATCTTCTGTTCTTGCTAATATTTCAAAAACGTCTGGCAGTGTTTTTTCGTCTACAGCAAGGGAATGATATCTTGCCACATGAACCGGGCTTGGGATTCCCTCAAAAACGCTCTTTCCATCGTGTTCGATTAACGACTGTTTTCCATGCATCAGTTCTTTTGCATGAATGATTTTTGCTCCAAATGCAGCTCCGATGCTCTGATGTCCCAGGCAGATGCCAAGGATTGGTTTTTTCGTGTAAAAATGTTTTACTACGTCCATACAAATTCCGGCTTCTTTCGGACTTTTCGGTCCCGGTGAAAGAACGATTCTGTTCGGATTTAACTGCTCGATTTCTTCGATTGTAATTTTATCATTTCGAACGACTTTAATATCTTTTTCAAAGATTCCCATGTACTGATACAGATTATAAGTAAAGGAATCGTAATTATCAATTAGTAATATCATAAGGTTTCCTCCTGAAATAGAGTATTTCTCAAACACGCTCTAATACGCTGCACATCTTTCTTCCGACTCAAATCCTCAAGGTACCAGAACCTTCGCAAGAGCCCTTGCTTTATTGCAGCACTCGTTGTACTCGCTTTCTGGGTTACTGTCTGCCACGATACCGGCTCCTGCCTGAATGTAAACTTTATCGGCTTTTTTAATCATTGTTCGAATCGTAATACAAAAATCCATATCTCCATTAAAATCAATGTAACCAATTGCTCCTCCGTAAAGTCCTCTTCTTACAGATTCCAGTTCATCGATAATTTCCATCGCGCGAACCTTTGGCGCACCACTTAATGTACCTGCCGGAAGAAAGGCATTTACAAGGTCAAGTGGATGATATTCGCCTTTTTTTCTTCCTTCTACCAGCGAAACGATGTGCATAACATGGGAATATTTCTGAATATGCATGAAGTCTCTTACCTTTACCGTTCCAAACTCTGCGATTCGTCCCATGTCATTTCTTGCGAGATCAACAAGCATAACGTGTTCTGCTTTTTCTTTCGGGTCTTTCATCAGACCTTCTGCAAACTTCTGGTCTTCTGCATCATCTTTTCCACGAGTTCTTGTTCCGGCAATCGGACAGGTCAGTACTTTGTTGTCTTTTTGCTTTACGATCATTTCCGGAGAACTTCCGATAATTTCAAATTCTTCAAAGTTGAAATAATACATATATGGGGAAGGATTAATTTCTCTAAGTTCCTTATATAAATCAAAACCTTTCTGCTTCGTCTCAATCGTCCATCTCTGGGAAAGTACCGTCTGGAATACATGCCCATCTATAATATACTGTTTAATCTTATTTACTTTTTCACTATATTCTTCTAAAGTATCTGACTGCTTTATAATCTTTCCATCCGGCTGAAACTCTGACTTCTCATCTTTCCGAATATTTGCAAACGCTTCCTTCACCATTTCTTCACAGCGGAACATCGCTTTTTTCCTTCCTGCTTCTGTATCATCTTCCACAACAACCGCTGTCATTGTCTCTGCAAAATGGTCAATAGATAAAAACTCTGTCACAAGCATCAATGAAATCGTACTGATTCCAATCTCATCTGGATTATTATCCGGCAGCTCCTCTTTATACCTTACAAAATCATAGCCAAGACCACCAACAAGACCGCCTGTAAACGCAAGCTGCTCATCATCCTTACGAATCTCGAAATCACTATAATATCCTTTCAAAAGATCTACGGGATTGCCGCTAAGCTCCTTTGTTGTTCCATCTTCCTTCTCAATAACCAGCCCATTTTCTTTACTCTTAATGACTTCCTCTGGATTCTTTCCCATAAAGACGTAACGTCCGTTATTCTTATCATAACTTTCCAGAAGAAATCCCTTTTTCTTTCCTACAAAACTTTGATAAATCTGTACTGCTGTCTCATCAATAAGACTGACTGTCTTACTATATGCTCTTCTTATTCGTTTCATTTGTACCCCCTTCTTTTCTGTAGGCTGCTTTATATTTTTATGTTGTGGAAGCTTTTTGTGGCATTAAAAAAGTCCCTGACGTTCATAAAAAACATCAGGGACGAAATATTCCGCGGTACCACCCTTATTAATCACTTAAAATTATTCTTTAAAAATCTTTTTCTACCTTTCCACTCTCTAAACTTCAAAGTAAAACTAAAATCTTCTGGAACAATTCTATGTCATTCTCTCTAAATCCGATACGGATCAGATGATTCTTCAAATCCTATACAGCCACCAAATATAAACTATATCTGATTATTCTATAGTATCTATAAACGATTCTATAAAACAAGCTATGCTGTACTGTTCTTACAATCTCTGTCGATATCCTACCCCTGTAACGCGAGGACGCGGCATCAGCTACTGTTAATTCACCTTGCATCTCCCAAATCCATTCCCTTTTCCCTCACATATCGGCTTCCACCTAATCCGACTCTCTGGTATGCTGTGGATAAAAGGTACTACTTTTGTTCAACGATTTTCCTACAGTCTTAATATGTTTTACAGTATAGCAACTTTTACGCTTTATGTCAATAAATTATTTTAAATTAGTGAGGAGGTGGGAATAAACAGACGAAGCCACAGCCCCTATGCTATGCAAAAATGCTTCATTTCGCTGCGCCCAAACTGCTCAACCGCAATTTGGACTTGTTCTAAGGCGCATTTTTACATAGCATAGGGGCTGTGGCTTCTGTTTTTTCTAAACCCTACAAATTCTTTCCGATTCTATGTATTCCATCCCCACAAATTAGGGGTGATAGATTTGAGGAAGTGAATTGGAGCATTATCTCTTGGGGAGCGTCTACCTTGCCTGCGGCAAACCAGAATTCCCTACTCTCTTATTGTAGTTAAAAGTGCATCACACACACCTTCTATGCTATATTCCCCGCTTCCAGCAGTAAGGAAAATGCTATCTCCCTTTTTGTAAGATACGCTCTCACCATTGCTGGTGATGGTTCCTTCGCCGTCTAAAACGAGAATGCTTAAGAAGGATTTTTCCGAAACAGTTCCCTCAAGTTTGTTAAAGGTTGTTCCATCGAGGTTCAGTTTGTCTACTGTAAAGTAGTCGCAGTCAGCGATATGTGGATAATGACTGTCATCCTTTTTCGCTGGTGCACAGTTCGTTACAGCAACGGCTTTCTCGATGTGGAGTTCTCTCTTCTTTCCGTCCTTTCCAACTCTGCCATAATCGTATACACGATAAGTTATGTTGGAGTTCTGCTGGATTTCTGCGATGATGAGTCCTTTACCGATGGCATGAATTGTTCCAGCTTCGATAAAAAATACATCTCCTTTATGAACAGGTACTTTATTCAGTACTTCAAGAAGAGTGTCTTCTTCGATTCTTTTTGCAAATTCATCTTTGCTGATTTCTCTGTTAAATCCGTGGTAGAGGCAGGCTCCTTCTTCTGCATCCACTACATACCACATCTCGGTTTTGCCATATTGCCCTTCATTTTTTAAGGCGTACTCGTTATCTGGATGTACCTGGATAGAAAGGTTGTCCTGTGCATCGATGAATTTTGTTAAAATAGGAAAGTCCTCAAAACGCTCGCAGTTTGTTCCGAGTACTTTCTTTCCGTGTTCCTCAATATACTGTCTTAATGTCTTGCCAGCATCTTCGCCATTGGCAACAAAGCTTGGACCGTCTGGATGACAGGATAATTCCCATGTCTCTGCTAATCGGTCGCCTGTCATTTCTTTTCCGTAGTTGTCTACGAGTTTATGTCCACCCCAGATGTAATCTTTTCCGCTTGGTTTTAATTTTAAAATTGCCATCTTTTTTCTCCTTTTAAATGAAATAGAAACGTATGTCTATATATATATCAGATGTGAGATGCGCAGAAGAAGTATGTCATGCATTACATGATGCGCATCTCTCAGCAAGAATGCCGGGAGTTCTATATTTTAATACCTTATTTTGCAAATGAGAAGGTATTTTGATATTTTGACTCTGGGCATCATATTTTTTGGCTTTCTGTCATATATTATTAAGGACAATAATGCGGAAATAATAAGACGGGAGCAGAAAATATGAATAGAAAAAGGAAAAGAAATTACGGCTATGTTATATTGTTTCTGGGACTTTGGTTTTTCTGGTTTCAGAATGTGAGTGCATCACAAATGCTTTTTCCATTTGTGGCGGATGACTGGCTTTCGTTTGAAGGACACAGCTTTTTGGAACTTCAGCAGGAAAATGGAAGAAAAAATGTAAATCAGACAAAAGAAAAAAAGAAAGATAAAGAAAATGTAAAGGAAGCGATGGCGGTTCCGGTAAAATATGATAATGTCATAAGTGCCGGGGACCGCCAAATTCTTTATAAAGTAGTTTCTATGGAGTGTGACACAGATTATGAGGGCTCTTTAGCAGTGATTAGCTGTATGTTAAACCGTTTAGAATCTGACAAATATCCGGATGATTTGATGGAGGTAATAACGGAAAAGGCTCAATTTAGTGCATATTATGACAAAAAAACGGAGACGTATCCATATCTTAACCGTGTGCCTTCCAAAGAATGTATACAGGCAGTAGATGATGCGCTTTCAGGGAAAAAAAGAAATCTTCCTTCATATATATTATATTTTCGCTCTTCTGCCTATAAAAAGTTAAAAGGTTATAAGAAATATGGGCAGATAGGAGATAATACTTATTTTTATAAAGAACATGATAAGCAGCAGAATAAAAAATAAGAGCGTTGATTTTTACTTGTACAGGAAAAATAAGTATGATATGATAGAACGCAGGTGAAGGAAAGAGAAGCCTTTATAGAATGTATTTCAGAAATTTTAATGTGCCGGCATTAGAGCATTTTTTAAACACGCTCCAGGGTACAGGAGATTTTGATGATGCATATAGAGTTACAGGAGGATGAGAATGGAAGAAAAAGAAAAAGTATCGAAAAATTTTATAGAGATGGCGATTGACAAGGATTTAGAAGAGGGTGTCTATGACCATGTTATGACCAGATTCCCTCCAGAACCGAATGGATATCTTCATATTGGACATGCGAAGTCTATTTTATTAAACTATGGACTGGCACAAAAGTACAATGGTAAGTTCAATCTTCGGTTTGACGATACAAACCCTACAAAGGAAAAAGTAGAATTCGTAGAATCTATTAAGAAAGATGTAGAGTGGCTGGGTGCAGACTACGAAGACAGACTGTTCTTTGCTTCAAATTACTTTGACCAGATGTATGAAGCGGCAGTGAAGCTGATCAAAAAAGGCAAAGCCTATGTCTGTGACCTGACACCGGAGCAGATTCGCGAGTACAGAGGGACACTGACAGAACCTGGAAAAGAAAGCCCGTACCGTAACCGCAGCATCGAAGAAAATCTGGAGCTGTTTGAAGCAATGAAGGATGGCAAATATGCAGACGGAGAAAAGGTACTGCGTGCAAAGATTGATATGGCATCTCCGAATATCAATATGCGTGATCCGATCATTTACCGTGTGGCACATATGACACACCATAATACCGGAGATAAATGGTGTATTTATCCGATGTATGATTTTGCACATCCGATCGAGGATGCAATCGAGGGAATTACTCATTCTATCTGTACCCTGGAGTTTGAGGATCACCGTCCTCTGTATGACTGGGTAGTAAGAGAGTGCGAATTTGAAAATCCACCTCGTCAGATCGAGTTTGCAAAGCTGTACCTGACCAACGTGGTTACAGGTAAGCGTTATATCAAGAAACTGGTAGAAGACGGAATTGTAGACGGTTGGGATGATCCTCGTCTGGTATCCATCGCTGCACTGCGAAGAAGAGGTTATACACCGGAGTCCATCAAGCGTTTTGTAGAGTTAGTTGGCGTGTCAAAGGCAAACAGCTCTGTTGACTATGCAATGCTTGAGTACTGCATCCGTGAAGACTTAAAACTGAAGAAATCACGTATGATGGCAGTGTTAGATCCTGTAAAACTGGTGATCGACAACTATCCGGAAGGACAGGTAGAAGAACTGGATGTTCCAAACAACCTGGAAAATCCGGAACTGGGAAGCAGAAAGGTTCCATTCTCCCGTGAAGTTTATATCGAAAGAGAAGACTTTATGGAAGAGCCGCCTAAGAAATATTTCCGTATGTTCCCAGGAAACGAAGTACGTCTTATGGGCGCTTATTTCGTAAAATGCACTGGCTGCGAAAAAGATGAAAATGGCAATGTAACTGTAGTACACGGAACTTATGATCCTGAGACAAAGAGTGGTTCCGGCTTTGAAGGCAGAAAGGTAAAAGGTACCATCCACTGGGTAGCTGTACCAACTGCAAAGAAGATCGAGTGCCGTCTCTATGAAAATATCGTAGATGAGGAAAAGGGTAAGCTGAATGCAGACGGAACCCTGAACTTAAATCCAAATTCCCTTACTATTCTTCCGGGATGTAAATTAGAAGCAGGTTTAAAAGACAGCAAGGCTTATGACAGTTTCCAATTTGTAAGACAGGGCTATTTCTGCTGTGACGCGAAGGACAGCAGCGAGGAACATCTTGTATTTAACCGGATCGTTTCTCTTAAGAGTTCCTATAAACCGAAAAAATAAGGTTTGATAATATCAGATTTTGTTAGGATTTTATCGTTATATTCATGACAGAACGAAATCGTAAAAGCCGCAGAAACACTTACTTTTTGCGGTTTTTACTTGCGCTTTTTGTCTGTTCGTGCAATAATAAAAACACGCTGAAATTTAGTTACTTGTTTGGCGAGATTATGAGTGAGGTGTAACCGTATGTACAAAATTGTAAAAAAAGAAACGCTCAACAGCGTTGTAGAGCTGATGGAGATTCATGCTCCTTTCGTAGCGCGCAAATGTGAGCCAGGTCAGTTTATCATTCTTCGTGTAGATGAAGATGGTGAGAGAGTGCCGCTTACTATCGCAGATTATGACA
>ERZ827450.3469-NODE-3469-length-10619-cov-2.698315_pt1 | contig 10619 bp, 7 predicted proteins | sample MGYA00519773_ERZ827450 | MGnify/ENA primary metagenome ERZ827450 (study PRJEB31778, sample SAMEA3449306) | human gut metagenome | biome: human gut; feature: human-associated habitat; material: faeces | place: United Kingdom | collected 2010/2012 ...
TAAGTTCTTTCATTTCCTTAGGAAACATTATAAACGGATTAAATCTGGGAGAAACTGATTCTATATCAATAATTTGTATTTTTGGAGATAGAGATCTCTGAGATATATAACTATTGTGACGACTATCTACATGTGATACAAATACGGAAATAAAAATTGTTAATAATATTTCTTTTTTCATTATTCTTATGTATTTCATTGTATTGTTTTCCTACAATTACCCTAATACATCCAACTCCTGCAGGGAAATGACTCATATATGAATTCCATTGATTGACATTAAATAGGGTCTGCTGAATTAATCAGGCCCTAATTATTAATCATCTCTTTTCTAAACATTGATTTTGTCTTTCCGACTTTATCAAACACAAATAAATATATGCTGCTATACGCATGTATTCATTTTCATTATTTTTATTTAGGTTACTTCTATATTCAAACAGTTCTGCGCATAAAAATTGAATCATTTATAATCGGAGAAAAAACAATATACTCTTTGAACATTTTACACTTTTATCGTTTAAAAATGTCAATTTAGAACAGAAATCAACGTTTTGATATATTTTATATAACAACCGGATCATTACAGAGCGCTTATCTTCACCTTTTTGTTTTAGTTCCTCATAAAACACAGAAATATTTAAGTCAACAAGTGAATTCGAAATTATCAAGCTTTTCCCCTTATTTACAGAATCATTTATAATGTAATTGTAAGTTACTAAAAATTTGGTAGAATTCTGATCACAATTTGATTGCCTATTAATTACAGTACAGAAATAAAAACAACATAATATAAAAAAGAATATATTTTTCATAGCGAACCTTTTATTTAAATCTTATGTATTTATCGCTAAATATCGTTCCAAATCTTACATTCATCAAGCCTTGAGCTCCTCTAAATTTATGGAAGATAGTTTATATACCTACCCTTGAAAATCCACTTCTTTCACGATTCCAATATATCATTTTCCTCTGCTCATCATATGATAGCTTTTTTAGTACAAGTACAATATCACTATTGAATTTTTTAGGAGGATCAATCACCAAATCAGAATAAATTACCAATGAGTCTCCTTGCGGTTTATAAAATAACTCTTCGGTAGTAAACTTATAATCCATGTCAGAATTGTACTTCCAACCTTTCTCTTGAGGATTATTTGTAGTTATCACTATAGCAGAATGTTGCCCTAATAAGCCCCATGTCTTGACAATAAAATATAATCTCATATTTAATGAAGAAAAATATATTTCAGAATATTTATACTTAGGATCTAATGAAGTAGACATGTCTTCAATTTTAGACCAATAATACCCACTATAAAAAACAATAATGGCTAATATTACACTTGCACAAATCTTTATAATTTTTGTTTTCATATTCATTTTATTGATTTTGCTCTTTCCCAACCAATTCTACTCATTCTGAACTGATAATATTGCTCACCATAAGTTGGAGGATTTCCATATGATGTACCATTTAGCACAATATCAATTTTCTCAGAAGTAGATAATCTTTCTCCTGCCGCTTCTTTTATGTGTAAAGCTCCAGCTAATTTCTGAAACGTATCAAATGTAATTCCCACTCCCATAATTGTACCATTAGCAGCATTATATCCCGCCAGATAATTTCCAGCAGAATGTGCTGTGACATAATTTCCATCTAATAAAGCGCCCACATTCTTATACTTTACTTTGATATCAAAAAGACCTCCACCCGCTGATTTATTAGCGATCTCCATTAAATCCATTTCTTTTGCTTTAGCTACCATATCTTTTATTATAGGATCAAATGATTTTCCAAATTGTATACATGTTTCTTTTAATACAGAACCATCCTCAGGACTAATAAACTCATCCCAATTCTGAGTTTTTCCCATTAACGTTCCATTTTTAGTATCAAGTCCTTCTCCTTTATAATCTGCAGATTGTATATCATGTTTATAAATACCCATATCGCCATCATTATATACTTCAATAACATATCCCAATGAGTCTGTATGAGTTGAAAGACCATCCAGATCAACATACTTTATAGGATTATTCATACAATACGCATAAGGACTCACCGAATAATACTTCTCACATAATGGGTCCATCTGATTAAAACGGTTCATGATGGCATACATTGTACGGGCACCAAAGAAATACTCATCCAAGTTATTCGTACCCATGAATTCTTTGCCACCCAATGCAAAAGGAACATCTGTATAAGGTTTTCTATATATAATGCCGGAAGGATGATAACTGGGATAACTGAATGTTATGGGACCATTGGTATAGCCCGGTTCCCAATAGCCTCGGAAAGAACCGACATGATCTTTCATGGAATAAAAGATTGAATAGCCGACACGGTTCACGAATCTTATAAATCCTTCAGGAGTAGCAATGCGATATAGTCTTCCCGAATAATAATAATCCTCACTCCAATCATTATGCTCTGTGATATAAGGATCCGTATTGTTCACAATGCTATCTAAAGGAGTAGAAGTTCTTATAGGAAAAGAGCCATAAGAATCACGTACCTTACGACCATCAGCCATATAAGAATAAGTGAGGAGATTACCGTCATTAAAAGCTACTGCTTCGGGAAGATTAATTATATTATATTTAATAAACCCTATTTTATTATCCAGATTCTTCACCAAGTTACCATTACTGTCATAGAAATATTCAATATCTTTATTCGCTGCATCTTGATAGCGAAGCACATAATAATCGTGGCCACGACTCTCATCAGTCACTTTCTTAATCTGATTACCATGATACTGAATCGTCATTTCGTTTAAGTAATCAGGGTAAGGGTCGTAATAAGAACGCTCGATTGTGAGCACGTTACCCATTTTATCATAAGTGAATTTTTCGGGAGTTTCAATAAAACGGCCATCCGGTCGATATTGTTTAGTGGATACCAGACGATTCAGACCATCGTAAGTAAAATGGGAAGTCAAATTATTATCTGCTGTGTTGGACAAACAGGGGATATTGCCATTATATAGAGGAGTAACTCCTTGAGGGAGATTCTCGTTATAATAGATTTTCTGCGACATACGCGGCTCATTAATCTCGGTAGGCCAACCACGAACATTATATTTATAAGTAGAAGTGGCTGTTTCATTATGTAACAGTTTCTTTTCCAAGCGTCCCACTTCGTCATACTCATATTTGGCTACGAGAACTTTGGCATCGTTATCATAAGTCTGGTATAGCTTAGACAAACGCCCTGCATGATCATACTCATATTCATATGTCAGGATATGGTCAACATCATCCACAGAAGCAGGAGGTGTGTCCCGGTAAATACTCGTATGCTCTTTACGGACAGAAACAGGCTGGCCGATAAAATCATAGTTAGTAAAAGTGTAATTTCTAAAACCGAAAGCAGAATTCATCGTGGACTGTACTTCACGCCCGCGCTGGTCGTAATAATAAGCAATGCAGTCTCTTTTGAAAGGATCGTTCAAAAGAGCTACAACTTGGCCGGTAAGTTTATCACGTGAAGTAAGAGAGGAAGCGGAGAAAGAAGAGTAATACTCTGGACGATTGAGAAAGCCAATGAATTCATTGAATATAGTAGTATATTCATAGTCATCATAATAATTAATGATTAATGGAGTACATAAATAACTTATTCTAGGAACCGAAGTATACCCATAATTTTCAGAACCATATGACGCGCCTATAAAATAAATTCTGAGATCCAGATTTTTACATATACGTATCCAATCAGCGTGTGTTTTGTTGCGAGTCATAAAGCCCCATATCACTTGCCGCCCTAAACGGTCATACTGAAAAGATTGCCATCTCCCAGCCTCCCGGTCATTACCATCCTGCTTCAGCACCAAATAGTTACACCTATCATACACATAATAAATCGGTTCACACCCCGGAAGTTTTTTCTTGATACACCGGTCTCGTTCATCGTAGTAGTAGAGATACCCGTATAATTGGACCGCTTCAACCTGACTACACATGAAAGTGCTATATCCTCCCAACGCATCAGCAGCAAGAGGTGGCAGGACTACCCGTTTTCTTCCATGATCATCATAAACGATATAAGTATCGTGCGGAATTCCATTTGCCTTCTGCCGGGTAAGAATCAGTTTCCCTTCATGATCGGTAAACTGATCGGTCACATTGCCGTCTTCGTCTGTTGTCCGCAGGATAGACACTTCATTTGCATCATAAGATTTTACTTCAACCTTTATATCCTCTCCAACATCTTTTGCAGACAGGCAGTAGCAATGGTCATCACCCGTTTTCGTATTATATAAGTAAGTGTACTTCACAGATTTCCCATTCTCCCGCCATGTTTGTCCGGGGCCATAGCTTTCGCGAACGCGGTTTAACTCCGAATGTTCATAGACCGTATAACTTTCCGGATTGGAATCATTATAGAAATTGGTATTCCCCACAGGCCGGGGAAGCGATTCGGACACTTTGCGGAACGCGCCGTCATATCCGACAAATGTTTGTAGATCGTTACCCTGAGGGGAAGCCCCTATCTCTCTAATTTCATCATTTAACCCGAAAGAATTATAATAAGTTATCGTCTCTCTAAAACTACTGCCATCGTCTTTGGTCATTAGTCGGGTCCGCACATAATGACGGTTCTTATCTTGTCCTTTCAAAAAAGAAGGAAAAAATGAGGAAAGACAAACAAAAACAAAGATAGAATAAAGTGTATATTTCATGCTGTTTTCATTTTTTAATTAATTACAATCGTTCTCTTGCTTTCTATAGAAAATAGAAACAGGTATTAATGAGCAGGGAAATTATAATCAAAAGCAGTTATCGTCTTCTTGACATTATTCTCCCAAATGTATGATTCGACAAGACGGCCAAAACCATCATAGGTAAAATAGGTAGTTATTCCGTCCGGACCTTTAATAGAAGTGCCCCCGATCAAAGGCCGGTAAGTATAGAAGTATCCCCGATAACCGGGCATTTCCTAAAGCATTTTCATATACGTCGCAGCAGTAGTTGTGTATGCTCCCTGCTTTTCCATATCCGTAATCCACGTACCATCGGATTGTGTTTTCTTAATTATTTCATCAAGCGTCATTCCTTCCATTTTAAATACCGGATGTTGGTTATAGTATGACCATAGATAGCTGGTAGTAGAACCATCAGAAGTGACAGAACTAATGTTGCCATAAGGAGTATAGGTGTAAGAAAGGCGATCTTCAAAGTTAGAAAGTACCGGATTCCACGTTTGTACCTTTTGAACAGCCAAACCGGAATAAACGTTTCGCAGAGTAGTGGTATCCGCTCCGCATATGCGTTTATATGCTATCAAGTTATTCAGTGCATGCAATTGCAACAAGAAATCTTGTCCCAAATCTTCCGTTATGCTATCTTTCGCCTCTTCCGGATAAATGAAATGTTCGATCGTTTCAGAACTACCGGTAGTAGTACGTATCCGTATAGGATTCAAGTGCCTTGTTGCAAACCACACGGTTGTCTCCACTGGACTATCAAACAGGTCTCCTGAATTTTGTGGACAATAAATATAATCACGTGTCTGTGTTCTTTTATTGCCATCGTCCGCAAAAGTGGTAATACGTCCTCGTTTCAAACGGGAAGCTCCGGCCGTTATAGCCCAAGTAAAGTCTTGATATATCTCTTGAGGATAAGCACCGTATTCTTCCAAATTGCAAGCACGCGTTTTATAAGGACGCCCGATAATGACCTCCGGACCATTAAACTTCATAGGATCTCTATAATAATTATACTCGTACTCACGGCGCTCAAGCAGGGTATTGCCTTCATATATCTCTTTCTTTATCAGTTGCCCATACTTTAAAGCCTCTAAGCCGTCATCCGGATCAAAAGGCTTAGTGATATCCTGACGAACTTGAGTACGGGGATCAAAAGGATCATTAGGAATTCCGCCAGCAAGTTCCCAATATGGAGCACTAAAAAAATAATCCGTACGGTTCTCTTCGACACCTGCATTATCAATAACCTGTTCTCTTACATATGGATAAATAACAGAGCTGCCATTGCTAAAAGTGATATTGGAAACTGGATTCGCCCCCCAGGTCCGTAAACGGCAAAGCTTTGTATTACCACTTGCAGGAATTATAGTCAACCGCTCCATCTGTGTACAGTAATCCCGCTCTGTCAAGGCATGTTTAGGCACTCCAAGATCCTTTTTATACTTACCATCCGACCCTTCCGGTTTAGCAAGAGCATAAGAGAACACGCGTGTCCTTGAAAAGCCACTATGCATATCCTTTTCCCTTATTCGTTGTACACGCAAGCCTCCGGCAAGATAGGTACCCTTCGCATAGTTTGCATCTCCACTGAACATCTTTCCATAACGGTTGGCTTCGTAGGTAAAATTGGTATGTACACCCTCCGGTGAAAAAATATCAGTCAGAATTCCGACTTGCATACAAGTTTCATTACAGTTACGGGTGCTGTCACCAAAATTAAAATAATACTGGTCATTGCAATAATAACGCCCATACGGAATAGGAAGGCGGTTCCTGACATTTTCCCCGTTATAATATCCCCAGTGATCCATTGCATAACTAGCTTCTGACTGGACATTATAAGGCATTTTATATTGAAACGAATAAACCTGTCTCTCTAAAGGAGTTCTACCGGAAGTGACAACTATCGAATCTAATTTAGTAAGACTCGTTTTTTCGTTATAGCGGGTTATATAAAATTGAACCTTTCGAATAATTTCCCCACTCTTGGATTTAACAGTAATAGTACTCAAATTCATATCACCGCCCTGTACAAAAGAAATAGAACCATCGTCAAATTGAATCGAATTTAATTTGCGTTCTTGTACGGAAGTTGCAAAATAAGGGCTGGGAACCAGATATTCCTCAAAATTAGAATATGAACCGGCAACTCGCGCTTCGCCATTTTCAATACGATAATAATATGTGGTGGCACCTTGCTTGGATATCAACCTGTAGTTACCCGGAGATGCAGAATATGCTCTGGAAGCATTTAAAGAATCCTCGCGGCGCAGAAATGTATTCTCTTTGACAGAAAAACAATCAAAATCAAGTGTATCAGGTGCTTGTCCACTATTCCGGAAAGTTCCCGGATACTCTTCCAAAGCTACATAATCGGTAGAATAAGACGATATGATCGGTGCGGATTGGAAATCAGTGTATGTAAAAGAGATATTTGCTCTGGTTTTGTTAGATACAATTCTCCGACACAACCAACGAGTATTATAATTTCCGGTCTTTTCCGTATAGCCGTCCGTTTCACTACCAAATTCATATCTGAGCCCATTATCATCCGTTATATGAAGTTCATTAGGCCCAAGTATTTCCCAACCGACCACATGTATAGGAACATAAGGACGAGTGCAACAAGCACTGACACGGGTAACCGGTTTAAACCCGGAAGTTTCTACACCCAAATAGAATGTGCCGCTCTGCTTTGCCAGTTTATAATAAAAACGATCGGGTTCGCTATCGATAATCTTCTTTTCAACCTGCTTTAAGAAACGAGTCTTTTTGTCCGGATCGTTCTGTTCTCTTTCATTAAAATACTTGGCAGTAAGATATCCTCCATATTTCTCCTCATCCGGAATACCTCTGATCTCACGCATAATGGAGGGTTCCGCATTCAAGGTCCAGTTGGTTCCTACCCAACCGCTCAACTGACGGAGTTTAATGCCGGCGGAGTGATAAGACAAGGTTATAGGAAGTTCCATATCCCCCACTTTTATTGTATAAATAGGAATCGTTATGTCAGCCAATCCCGTACTATGATTCACCGGATAGCAAACGTATTTCTGAACTGCAGCAGCCTCCGGAGAAACCGGAACAATCTGGGGTTGGGAAATGGTAATAGGCATCTCTCCGTTCTGTGCATAAAGAGTGTAGCTGTATCCAAAGTTAACGGACAAAAGAAGTGCCAACAGTTTATAAAGGTTTCGTCGATTTTTCATAATAGTGTATTCTAAAAGTAGTTCATGTTCAAATTTTCTCACCATAGGTTTTACCATTGACAACCAAACGTAGTATATAATGCCTAAAGAGAGAAGGATCGATGGTGATAGATTCGCGATATTGCCCCGGACGCATTTCCCTCTTTGGAAAGACGGACAAAAGCTCTCCCTGCACAGTGTATAAAGCGATCTCGACTTCACAAGGAGCAGTCAGTAAATATTCTACAACCAGATGAGCATCCTCCTGATAAAAATTACATTTACCAAAACCATCTCCCAAAGGGAAAGAGCCGTTACGGGACTGTTCCTCTTTTTTCTGTTTCTGCATGGACCTTTCTTCACGTGTCTGTTGATTGTCCGCATCTTCATTCAGAGTATAATATTGCTCGGACGGTGAATAATAAAATGCCGTTCGAAAATGAGATTCATGAGTACCACGACGAATCAACGTGTTCTCCACTGTTTCCAGAATAGGATAACGATAACCTGGAGTATACCAAGAGTAGGTATCCGTTTGCGTGATAAGGGTATCCGCATGGATACGGGACAAAATGCTATCCGGATGAAATTTACATAACCATCCGGCAGGGTCATCTACCGCACGGTATACACCGTGAAAATCCAGGTCCTGAACAAACCGGCGCTGCGTATGTACACGCAACACATCCGGTACCGTATCTCCCTCTATCACGAGAATACCTTCCGCATCTGCCGTAACGGTAGTCTTACCTGACAACTCCATACCATACGCGTGCTGATACTCACCGATATAGCCGAACAGACTTTCGAAACGGTCATTCAGTTTCATAGGATACACAGCCAGAAGTTCCGGAAAAACGGCTTTCTGGTAAGTCGATCTATTTTCTACGCCGACTTTCCATAAAGAATCTCCCTGTATGCGGTATTTATACATGGTACAGTGCTCCGTACCGGTTAAGAGAGAATCACTGCCGGTATAAACCAGTTCATATTGTTCCTTCACCGGAGTCAGTTGCTCTATTTGCCAAACTTGCCCCGGACCCGGCTCACCGGGTGAGAAGTAATTGATCTCCTGCTTACAGATTTCATCGCCTACCCGGGGAAGCGTAGCCGATTTATGCAAAATAGTTTGTGCGCTCGCATGCAGACAACAGATGCCTAACAAAGCGATAAATAATTTTTTTCTCATAATATAGTAAGTTAACATCATCGTATATCGGTTAACATCGTTTGATAAAAGAACCTGCCTGAAAAATCAACGCAATCAGACAGGTTCTTTCTTTACGTCTACTTGTCTGTGCGGAAAGGGCCTACCGGTACTCCGGACGGGCTATACAGATTCCCATTCGGACAGTCGGCCCAGTTGTAACGTGCCGCAATGGGAATTTCCACTTGAGGAGATTCCAGCACGACACTTTTACCATTTTGCTGCAACGTTGCTTTAGCCGGATAGAATACTCCGTCGGGGCCAGCCAATACAAATCCTTTTACTTCTCCTGCATTAGCTTGTACAGGTGAATCGAATGTCAAAGCAAGTGTACGGTCATAAACCTTATATCCTGTACAAACCGGCATGTGATAAGTACCTTTCCGGTAAGTATCGGCTAATGACAAAGCCGCCAGCCGCTTACCGACATCCTGCTTGTTCTTCGGATGAATATCATACGGATCGCCTAAATCGACGGCTGTTATCATCCCTGTATTGGCTATATGCAAAGCCTCGGCCTGTGCCTCGCGAAGAACTGCCCACCGGGAATCCGGCTGTACTTCCTGCGGAGTCATATAACCGGCCAATTGTACAAAGTAGAAAGGCAAATCAATTTTCCACTGTTTCCGCCAGTCGGCAATCAATGCCCGGAACAAAGGAGCATATTGCTCGGCTCTACTGGCATTTTCTTCTCCCTGATACCAGATGACACCCTTAACAGGGAAAGCAGTTAACGGACTGACCATGGCGTTGTACAACCCGGAGGGATAATGAGAACTCTCGGGAGAAACCGGTTTCGCAGGAATATCGGTAACCGACATACCTATCCGGTAAATCCACTTTCCGGCCAGTGAGATCCGTTCGCCACCAACTTCTGCATATAAATCTTCGGGAGCGCCATTGATTCCGCCTTCACCTCCATAATCGGTCACACGTATGGTCAGAACACCCTTTCCGGCTTTTACCTCGCTGGCAGGAATCATATAAGACCGGGGAGTCGCGTGCCCCTGTCCCCTTGCTATTTCTTGTCCGTTATAGTAAGTAATATCTTCGTCGTCAATCTTTCCCAAAGACAGCCTGACCTCTTTTCCTTGCCAAGCCGCAGGAATTTCTATTTCACGTTGAAACCAGACAACACCATCAAAACCATCCAGACCGTTCCGTTCCCAGAATCCCGGAAGTTGCATCGGTTGCCAACCGTCACCGGTTTGCAAGGAAGATATCCATAAAGGCTGCCCCTCTCCATAGCCGGCATCCCGGTTCATAAACTCTCTTTCCCATGCCTGCATCTCTCTTTGATGAGCTGCCATCAAACGTTCTTTATCAAAGCCGAGTGCCTCCATCTCAGTCAGTTTTTCCCGGAATTCCGCCACTTGCTTCAATGTACCCGCACTGGTCCATGACTCGGCAGGAGTTCCTCCCCAAGTACAGTCAATCACCCCGATGGGAACATTCAGATTCTTCCATAACTCACGGGCATAGAAATAAGCCACAGCAGAAAAGTCC
>ERZ827450.3475-NODE-3475-length-10601-cov-2.714015_pt1 | contig 10601 bp, 7 predicted proteins | sample MGYA00519773_ERZ827450 | MGnify/ENA primary metagenome ERZ827450 (study PRJEB31778, sample SAMEA3449306) | human gut metagenome | biome: human gut; feature: human-associated habitat; material: faeces | place: United Kingdom | collected 2010/2012 ...
AGGTCGTAGCTGAGCTTTTTCTTTGTAAAGTCTGCCATGCGTTGTGCCGGTGCTGTTTGCTTCATGTTGCCCTGCTGCCAGCAAAGACGTTCCAAAGCTTCTTGAAAGTACATCATGTTGAGTTGGGAATTGAAATCCGAAAGTCGAGCGTCGGCCGCACTGCTTTGTTGCGCAGCCCATTCTTCATTCATCATTCTTAATTCATCATTCCCCAAGTCTTCCGGGCGCAGTTCCACTACCATTCCCGAGTTGCTCCATCGGGAACCCCGGTTGCTGGGGCTCATGCCGTTGACTACTATTTGCCGGGGACCGCTGGCTGCCGGAACGACAAAGCCTCCGGGGCACATGCAGAAGCTGTACACGCCTCTTCCGTCCACTTGGGTAACGAAGCTGTACTCGGCAACGGGCAGGTATTTGCCGCGTCCGTTGCGGTTGTGGTATTGTATCCGGTCTATCAGGGAAGCGGGATGTTCCAGGCGTACTCCACTAAAAGGTGGTCGCACAGAGGGGAGCGGAGGTCTAGGCCGGAGGCCCGGCCCAAACGCTCGTTGCGGGCCAGCAGGGCGGGCGTATCCAGTCCGTAGGGGCACTTGGCCTTGCACTGGTTGCAGTGCAGGCAGCCCTCGATCTTCTTCATCTTAGCCTGACCGGCAGGGCTCAGATGCTCTGCCGAGGGCGAGCGCCGGAGCAGCAGGCTCATGCGGGCGCAGTTGTTGATCTCGATGCCAGCCGGGCAGGGCATACAGTAACCGCAGCCACGGCAGAACTCACCGCACAGCTCCTCCCGGTCGTGGGCAATGACCGCAGACAGCTCTGCGTCCATCCGGGGCGGGTTATCAATGTAGGAGAGGAACTCGTCCAGCTCCTTTTCCCGCTGAACGCCCCAGATGGGCAGAACGCCCTCGAACTGCGCTTCAAAGGCATAGGCGGCGGCGCTGTTGGTAATGAGACCGCCGGACAGACCTTTCATGGCGATAAAGCCCATCTCGTGCTCTTTGCACAGCTGCACCAATTCCAGCTCCTGCTCACCGGAAATATAACTAAACGGAAACTGCAGGGTCTCGTACAGGCCGCTCTCAATGGCTTCCTTGGCCACGGACAGGCGGTGGTTGGTGATGCCGATGTGTCGGATCGTCCCCTTTTCCTTGGCCTCCAGCGCGGCTTCGTACAGGCCGGAGCCGTCACCGGGCTTAGGGCAGAAGGACGGGTTGTGGAACTGGTAGATGTCCACATAGTCGGTGCGCAGGTTGTTCAGGGAGGTGTGCAGGTCCTTCCAGAACTCCTCCGCGTTCTGGGCGGCGGTCTTGGTAGCGATGTAGACCTCGGAGCGGATGCCGTCAAAGGCTTCGCCCAGCTTCACCTCGCTGTCGGTGTAGGCGCGGGCGGTATCAAAGAAGCGGATGCCCGCCTTGTAAGCCTTGCGAGCCAGAAAGACCGCGTCCTCCTGGGAAATGCGCTGGATGGGCAGGGCACCAAAGCCGTTTTTGTTCACGGTGATGCCGGTGCGCCCCAATGTGACCATATCCATAGGGAACCTCCTGTTTTTTTTTTCAAAAATACTCTCTGTGCTCATTATAAGACGAAGCGCCCCACAACGCAAGAAAAACCCTCTCCATCAAAGCGTGGCAGTGCACAGCGATGACAGAGAGGGTCAGTTTTATTGATAATCGTGGTTCAGGAACAGCGCTTTGATGGCGACGATCTCGTCGTACTCCTCCTGCTCCACCTGCACATCCGCATTGACAGCCTGTAGGCGGGCCTTGACGGCATCCAGCGCCTCGGCGGTGGTCACGGCCTGACCTTCCTCCACGGCATCGATCATCCGCTTGAGGACGATCGGGTGGGCGTAACAGCTTGGCACCGGGAAGCTGCCGTTGGGGTAGTGCTTCACATACTCCGCCATGGCGGCATCGGCCTGATCGGCCCGCTTCATAATGGCGCTGTTGTTATTGTGCGCCGTGGGCAGCATGTTGTAGCTGGAAAAGAGGAAGATGGCTGCAAAACCGAACAGTGCAAAGTACACGCCGTAGCTGCCGGTGTGGGTGAATACCGCGTACAGGCCGTAGGCCGCGGCGGCCGTGCCGAACAGGAAGATGGCAAGGGCCACATAGCGGTAGACCGGCTTGCTCTTGAGCTGGGCGCGCTTGCGGCGCTGGGCAGCACTGAGCTCATTGGAGAGCTCGGGCTTTGCGTCCAGATACTCCTTTGCCCTGCGCAGGACCGTCACGGTGTGTTTGGCATCGTCAGACAGCTCCGGCAGCTTGCGGGCGGCCTTTTCCTCAGCCTTTTTCTGCAGCGCCTGCTCCCCGGCGGCACTCAGCAGCCGGATCTGGGGCTGCTGCTTTGCCAGCAGCTCCAGCAGGGCATCCACGTCCCGCTCGTCCTTGAAGTTGCACTGCTTCTGTTTGCCGCCGTCGTACTCCACCACAAGGTAAGCCATGGAGGCAAACATTCCCTTGCCGGTAAAGCCGCCCGCACTCATGGCCACCCGCTTGAACACGCGGGTGATGCTGGTGTAGGGCAGGTAGTAGCGGCGGTCGATGTAAAAGCTGTTCAGATACAGGGCCTTTTTGCCCACGCCGCAGGGGCCGATCTTTTTGCAGGCTTTCCTGTCGGCCGCCAACTCAGCGGGGTCGAGCTTGGCAAGGCCCAATTGTGCAGGTTTGAAGAGCATAACGTTCATCCCTCTTTTGCGTTTTTGTTTGTACCCATTTTCCCACTCCGGCAAAGAAAATGCAAGGCCCAACCCGCACTCTTAGCCAAAAACAGGAAACCGGCCGCTGAGCTGACAGCGGCCGGTTTGTTTTACTGAGAAATTGCCGCTATGAATGGGTTATGCGGCTTTCTTCTCGGTGTTCTTCTTGGTTGCATAGATGAACAGCGCCAGCATGGCAATTGCAAAGACGATGCCGATGGGATATGCAACTGCGGTGTTGTAAGCCACCAGCTTGCCGTCTGCATAGGTGTTGATCATCTTGCCCAGGCACTCAGGAGCCAGCACGAAGTAGGTGCAGGACACAGCGCTCATAAAGGTAGCGGGCACTGCGGTGATCCAGAAGTTCTTCTTCTCCTTGAACAGGTACATGGAAGCAGCCCACAGGACGATCATAGCCAGCGTCTGGTTGGTCCAGCTGAAGTAACGCCAGATGACGGTGTAGTCGATGAAGCCCAGTGCATTGCCGATGCCCAGGAAAGCGCCCACGCCCAGAACGGGAACGCAGAGCTTCAGGCGGTTTGCGTAGCTGTCCTGATCGATCTTGAGCCAGTCGGACAAGGTCAGACGAGCGGAACGGAACGCGGTATCACCAGAGGTGATGGGGCAGATAACGACACCGATCATAGCCAGTGCCACGCCAACCTTACCCATGGTCTTGAGGCAGACGTCGTAGATAGCGGCAGACTGACCGGCAGCCAGAGCCTCGGCCAGACCGACCATCTTGCCGTCGGTGATGGTGTACAGTGCGCAGCCGGCAGCGGCCCAGATCAGAGCGATGATGCCCTCGCAGACCATTGCGCCGTAGAAGACGAAGTGGCCCTGCTTCTCACTCTTCATGCAGCGGGCCATCAGAGGCGACTGGGTGGAGTGGAAGCCGGAGATAGCACCACAGGCAACGGTGATGAACATGAAGCTCCAGATGGGGGTGTTGGAGGGGTGCATATTGCTGAAGTTTGCCCAGATCTCGGGGATGGTGTAGGCGGGGTTGGTGAAGATACCAAAGATAACGCCCACTGCCATGATGATCAGGCAGATGCCGAACAGGGGGTAGATCTTACCGATGATGGCATCGATGGAAATAAAGGTTGCGATGAAGTAGTACGCCAGAATAACGATCAGCCAGAACAGCGTGGTCGAGAGAACGCCGGAAACACCGTTATTCTTGCACAGCGTAACGATCAGGCCAGCCGGGCCGACTGCGAATACCGTGCCGACCATGATCAGCAGGATGACCGAGAACACGCGCATAACGTTCTGCATCGCGTGGCCGAGGTATTTGCCGGTAACCTCCGCGATAGACGCGCCGTCGTTTCGCTCACTGATCATGCCGGAGAAATAGTCGTGTACGCCGCCGGCAAAGATGGTGCCGAAGGTGATCCACAGAAATACGACCGGGCCCCAGAGCGCGCCCTGAAGTGCGCCGAAGATCGGGCCGAGGCCGGCAATGTTCAGCAGCTGAACCAGAAAGAGCTTCCACTGCGGCATAACGACGTAGTCCACGCCGTCATTGATGCGTACCGCCGGAGTCTCGCGGTCATCCGGGCCGAAGGTTTTGTCTACGATCTTACCATAAGTAAAATAGCCGGCGATCAACAGCAGTAAACACAGAATAAAGCTGATCATAATATCTCCTCCTTAAAACCGGCTGCGAAAGTGATGCTTCCGCATGAAAATTACCGAAAAGATTTTTCCCTTCCCCTCTTTCGGTAATTCCTATTATGAACCTGTGAAAATAAAATACAAGGGCAATATGTCATAATTTTAACAGTGTATTTTGGGCGAATTTTCTAACTATGAAAAAGCATTATAGCGCTTATGAATTTTTCGTATATTACACCGCATTTTCCTCTCTGCGTCTCCGGAAAAGCAACGCCTGTCACAGTGCATCCGGGCAAAAAACATCCCCCGGCGAAAGCCGGGGGATGCAGTGAAAATTTACTTTTCCAGTTCGGTCCAGTCGCGGGTCTCGCGCAGCTTGGTCCACTTCTCGAACTTGTTCTCCTTGGTCTTGTAATAGTGGCTGTTGGTGGCCTCCTGTACCGCCAGATAGAACCACTGAGAAGCATCGGAATTATCCGGCCACTTGATCATGCTGTCGAGCAGATCGCTGCTGTTCTCGGGCAGACGGTTGAGTACGCGGTTGACAAGCGTCATCGCCTCTGCGCGGGTGATATACTGGTTCGGACGGAACGTACCATCCGGATAGCCGTTGATCCAGCCCTTGTTTGCGGCGATACCGATCTCATTCTTTGCCCAGTGAGATGCGATATCCGTGAACTTCGAGGACGTATCCGTGTTCTTATCGTCGAAGCGAGCGGCGATTGCGGCAAATTCCGCACGGGTGATCGGCGCATTCGGCGCGAACCTGCCATCGTTATGGCCCTTCACAATGCCCATCGAGGACAGCGTGGAGACAGCATGGTTAAACCACTGACCGCGCGTCACATCCGACAGGCTGTTGGACTGGGTGGAATTTGCGGTGCGGACTTTCTCGGTCAGCAGACGGAAGAAGATGGTCGCCACTTCTGCGCGGGTGATGTTGCCGTTCGGCTCAACGTTGCCGTTCGGGTAGCCGACGATGTACGCATAGTGATCGTCACCGTTCAGACCGGTCGGTACATCATCCGGAATGGTAACGGTAGGTCTGCGGCCGCCGCCACCGCCGCCGCCGCCGGAGGAGGATTTTTTCACGGTATAGGATACCGAAGGCTTCGGGAAGTCCAGAGGCTTGAGCTGCGCACCGGCGCTGTTGATGGCGTTCAGAACAGCGCGCTTATTGGTGAACAGTGCCTTGTCGGCAGGAACATTCTTTTCGCCCTTCAGATCCTCCGTGCCGTAGGTGCCGGGGGCAGTTTCAGGCTTGGTCAGCTTGACGGTATAGGTCAGCTGAACCGGCGCGAAGTTGGAGACGTTCTCGTTGATGGTCCAGACGAAAGCATCCGTATCCGGAGCATACAGCACCTTGAAACGGCAGTTATTTTCACTCAGATTTTCGACATCATCTCCGAAATAGGTCATGTTGCCGTTCGCCTTGGATTTCAGCTCCGTGCCGCCGACAGTCAGCTTCAGCGAGCCGGGAACAAAATCGAACGCATCGCCCATCTGGTCCTCCACCGTGGAACCGGCGCTGACTGCGTAGAGGATGTCGTTCTGGATCTTGTTGAAGTTAACCGTCTCGCCACCAGCCAAGTAGCGCATGAAGTCCGGACCCCAAGGATATGTGGCTGTTTTTTCATTTTCATTAACAACTGCGTAGCAGTTATATCCCTTTGTCTTCGCTTCTTGATAAACCTGATAGGTCAAATACAGAGCCTTATCAATGGAGTTCGCATAATTCGTATAAGTTTCGTCCTCAGGAGTCCATTTTTCCGCTGTTCCATCGTAAAGATATTCATATTCCGTGCCCTGAGCCTCAACCTGTGCACCAATCTCGGTCATCCGTTCAGACCAGCTATCAGGAGGAGTATTGCTGCCATATTTAGAGCTCCAGTTATCAGGACCAGCCCAGTGTTTCCAGAAATCAGCCTTGAAACTCCATGCGGTAGCAGTAGGCTCCGCATTATACATATAGGTAATACCATCACTTACGAAAATCAGATATTTCCGATTTGCGGCAACCTCTTTATCCTCGTCCAGCATCTGCTTGCCTGCAAGAAGTCCGGCGTGGGTGTTTGTTCCGCTGCTAATAGTTTGCTTAATTGCCTTTTCAATGGTGTTATCATCGGTAGCAAGATCTGTAAGCGGAGTTACGTTTGCCTCCTTGTTGAAGATCACAACGCCGACCTTGACCTTTGCTTCTGTGCTCTTTGCCTGCTCTTTCAGTTTATTGAGCATACCCAGTGCCTGTTCTTCCAATTTAGCACTCGTGGACTTATCCAGCACGAATACCACATCCGATGCCAGCGCTTCCTCTGCGCTGGGCAGGGACAGGGTCACATTGGAGGTCCAGGTGTTCGTATCCAGCGCCGTTGCGGTCTTGGATCGGGAAACGTTCCACTCAATGGGGTCGGTGCCGCCGCCGGAGGAGGATTTTTTCGTAAAGGTCCAGACGCCGTGCAGCGTAAGGTCTGCGGTCAGCTTCTGCTCGCCGGTCAGAACCGTACCGTCATCCTTTTTCCAGCCGTTGAAAGAGAACGTACCGTTCACGCCGTCCTTCGAGCCGGACACGCTGGCCGGAACCTCTGCAACGGTGTAGCTGCTGCCGTTGACCAGCGTCTGCTTTGCCGGAGCGGTATAGCCTTCCGGCGGCAGGTCACCGGTAACATCATACGTCAGCGTGTACATCAGCGGATGCGCTGCCTTGAGCGTAACAGCGTGCGAATCGTTTTCTACCGGGACGTATTCGTCAGCCGTTTCCGCCGTCCAGCGGTCGATCTGCTCAAAGTCGCCCTGACCATTATTAGCCGCAGCATTCCATTTATACCCGTCATGATACCAGCCGGTAATCGGAAAGTTGTCAGAGGACAGAATGCGGTCGCCGCTCATGGCCTTTGCATTCGGGAGCGTAAAGATCGAGCCGTTGTTGAGATACAGGTCGTCGCCTGCGGCCGCTGCGGTGTTGCCTTCAGCAGCATTGATCGTCCCTTTAGAAACTGCCGTATTCCCAAGGTTTCGTGCAAAAATGCCGCCGCCATTTCTGGTTGCTTTATTTTCCTGCACAACTGCACCGACACCAAGGTTGATCGTGACAAAAGCGTTCGTTGCAGTATCCTGCAAATTGATGAAAATACCTGCACCATCCTTAGCGTTATTGTTGCTGATGGAACTATTTTCTACTGTGACAACTTGTTCTATTCCATCACTGCCATCGCCCCATGCCATAACGCCGCCGCCATAATAGGTTGCGGTATTATTCTTAACTTCTGTATTATTCGTCAGCTTAAACTCAGTATTGCACGCATGGATTGTCAGTGTAAGAATACCTGCGCCTACAGTTGCCTGATTTTCCGTGATTACAACATGGTTCAGTATCACGCTGTCCGCAGTATAGGCCACGATGCCGCCGCCCTGATCCGCAGCATTCTTGCTAATGGTGGAATTTTCGATGTTTACCTGACTCCTTGTTCCCACATGAATGCCGCCGCCAATGCCGTAATCATTTAATACCTTATTTCCTTCGATAAGCGTACCGGTGATTTCATGTCGACCACATACGGGTGTTTTAGGGTCAGACAGATAAATGCCCGCGCCATGGAACCCCCGATTGTTCTTAATTTCGGAATCAATGACCTTCAAGGGTGTGTCTTCCACACGAATGCCACCGCCACTATTCTTGGCAGTGTTTTCGTTAATTGCACACTGCTCCACGACCAGTTCTTTACCTTTCACAGCATCAATGCCGCCGCCGTTGCCCGTGGACGCGTTTTTAGTAACCGTTAATTTTGTCAGCGTAACATCTGCATCGGTGATGCGGATACCACTTTTTTTGCCGCCGGTAACCGTACCGTTTTTCACGGTAACCTGCGGTTTATCACCGGAAATGGTTACAACAGCCGCCTCTGCGTCACCATCACCCGACAGCGTATGCCCGCCGAGGTCGAGCGTCAGAGACCTGTTAATCTCGATATTTTCCGTAACATCATGGAGCATGACGATAGTGACATCGCTGTTTGCATCATAAATGTTTGCAGCAGCAAGCGCACCGGCAAGAGTCGGATACTTGTTCTCACCGATCTTTGCAGCGCATGTCTGCTCAGTGCCGCCGCCCTCAACGGGCTGTTCCTGACCTTCCGTCCCCTCCGCTAACGCGAACGGAGACATTGCCAGCAGCATGGATGCCGCCAGTATACTGGCTAATAATCGCTTGTTCTTTCCTGTTTTCATCATGAAAATCCCTCCTTCAGTAGCAATAGACTACTATGAAGAAGCTGCATCAAGAAACCGGCTGCCATGCGGAATACCTTCCGTTTAGGCCCTTGGCTTTGCGAGACCGGCTTTCGCCGATGGTGCTTTTGTCTGTACCGGTACCCGTTCGCGGGAGTCATGCACAGATTTCGCTGGTCGCTGTCTGCCGGTAAGGCAGCATGCGGAAAACATACTGAGTCCTTTTGCACGGCCGGACAGAATGCTGCGAATCAACACTTTCAGTATACTATAATTATCCGTAAACGACAAGTAAATAATGTAAACTGATTTTGATTCGCGGCGGATTTATACAAAATGACCGCTGATTAAGTACAGAAAAGGATGAAGTCGGCGTCATCTGTATACAAAGTGGAAGAGCAGAAAGCGTTAAGCGGCTGCTGCGGCGAGCGTATCGCTGGTGTTCGTATAGGTCAGCGGGGATACGCAGTCATGCAGGGTCTTTGCGTTCTTGACATTGCGGGTAACGGCGTAGGTCAGGTCGATCTGGTACCAGCTGCCGTTCAGGTTGACCTTGTTCCATGCGTGATAGCTGGTGCCGGCGTAGCCCTTGGTCAGTGCGCACGGGATGCCCTCGCTGCGGCACATTGCCGCGAACAGGGAAGAGAAATCGTAGCACATGCCGGTGGTGCCGTTCAGGGTAGCGGCGGTATCCGGGATGTACTTGGTGATCTTGCCGCTGGTGATCTCATTTGCCAGCTTGTAATCATAGGAGTAACGGTCTGCCATGTAGTTGTAGATGGCGACGACCTTTTCCTCGTCGGTCTTTGCGTTCTTGCAGAGCTCGGCAGCCTTGGCGGAAACAGCGTCGCCCTTGGAGAACTGAATGTCCGAGGTGGAGACGAGGTAGGGAGCGAAGCGGTCCTTGACGGTAACGTTCATGGACCTGGACGCTACCTGCTCGTAAGAAGAGCCGGAAACGTTGCGGTACAAGGTTACAGTGTACTTGCCGTCGCCCTGGTCGAGCGAGAACGAAGCATCCTTGCCGCTCGGGCAGTCGCGGTAAACCGTCTTGCCGCCGTTGTACTGGATGCCGACCTTGAGCTTGGCGCTCGAGGTGTAGTTAACGGTTACATAACCGTGGGATGTGTTGCTCATGTCAACAATGTCATTCGCTGCCGCTGCGGTGAAACCCATCGAGAGGACAGCTGCTGCAAAAATTGTGCAAGCAAAACGAAAAAGCCGCTTCATATCCGGCGATCTCCTTTCGGTAACTGGCTGCCAGCCCTCTCAGAGGGGTAAGGCCCTATAGCTTTGCGTCGCCATCTTTCGATGGTTTTGCTATTATCGTTTGAGATGCGGTCAAAGCGACTGCATCATCTTTTTTTAGTGATTACAGTATAAACCCATACAGCAAGCTTTGTCAACAGAATTCCTGCAAAAAAATCAAAAATCGACAGAAAAATCTCATGCGTACAAATTGCAATGCAAAAAGTATGTAAAATCGCTTTTCCCGTGCGGCATAATATCCTATAATGGAGAGAAGAAAACCGCAGGGAGACCGGCGGGGGAAGGACGATGAATATGAAAATCGGAATGCTTACGAGCGGCGGCGACTGTCAGGGACTGAACGCGGCGCTCCGGGGTGTCGCAAAGACGCTGTATAACGAGATGGGCAAAGGCGTGACGCTGTACGGTATCCGCGACGGCTACCGCGGCCTGATCGAGGGAGACTACCATGAGATGAAGCCGGACGACTTTTCGGACATTCTGACGCTCGGCGGCACCATCCTCGGCACCTCGCGTCAGCCGTTCAAGCAGATGCAGCGCCCCGAGGAGGACAGCGAGCAGACAAAGCTGGATAAAATGCTGAAAACGGTGAAAAAGGCCGGATTTGACTGTCTGGTAATTCTCGGCGGCAACGGTACGCACAAGACTGCGAACCTGCTGCGCGAGAACGGCGTGAACGTCGTCACGCTGCCCAAGACCATCGACAACGACCTGTGGGGGACGGAGCTGACCTTCGGCTTCCAGTCGGCGGTGAACATCGCTTCGGAGGTCATCGACTCCATCCATTCGACCG
>ERZ827450.3480-NODE-3480-length-10578-cov-4.528366_pt1 | contig 10578 bp, 8 predicted proteins | sample MGYA00519773_ERZ827450 | MGnify/ENA primary metagenome ERZ827450 (study PRJEB31778, sample SAMEA3449306) | human gut metagenome | biome: human gut; feature: human-associated habitat; material: faeces | place: United Kingdom | collected 2010/2012 ...
AAGTACAGGATACCTTTTAAATTAAACGGATAATCCATATTCAGATGTATCCAGAATAACGGTTCCTTATAATCCATAAATACCTTGCGGTAGAATTCCTTGTATTCATCATCTGTACATTCATTTGGATGCTTCATCCAGAGCGGATTAATATCACTGATGGAAACCGGACGTTTATTGATCTTTACTTTATCCTTTGCAGGAGAAATTTCAACAACTTCCTTTTCACCTTTATCATTTTCTTTTTCTTCTGTCTTTGCTTCCTCATGAATATGTTCAACAACTACATCATCGTCTCTTAACTCAGATTCATCAATTGTCTCATATTCCTGAGGTGCATTTGCTTTGGAAAGGTAAATATGAACCGGCATGAAGGAACAGTATTTCTCAAGAATCTCACGCATACGGTACTCATTTGCAAATTCCAGGCAGTCTTCATTCAGGAACAGGGTGATTTCTGTACCAATCGTATTCTTGTTACCTTCCTGGATATCATATTCTGTTCCGCCATCGCAGGACCAGTGTACAGGCTGTGCACCTTCTGTATAGGAAAGTGTATCAATATGCACTTCATCCGCCACCATAAATGCAGAATAAAATCCAAGTCCAAAATGACCAATCATCTGATCATCTGTAGTTTTGTCTTTATATTTCTCAAGAAACTGAGTTGCACCTGAAAAAGCAATCTGGGTAATGTATTTCTCTACTTCATCAGCAGTCATGCCAATACCATTATCGATGAATTTCAGAGTTTTCTCATCAGGATTAACAATTACCTGAATCTCCGGTTTGTATCCTTCCGGAAAAGTATATTCTCCCATTACTTCCAGTTTTTTCAGTTTAGTGATCGCATCACATCCGTTGGAGACCAGCTCTCTTACAAAAATATCATGATCGGAATATAACCATTTCTTGATGATTGGGAAAATATTTTCACTGTTAATTGATAAATTTCCATGTTTTACAGCCATGCTGTCCACACTCCTTTTTGTTTTTAATCATTTGCCGCAACTTTATCTGTCAATATACTGCATTCTTATCTGCTCTGCCTCCGAAGCCAAAACTATCCTCTCCTGTTTATCCTTTGAAATAGCTTTTGACTCCTGTAAGTTGCTTCTCTGAAAGATATAGTAATACCATTTATTCCAAAAGTCAAGAAAAAATTAGCACTCACCAAAAATGAGTGCTAATAATTTTATATTTTACATATTCCCCTGTATTTTTTTCTTCAGATAACTCTTATTTCTTTCGTCTTTTGTATACCACAACTCCCACAATACATCCTGCTGCAATCGCCAGAATAATCACAAACGGTGTGATATTAGTCGTATCTCCTGTCTTTACCGCTGTTTTCGCACTTGCTCCATTCGGCTGCGGAGTCGGAGTTGCGGTTACAGTCTGCGCCTGTGTAATACTGAAATTCACCTGTTTAGTATCCTGCTCCCCTGTATTCTCCCATTCACTTCCATTATACTTCTGACGGTCAAATGTAACTGTCAATGTGTAGGTTCCGGCCTTCGTAATTCCAAATGCAGCAGTATAAGGTGCACTGCTCCAGCTATTTGTATTGATCACTTTCCAGTTATACGGTACATAGCGGACATCTCCCTTTCCCGGACTTTCATTGTCCATACCCGCTCCGACTGCTGTAAATGTAATCTTTGACTGTGTTGTGTATCCATCTGAACTGATTCCTGTAATCTTATTATCTGCCGGATCTGCAATTTTCGCCTTGCGGGTAGCTTTAACCGTAAACTGAACTTTCACTTCTGCACTGATCTGCTGTTCATTATCAATCACAACTGACTCTGTATAGGAGCCGGCCTTTAAACCCGCCTTCGGGCGTATTTTAAATGTGCAGCTCTCCCCCGATGCAAGCTCTGTGGCTGAAAGTTTCCCGATTTTAAAGTTTTTACCTGACGGTGCATTTAAAGTTACATTTGTATTCCCCTCATTCGTCACTGTAACTTTCTGCGCTTCCGGTGCCTCACTATATCCTTCTTTTGCTTTTCCAAAATTCAGTTCTTCCGGTGTTACGGATAATTTATAAATCTTTTTCACTTCCGAAACAGTCGCAGAAGCTTTGATCGTTGTCAATACATCTTCCTGTCCTTCCGAACTGGTCTGGGCTATCTGAATACTGTCCAGATAATTACCGACTTTCAGACCGGTCACCGGTACTGCTGTAAATGCAGCAGAATCTCCCGGCTCCAGCACTGATGCCGAAAGTTCCCCAATATCAAAATACTCTGCATATGGCTGCATCAGCGAAACAGTTGTAGTTCCTGTATTGGTAAGTGTAATGGTCGTCGCTTCAGGAGTATCATAACCTTCCTTCAGATCATCATAACTGAAAGATTCCGGATCTGCCTGAACTGCTGTGATCTGTTCCTGTTCTGCCTCTTTTACAGATACTTCCGCAGTTACCTGCGCTGCTACTTCCGAATCCTCTTCACTTTCAAATATCAGGGTATCACTGTAATCCCCCTTCGTCAGACCGGTTTTTGGCTGTACCATGAACATAAGAGAATCACCTTTTGCAATCTGTATTCCTGATACAGCTTCACTTCCATCTTCGTTCATCACCTCAAAATAATCTGATTTCGGTATCTTTAAAGTGACAGTTCCATCCCCTGTATTTGTTACGGTTACGGACAGTGTCTCATTGGCCTGTGTATAATTTTCTTTGATATCGCTGAAATTAAGACTTCCTGTATTTACCTCAAGAGACTGTGCCTCAAGAGATGCATCTGCATTGTCACCTGCCGATGGAGCCTCGCTGTCATCCGGCGTCTCTGTCGGTTCTGCAGAAGGCTCATCCGAAGGCTTCAGATCTTCGTCATCTGATGAATCATCCTCACCTTCAACTGCAATCTTCGCTTCAAAAGAAACCTCAATACCTTCTTCCGTCCGGTATGTGATCATATCATCATATTCACCCGGTTCCAGCCCTTCCCTCGGCTGTATCCATACGCTTACAGATTCACCTGCACTCAGCGGTTCTGTAATATCCTGAACCATAAAATGTTCCGGACTGATCTCCTGAAAATTCAAGTTCTCATTTCCGGTGTTCGTAATCTGCACATACTGTGCTTCCACATCCTCAAGATCACTCTTTACTGTTCCAAAATCACAAATCTGATCTTCGCTGTCCTCTACAGTGGCAATCGCTTCGTAAGTTTTTTGATCCTTATCGTCTTCACCTGCTGCCTGTCCATCTTTCTCTGATCCATCTGTCTGCACATTTCCGTTCTCATCCACCTGCAGCTGATCTTCTGTATAAATTTTCATCTGGGAATCATCAGTACCTTCTGTTGTTTCCTCCGGCTGACCTTTTGTGTTCTGAGATCCATCTTCCTGTTCATTCCCTGCATTCTGCTGTACATCTTCTGTTCTATCTACATCCTGATTTTCAGAATCCTGACTGCCTTCTGCATTATCTGCTGTTTCTTCCAGCTGTGCATCCTCTGTTCCATCTGCCGTTTCTTCCAGCTGTGCATTCTCTGTTCCATCTGCCGTTTCTGTCTGCTGTGTATCCTCTGCTTCCTGTTCCACTGCTTTCGCCTCTTCTTCAGTTGCAGCTACCTCTAACGTCTTTGCAGTAAGAGTACCTGTCAGTCCGCTTCCATCTACAGGGGTCAGATCAAGCACCAGTCTGCATCCCAGATCATCCTGAGTGATCGTATAGGTCTTCTCAGTACCTACCTGTGTTAACTCCTTCTCCCCTGTCTGTCTTGACCAGGAAAAAGTGAAATCTTCATCCGTAACCTCTTCCGGTGTAACCTTTGCATAATCTGCACTCAACACTACGCCTACAGCTGCAAGTCCCTTAATCTTAAGCTTACCGCCCAATTCTCCTGACGGAGCTGCCGCAAAAACCATGGATGGAATCATTGAAATAACCATCATCACAGTCATTACAACTGCAAGAAATCTCTTTCTCTCCATCTGTAGTCCTCCTTTTCATTTATAATAAGATTTGTAATTATTCAGCAGCCGCTCTGAAGGTACTGAATAATTACAGTTCTGTGATGCTTCTGTGTCTGTCTGCCCTTTTCATTCCCATCACAGACCACAACATCGTTTTTCTCTGTATAAAAGCATTATAGCATCACATTTTCCGGAAATGTAATCTGTATTTTCTCCCTTAAAACAACTTCAGCCCCTGAGTATCAGAGTTCAATTTTCTCCAATATTCAGGGACCGAACTGTGTTTTACAGTTATTTCTCCGATATATCACGTGATATCCATAATTTGACCGAACAGTTTTTATCCTTCTACTATCAGATATTTTCCATCCGGCAGAGCAAATACTTCACTTGCATCTTCCAGTTCTTCATCTGACATTCCTTCCACATCAGCGCCTGACTCTTCCAGATATTCTCTCACTTCTTCAATAGAATCCACAACCTGCGCCATGCAATCCTCAAGGAATGCTTCCGCTGCTTCATATGATTCTGCTACCGCCTGTGGAAAAAGCTGCTCCTGATTTTCAAGAAACGTATTAATACATTCTTCTGTAAACAATTTAAATAACCTCCTCAATCTTTCCCTTTGCCCTGATCAGCTTCTCAAGGACCGGTTCAACCTGTTTCGTCATATAGGACGTAGCTGCCCGTACCCCCTCCTTGGAATGCTCCATGGCAAAGCCATATTTTACCGCTTTAAGCATCTCTATATCATTATATTCGTCTCCGAACGCAATACATTCTTCCGGCGAAATATGATATCTTTTCTGATATTCTCTGATTCCTTTTGCCTTGTTTGTTCCAAAAGGAATAAAATCAATCCACTCATTTCCCGAAGTGACAACAACACATTCTTTTCCAAATCTGTCCATCCAGTATTTCACAGATTCTTCTGTAAGGCCGGCCGGTTCAAACACAGCCAGCTTCATGATAGGAGCCGTCATCTCTTCCATGCTGTTTACAAATCTGCATTCATTTTTTACTTCATATAACATATGGTCATGAAATCTCTTTGTCTTCGGCATCAGGTAGTGGTAATCCTTTGCAGAACAGGTAAACTCGGCATCCTTCTTTTCCAGGATTGCAGAAATAATCTCCCCAGCCAGCTTTCTGTCAAAAGAATCCTGATACAGTACCTCTCCATGATCCACTGCCAGTGCACCATTCTCCGAAATATAGGAAATCTCTGAAGCAACAGGTGCAAACAGCTTTGTCATATTCGGATATTGCCTTCCACTGGCTGCTACAAACATAATCCCCAGTTCCTCTAACTGCCTGATCAGCGAAAAAATTTCTTCAGGCAGAGACTGTGCCTTATGTAAAAGTAACGTCCCATCCAGATCACTTGCAACCAACTTAATCATTTCCATGTTCCTCGCAAATCTTTACCAGATCTGTCGGTTTCTCAGCGACAAGATCTGCTCCATTCTCATTCAGTTCTTTTCGGTCACGAAAGCCCCATAGCGCACCTACTGTATACATTCCTGCTGCTTTACCGGTCTTCATATCTGTACTTGTATCTCCCACATACATACATTCTTCCGGTTTTACACCAAATTTCTCCGCAACCATAAGCGGACCATCAGGTGCCGGTTTCCTGCGGATTGCTTCACTCTGACCAACTACCATATCAAATTCCCCGTCAAAAAGCTGCGCAATTACTTTCACAGCTGCAGGATGAGGTTTATTTGAACAAACTGCCAGCTTCATTCCATGTTCCTTCAATTTCTTTAAGGTTTCCGGCATTCCCTTATAGGGAACTACTTTATACATCGGATCTGCTTCAAACATTTCCCGGTAAAGCTTCTGTCCCTCATCATAATGCGCAAGTTCCGGATCCCCCGCATCCTTAAGTGCGCGGCGGATCAGCATATTTGCCCCTTCTCCGCTGTAATATCTGAAATTATCCACCGGAAGTGTTTTCAACCCGAATTTTTCCATAATAATATTAGTCACATAAGCCATGGAATCCAGCGTATCAGCCAGTGTTCCATCCAAATCAAATATACATGCTTTAATCATCTTTTGTCATCCTCTTAAGTTAATTCCTGATTTCTTCATTTCATAAAATAATCTGGCAACCGGGAGTCCTACCACATTATTGTAATCTCCGCTAATCCCCTTTACATAAATTCCGAAAAGTCCCTGGATGCCATAGCTTCCAGCCTTATCCATAGGCTCTCCTGTAGCAACATACTCTCTGATCTCCTCATCTGAAACCGGATAAAAAGTCACATCTGTACTTTCATAAAAAGTATGTTCTGTCCAGACTTTTTCTTTCTTTTCCCATACAGAAACGCCGGTATATACCTGATGAGTACTTGCCTGAAGTTTCTTTAATGTATTCACTGCATCCTCTGTATCATGAGGTTTGCCAAGGATCACATTCTCAAACACTACCACTGTGTCAGATCCGATCACAATTGTTCCGTCGGCACTATCTTTCATAGTGCGGATAACAGAAGCTGCTTTATCCGAAGCCAGCTGTTTTACTGCCTCTCCCGGATTGTCTGAGATACGATTCTCATCACCTGATGCAGGCAACACTTCAAAATCTACGCCAGCCCGTTCCAACAGTTCTTTTCGTCTGGGTGAAGCAGATGCCAAAATAATTTTTCTCATAATAACCTCTTCTTTCCTGTCATAGTATACCTTGTATCTTTTTGGTATGCAACTGCTTTCATTAACTCTTTCCATAAAATTTCGCTTTTCTTTTTATCTGAAAAGTATTAAAATAACAATAACCTATAGCTGAATAAAATGGTGTCAGGAGTAAAAGATATTTTTATCCTGACTCGCTGTCAAAAATAGGAAAATATCAGAAAGGAGTTTATGATTATCATGGCTAAAATTAATAAATACTGGGGATATGTTGCAATAGGTGCCCTTACAGCAGCTGCTGCCGGTGCTGTAGCTGCCCTTATTGCCAAAAAAGGATCCTGTAAAGAGGATTTTGATTTTGAAGATGACTTTGATGATTTCGATCTGACTGATGAAAAGGAAACTGCTAAGGAAGATCAGGAACCTGCCGAAGATTTCCAGTCCTGGGAACATACAGGCGAACAGTCTGCAACAGATGACACCGAAAACGAAGAAGCTGCTGATACAGACGATTCTGAGAAGTCTTCCGATAAAGCTGCTGAAGTTGAGATTAAAGATGCAGAAGAGGAAGAAGATGCCGATGAACCCGAGAATTTTGAAGAGACTATGGACGCTGCATCTGAATCTGAAGAATAAACGTTACCGTTCACAGTAACGTAACCAAAAAGGAATGTTACTTCACGATTATACAATCGTAAAAGCAACATTCCCTTTTTATTCTGATTATATTACTATTTCAGTCTCATTATGCTTTCGGAAGTTTAAATGAGCTCTTCAGAGACACGATACGGTTGAATACCGGTGCACCCTCTTTAGAATCATGGATATCTGCACAGAAAAATCCTGTTCTTACGAACTGGAAGCTGTCATAGCCTTTTGCTTCCATAAGTGCTGGTTCTACATATGCAGTAACTTTTGTCAAAGAGTTCGGATTTACATTCAGAGAACCATCTTCTTTGTTGTATACACCCTTCTCCTCGTCTACGATATTCTCATAGAGACGTACTTCTGCTTTTCCTGCCTGACTTGCTTCTACCCAGTGAATGGTTCCTTTTACTTTTCTGCCATCCGGCGCATTGCCACCCTTTGTTGCAGGATCATAAGTACAGTGTACAACACGTACAGTTCCATCTTCATCAGCTTCATATCCTGTACAGGTTACAAAATATGCGTTCATAAGACGAACCTCTGTGCCCGGGAACATTCTCTTATATTTCTTAGGCGGATCTACCATGAAGTCTTCTCTCTCAATATAGAGTTCTCTGCCAAACGGTATTTTACGGGTTCCCAGTTTTTCATTCTCCATATTGTTCGGAGCTTCCAGATATTCTACTTCGCCTTCCGGATAATTATCGATCACAAGCTTGATCGGATCAAGAACAGCCATCAGACGTGGACGTTTCAGTTTCAGATCCTCACGGATGCAGTATTCAAGCATTGCATAGTCAACAGAGCTGTTTGCTTTGGATACACCGCAGAGTTCTACAAACATTTTGATGGATTCCGGTGTAAATCCACGGCGGCGCAGTGCTGCGATGGAAACCAGACGCGGATCATCCCATCCGTCTACGATGCCTTCCTCTACCAATTTCTTGATATAACGTTTACCTGTAACTACATTTGTCAGATACAGTTTTGCAAACTCAATCTGCTTCGGCGGCTGTGGGTATTCCAATTCTTTTACAACCCAGTCATACAGTGGTCTGTGATCCTCAAACTCCAGAGTACAGATGGAATGTGTGATTCCCTCAATCGCATCCTCGATGGGATGGGCGAAATCATACATTGGATAGATGCACCATGTATCACCTGTTCTGTGGTGAGTCATATGAGCAACACGATAGATAACCGGGTCGCGCATATTCATGTTCGGAGATGCCATATCGATCTTGGCACGAAGCACTTTCTCTCCGTCTGCATATTTGCCTTCTTTCATCTCTTCAAAAAGCTGCAGGTTCTCTTCTACGCTTCTGTTTCTGTATGGACTTTCTTTACCCGGCTCTGTAAGAGTTCCACGATATTCACGGATCTGATCTGCTGTCAGGTCACATACATAGGCTTTGCCTTTCTGAATCAGCTTTACAGCAGCTTCATACATCTGTCCGAAATAGTCAGATGCAAAAAACAGTCTGTCTTCCCAGTCTGCACCAAGCCATTTGATATCTGCCTTGATGGATTCTACAAACTCACTCTTTTCTTTGGTCGGGTTTGTATCATCAAAACGCATGTTGAACTTGCCGTTATATTCCTGTGCAAGACCATAGTTTAAAAGAATAGATTTCGCATGACCGATATGAAGATATCCATTCGGTTCCGGCGGGAAACGCGTATGCACGGTGTCATAAACACCCTCTGCTAAATCTTTATCAATGATATTCTCAATAAAATTTTTGGAAACTGTTTCGTTCTCCATCTTTTTCCCTCCTGTTGTCGTATTTTATACTGTTTTATCACACATCTATATATAAAAAATACAACTGAATATTTTTTATGTCGAATGAATTTATATTATCATTGGAAATTCCATCTGTCAACCGTTTACACAACAGTGACAGGCCTTATATTTCTCAGACGTTACTGTTCACTCCGTTCACAGTAACGTAGCCAAAATTCATTCCAGATTGCCTGCGGCAATGGAATTTTGGCTTGTATGTCTCGGGATTTTGGCATATTCATGCCAAAACACCTTGCGGGACAGTGGTGTGTGAACAGTAACTCTCAGACTCATCTGCACTCTCTTTCAGCAGCTCATATCCTTGACTAACATCTTGCAAAATATTATAATTATATCAACATATCAAGGAGGTGCGGCAATATGAGTAATGCACTACCAATTGAAGATTTAAGTAAAACTTACCTGGAACATTCTATGGTTATCAATAACTTTGTTATCAAGATCGGCAGCCAAATCAAAGACAGCTTATGTCGTGTCTTTGGTGATGGTGTTCAGTATGAATGGCGTGAAAATGATGATAAAGTAATCATTCCTGACGTATCAATCATCTGTAACCTGAGAGACCGTAAGAACATTTCTTTCACTGGCATTCCCCGCTTTGTGATGGAAGTTTTGTCCAATGCCACAGAAGAATATGATCGACATGAAAAAATGAATATTTATTGCAAGGTCGGTGTCTCTGAGTATTGGATCGTTGACTGGAGAAAAAAATCTGTAGAGATTTATCTCTTCGATTTCAAAGAAGATGGCACTGGTTATCCGTATCTTTATAAGACTGTCACAGCCCAGAATAAAGAAGATTTACATCTGGTTATGTTTCCGAATCTGAAGATAACCTTTGACGAGCTGTTCGACATTGGTGAATATTAACGAAAAATAAGGCATAAACCAAGGAAATAGTTTACTCTTTTTATTTGTTTCAGAATGTTTCAGAATCACTTGCATATTGATTTCCTGATCTGCATATGCTATAATGCCAGTAGGCGAAAAGAAATAGCAAGTCCATGTAGACAAAAAGAATGAAGCCCTCAGTAGTGCGAATACTGGGGGCTTCTTCTTATTTTTTATGGCAGACAAGAAACTGCCAGGTTAGTGTTGCCCTACTTATCTCCGTCTAACCATTTGCAAACATAATAGGCAGCTATGCTTGCCATAAAGGTGACAAGAAAAGAAACAGCAAGATTCTCCATATAGACTTCACCTCCTCCCGTTGCCGGGTATCGGTTGGACAACACTGTAAGTATAACATATCTCTTGTCATTCTGGAAGTACAAACAGTTCTTAGAAGTTTATAAAATAATACTGGGTTTATTCGAGTATATCATCCTAAAATCATCTTCAGGAATAGGAAGAGTCTCAGTACAAAAACTGCAATTCTGAGCAGTATCCCGGAACTGCAAATTGCACAAAAAAAATAATCAGAACCTATGTCCTGATTATCTTGAGTAACTTTGATTTACTGGCACCTCACAAACCCAGTAAATAAGCTATTCTTAGCAAGCTGATGACGGGAATTGAACCCGTGACCCCTTCCTTACCAAGGAAGTGCTCTA
>ERZ827450.3481-NODE-3481-length-10578-cov-4.383731_pt1 | contig 10578 bp, 8 predicted proteins | sample MGYA00519773_ERZ827450 | MGnify/ENA primary metagenome ERZ827450 (study PRJEB31778, sample SAMEA3449306) | human gut metagenome | biome: human gut; feature: human-associated habitat; material: faeces | place: United Kingdom | collected 2010/2012 ...
TTTATAGCCATCGTTTTCTTCCTTTCAACATATTACAACTAAACCTTATCGCCGGATAAGGCAAAAGGTGCCACAAAAGCCTCATTGCCGGAACTACGCTTTTGGACACCTTTCCTCTCTTATCGGTTCGTAATTACATTATCAATCAGACCGTATGCTTTTGCTTCCTCTGCGGACATGTAGTTGTCACGCTCGGTATCGATCTCAATCTGTTCCAGCGGTTTTCCTGTATTTGCCGCCAGAATTTCATTTAATTTCCGTTTGGTTTTCAGAATCTGTTCTGCAACGATTTTGATCTCGGTTGCCTGACCCTGTGCACCGCCTGAAGGCTGGTGAATCATGATCTCTGCATTCGGAAGGGCATATCTCTTTCCCTTTGCTCCGCCTGCGAGAAGGAAGGCTCCCATACTTGCAGCCATTCCCATACACATCGTAGATACGTCACACTTTACATACTGCATTGTATCATAGATTGCCATTCCGGCAGTTACAGAACCGCCAGGGCTGTTAATATATAAGTTGATGTCTTTGTCTGGATCTTCAGATTCTAAGAATAATAACTGAGAAACTACAAGTCCTGCTGTGACATCATTCACTTCTTCTCCTAAGAAAATGATTCTTTCTTTCAGCAGTCTGGAGTAAATATCATAAGATCTCTCTCCTCTGCTTGTTTGTTCAATGACATAAGGTACTAAACTCATCTTTGCATCCTCCTAACGATAGTTAAGGCAGTTTATTTATGTCTGTCAAAAGGAACATAAAGTCATAAATGCCTTGCTTATTTTGCTTCGCTTACAAGGAAATCTACAGCTTTCTGTACTGCGATGTCATCCATCATCTGGTCTTTCTGAGTTCCCTGAATGATCTTTTCAAGCTGCTCTGTTTCCATCTGATACATTTTTGCCATCTTTTCCAGTTCTGCTTTGAAGTCTTCCTCGCTTGCTTTAATATCTTCTGCTTTTGCGATTGCTTCTAATACCAGGCGTGTCTCGATTCTCTTAACTGCCTGTGGTTTTAAATCATCTGCAAATTTCTGTGCGTCCATTCCAGAGAACATTAAATACTGTTCCATAGAAAGTCCCTGATAGCTTAATCTCTGAGCGAATTCATCTGTCATCTGCTGAACCTGTTCTTCAATCATAGCTTCTGGAATATCCATTGTAGCTGCTTCTACAGCTGCATCAACGATCTTGTTTTCTCTTTCAGTCTTAGCTTCTTCTTTCTTTCTTGCACGAATCTGTTCTTTGATATCTGCTTTGTAGTCTTCTAATGTTTCAAATTCAGATACTTCTGCTGCAAATTCATCATCTAATTCTGGAAGTTCTTTTTCTTTGATTGCTTTTACTGTTACTGTAAATACAGCATCTTTACCTGCAAGATCAGGTGCGTGGTATTCTTCTGGGAATGTCACATTGATATCTGCTGTTTCATTTAAATTCTTTCCTACTAACTGTTCTTCAAATCCTGGGATGAATGCTCCTGATCCGATTACTAATGTCTGATCTTCGGCTGTTCCACCTTCGAATTTTACTCCATCAACAGATCCAGAGTAATCAATTGTTAAGATATCTCCGTCTTTTACTGCACGATCTTCAATTGTGATCTCTCTTGCGTTCTGTTCCTGAACTTTCTTTAATTCTTCTTCAATCTCATCTTTTTTAACTGTAACTCTTGTTTTAGGTACTTCAATTCCTTTGTAATCACCTAATGTTACTTCTGGTTTTAATGCAAATGTAGCTGTGAAGATGAAATCTTTTCCTTTCTCAAGCTGAGTTACATCGATCTCTGGTCTTGAAACGATTTCTAAATCTGTATCTTTCATAGCCTCTGCATAAGCGTCTGGAATTAAGATGTTTGCCGCATCTTCATAGAAGATTTCAACTCCGTATTCTTTTGCGATTAACTGGAAAGGTACTTTTCCTTTACGGAATCCAGGTACATTAAACTGCCCTTTTTTCTTGTTGAAAGCCTGTTTGATAGCGTCATCTAATTTCGCTGCTTCAACTTCAATTGTTACCTTTGCCATATTATGTTCTAAGTTTTCCACTTGCAAACTCATCTGTATAGATCCTCCTAAAAATTATTATCTTTTTTGTAATTTCACAAACATTCACCTATTATAGCATAAGAATTACGCCTTATACAAGCATCTTTGCGTTATTTTTCACTTTTTTCTTGATAAACATACTCATTTGAGCTGCTTAATACTTTTGGTGTCTTACTTACAATGCTTACTTTAAATGTATCTCCATTCTTAAGATCCTTCTTCGAAACCTCCAGAAGATGTTCATTATGATACGTTGTATTGATCTTCACATCGCCAACATAAACCTGACAGAAGTTCGTAAAATTATTTCCTACAATAAAAACACTGTCCTTTGTCTCATATGCCTTAGTCACAGTAAGTGGACGGATTCCAAATTTAAGATTTGTCGCCTTGTATGGATTCTGCTGGTTCCATACATACTGTTTGCCATATAGCATATCATATTGAAGATTCTTCATATCTTTCTGATAATTCTTTGTTCCTTTTCTTGTCTGATGAAAACTATTCATGATTCCTGTATGAATATTACACTTATTAAGAACTTCTGATCCAAGATCATATGCCTCGATCGTTCCATCCTGTTTCTTTAGTCCAATATTATCCCACATAAAATAACTTGTCTGGTATTTGTTTCCATATGTCAGATCCTCATCTTCAATATCCAGACTTGGCAGATGATCACCATACATGCAAAGAATTGTTGGTTCACCACGTTTTTCTAATGCTTTAACCAGTCTTCCGACAAACTGATCCATCTGATAGACCTGGTTGACATAATACGTGTATTTATTCTTTAGAGCTTCATCTTTGATACCTTCAACTTTGATCTCTGGATTCTCAATGATCTGAGTTGTTGGATAATCTCCATGTCCCTGTACAGAAATACAATAAACATAATCCTGATTCTTTGTAGAATTCAGACTGTCCATGATATATCCTGTAAGGATTCCATCCTTCGCCCATCCATTTTCCGTCCATTTCCTGATATTCATACTTTCCTTCGTTGTAAATGTATCAAATCCAAGTTGTGAAAACACAAGATCTCTATCATAAAATGAAGCACTATTATCATGGATCGCATGGGCTTTATATCCATATTGCTTTAATACAGTTGCCATACTCTCTGTCGTAGTATCTTGAAGCACTGTCTTATAAGGATATTCTGCTGCTCCAAAATGATCCAGATTCATTCCCGTGATCAGTTCAAATTCTGAATTTGCTGTTCCCGCCCCATAAGAAGGCATAGACAATTGCCCAGAAGAATACTGTTTCATATATTTATGAAAATTCTCCAATGGATCTTTATTAAATTTCAATCCTTTTACTTGCGTTACATCAAAATGTGATTCAAGCTGTACAAAAATAATATTTGGCTTCTTCACTTTCTCTTTCTTCATCTTGGCAACACTTTTTTTTGTGCGCTCTTCAATCTGTTCAATCTTCTTCTCTGAATAGTTCGATGGCTTGTCGATTCCATTCTTCAAAGCTGTAATGCAAAAACAGTATGCTGTTCCATAATCACTGAATGCAATTCTTATATTATGAATCTCCTCTGTCAACATACCACTCTTAAATCCATACGATGTTACTCCTGCAAATGCTGCCACGATCACTGCCACTTTCACAAATCCAATCTTACGATTTAACTGTTCTTCCATTGGAAGATACATATATGCTACAACAAGCAACACCAGTGCGATCAAAATTAATGCTCCGATTGCCCCGATCTCCAGAGGAGTAAAATAATTATTCATAACCGGAAGCACAGATTTCATCAATGTAATATCAACATAAGTAAATGGCGTATTTCGTGAACTTAGCATCATAAAATTCACAATCCCAACAACACTCCATAACAATGTCACTATAATATAGGTAAAAAGTCGTCTCTTAGTGATCAATGTCACAGAATATGTCAAAAATATAATAAAAATGCTGTAAAGGAACATCTTGGTCCGTTCATTCACAAACCCAACCGCACTTAGATCAAATGTCTGACGACCTAAAACTTCCAGTAAAAATGCCAGAACAACCGATAATACAAGATTACATATAATCGGATGTCTGTGAAGTTTTTCCACGATCACTTTCCCTGTATTCTTAAAAAAAGTTTTCATTCTTTTCTCCTTTATCTTCTTTTGCTGTCATAGTATTATACCATTCATGTTCTAAAGTATCTAGTTTTAACTTCTTAAAACTTTATTAAAATATGACTTTTTCTTCCGTAACTTATTAACATTTTATTAAATATACGATTCTTATTTGACTTCATTTTATTTCCGTGTTAGAATCACTAACGTTGAAAAGCTTTGGGTTTTGAGTATTTTCTTCAAATAAAATGAAAGGAGTTTTTAAACATATCGAAGCGCCATGCACCTTTCTGATACGGAAACAGACATACTCTTGTCTGATAGGAAGGTTAACGAGGAGGAAAGTTATCGAGATATTCGGCGGATGCTTTCCCGCAGCTCCAGACTACGTGATATACTGAGTAAAACCATGAGTGATCATGAAACAGAGGCAGTATAATCTGGACAAAACCGCATATGATGTTAGAAAAAAGAAAATCGAAGATCTATTTGGAAGTTTTTTACATATCTGTACTTCCTCTTATTTCTTTGTGCAAATTTAAGGAGATTTATATTATGTGTGGAATTATTGGATTTACTGGAAACTTACAGGCACCTGGAATCTTAGTTGATGGATTACAGCAGTTAGAATATCGTGGATATGACAGTGCCGGAATCGCAGTAAACAACGGATCTGAAACTCAGATCGTAAAAACAACTGGTAAAGTTGCAACTCTTCGTGAAAAAGTTGCTGCTACTGCTGGTCTTGAAGGAACATGTGGTATCGGACATACACGTTGGGCAACACATGGTGGTGTTACAGAAGTCAACGCTCATCCTCATGTATCTGGAAACGTAACATTGATCCATAACGGAATCATCGAAAACTACAAAGAATTAGCTGCTTCTTTAAAAACAAAAGGATATACAGCGATTTCTGAAACAGATACTGAAGTTGCAGCAATGTTAATCGATTCTTTATATGATGGTGATCCATTTGCAGCATTAAAAGAAGCTGACAAGGTTTTAGAAGGAGCTTATGGTTTCTGCGTAATGTTTAAGGATCATCCAGGGGAAATCTACTGCATGAGAAATGCAAGTCCTCTAGTAGCATCTCATACAGAAGATGGATCTTTCATCGCTTCTGATATGGTTGCATTATTAAAATATACAAAAGACTATTTCGTTGTACCTGAAGAACACATCGTTGTTATGAAAGGTGACAGCATTACATTATATACAATGGACGGTGAAGTTGAAGAACCTAAGATGCTTCACGTTGACTGGGATACAACAGCAGCTCAGAAAGGTGGATATGATTTCTTTATGCAGAAAGAGATCTATGATCAGCCAGAAGCTCTTCATAACACGATCATGCCTCGTATCCATAACAACCGTGCAGATTTTACAGCAGATAATATCTCTGATGATATCTTTAAAGGTGTAAATCGTGTAATCGTAACAGCTTGTGGTACTGCATGGCATGCAGGACTGATCGGAAGACATCTGATCGAAGCTATGATCCGTATTCCTGTAACTGTTGAATTAGCTTCTGAATTCCGTTATATGAATCCAATCTTAGATGAACATACTTTAGTTGTTGTTATCACGCAGTCTGGAGAAACAGCAGATTCTCTTGCAGCACTTCGTCTTGCAAATGAACGTGGAGCAAAAACAATCTCTATCGTTAACGTAAAAGGATCTAGTATCGCTCGTGAAAGTGATTATGTATTATATACACATGCCGGTCCTGAGATTGCTGTTGCAAGTACAAAAGCTTTCTCTGTACAGTGTGCAGGTATGTATCTGATCGCATTAAAACTTGCTGAAGTTAACAACTTAATGACAGACGAACAGATGAAAGATTTCTGTGCGAAGTTTGAGCAGGCGATTGGAACGATCGAAGATGTATTAAAGATGGATGATTACATCAAAGGAATCGCTGAGAAAATCAAAGATACTTTCTCTGCTTTCTATCTTGGAAGAGGTTTAGATTACGGTATTGCTTGTGAAGCTTGCTTAAAGTTAAAAGAGATCTCTTATGTAAATGCTGAAGCTTACTGCGCAGGGGAATTAAAACACGGAACGATCTCTCTGATCACAGAAGGAGTTCCTGTAATTGCGATCGCTACACAGGAAAATGTATTACCTAAATTAATGGCAAACGTTGAGGAAGTAAAAGCTCGTGGAGCTCACGTTATTGTTGTAACAGATAAAGATATGACAAATTATGAAGGAATCTATGATGATTTAATTCAGGTTCCTGCTACAGATGATTTATTTGCAACATTCCCTTCTACTGTTGCATTACAGTTACTTGCTTATCATGTAACACTGTTTAGAGGATATGATGCTGACCAGCCAAGAAACCTGGCTAAATCTGTAACTGTTGAATAGGCATTGAGCACTTAATGAATCCGAGCCGTCAGGCGACAGATGAATTTAGTGCGAAAGCCCGTCCCGAACCTTAGTGAGTCCGAGCCAAAGGCGACAGACGAACTTAGTTGAGTGGACGTCTAAAACATACGAAAGACTAAATCGACAGAACAAAGAAACTTATATAAAGCAAAGATGCGAAAGAACTTAATCCATTCTTTCGCATCTTTTATTTTTTAAATTTCTTTATTTATCTACCACTTCTTTATTTTCTTTCCTATCAAAATAAATATCTATCAAATTCCCAAATATTTTAATCACCAATGTTACCATAAAGACATCTATAATTTCCGCCAAAAAAACCAATACCATATATTGATTAAACCTTCCACTTAAAACAGATACATAAATCCAAAATGAAATCACTACCATTACAAGCATAACAATACACTGTAAGATTTTTTTACTGATTTTTCTTTCATTTGCTTTTTTTATTTTACATTTCTTATCTATAAATATTATTACTATCCACAGAATAATCCAAACAATACTCCATATTCCAAATTGTTTAAAAAAATTGTTCGGGAAAAACATTCCCATTTCAGCACTTTTCATATACCTCAAACACATTTTTATAAAATACCCAATTCCAGCCACTGGCATCAATAATATTACTATTAACACTATTAGTTTCTTTTTATCTCTCAAAACATTTCTCCTTAAATTAAAAATTAATCTTCAAATAACTATTATTTTGATATCATCACAAATCTAGTACTAACTTTCTTTCCAGATTCTGATCTTTCATTTCCAAATCCTATTCCTGTTGCCCATTTACTTCCATCCATTCTGGTAACAATAATTCCCCCACTTCCCATATGAACAGCTGCTACATCTTTCATTACTTTTTTAGGTTTAAACCAACATTCTTTATCAGAATCTCCAAAATACCAACCATCTTTCTTTCCATTTCCCAATTGTCCATATGTATTATCTCCCCACAAATATAAATCATTTTTTTCTGTAATCACTGCCATATTATATCCACCTGCTACAATATATTTTACATTTTCAAATATTTTCTTAGGTTTACAGGAAATCAAATCTGTATTTTTATCATATCCTAACATTCCACCTGCATTACTCCCCCATGTCCATACAGAACGATCTTTTTTCATAGCAATCACTGCCCCACCTTCATTGATTGAAGCATAAATAATATTTTTCATAATAAAAACAGGTTGACGAAAAACTGCTGTACTTACATTATTTCTTTTATCTTCTGGCATTTTAATCTGAAATTCTTCATGACTATTCCAGCCCATTCCATATAGTCTGTTTTTATGATCAAGATACAGCAAACTTCCTCTTCCTCCAAAACTTATATGTTTTACATTATACGCAATCGTATCTTCCATCACATGTCCATATTTTTTCAGTGGATACCCATATTCATCAATTAATGTTCCATACAATTTCCCATTCTTTTTAATTTGGTACTCGTACGGCATTTCTTTGATTCCAGAAGAGCAAAGAATCTTTTTATTATAATGATCTTCTAATTTATAGGATAGATATTTTAGTTTTTTGTATCTTACCGGTTTTTTATAATCTTTTTGTATCATTGCACCTGATTTAAACAATCCAACAATTCCAAGAACTACTATGATACTAATCACTGTCACAATGAATACAATCCTCTTTCTCTTACTTTGTCTCATCTTGCTTTTTCCTCTTTTCATATGTTTTCTCTTACATAATACCATCTTTTTCTGCAAATAAAAATCTAGCCTGCACATTTAGTCGTTTTTTATGCCTAAATGGTTATACTAGAGTCTTTACAAAATATAATTTTTTAGTAAAATATATCTTTAGAGAAAATTTATAACAGGAGATTAACTTATGACACTTACTATACTACTAACCATTCTTGGAACCTCTATTGATACGCTTTTATTATGCTATTGTACAAAATATTTTGATTTTCGATATTCTTACATAAAATCAGGTATTATTTACACATTATGGGGACTTTCTATTATTGTTTTAAATTTACTTTCTTGCCCATTTATTTTTAAATTAGTCTATGAACTGATTTCAATCGTACTTTTAAATCGTTTCTTATATTTGGATTTCCACTTGAAATCTACTTTAAAAATGATCGCTGTATTTTATATTGTTTTATGTTTGTGTGAATTATTAACTGTTGGAATTTGTTTTAGTGTTTTATATTGCACTTCTTTATCTGATATTTTTAATAACCAAGTTCTTTCACTTGAAATGATCATTTTTTCAAAAATTTTATCCTTCTTATTGTTACATTTTGTTTTTTATTACAAACCAAATGATCTGGAAGTTTCATTTACTATGATAGAAAGCATTCTTTATTTTCTTCCGATCATCACATGCTTACTTCTCATTTTAGGTATTATATACTTGTTGAAAATTTCTAATATTTCCTCACAATATCATGAAGTCTTTTTATGGATCTCTATTGTGTTAATGATTACTTCTTTTTGTCATTTTATATTATTTCACTTATACCTTTCTAAAAAGGCCGAGGAAACTTATATTAATTTTGTAAAATCACAAGAAGAAAAAACTTTTTATTATTATCAACAAAAACAAAAGGACATTGAAGATTTAAATATTATACGTCATGATCTTAAAAATCAGCTTTTAGCCTTAAAGTCACAGCCAGCAGAAAGCAATCAATACACCCAACATATTGATTCCTTACTAAATGATCTTTCAAAATCTTCCTATGCTGTACACACAGGAAATCCTTTTATTGATGTTTTAATTTCCGAAAAATTAAAGCTGATCAAAGAACAACACATCTCTTGCAAAATAAACGTGGAATTAGAGAATATTCATTTTATTCGTAATATAGAGTTATGTTCTTTACTTGGTAATTTGTTAGATAATTGTATTGAAGCTACCCAGTGTTGTGATAATAACAAAAGTATTACTTTTCACTGTAATACGACACAAAATCATTTGTGTATTCATGCATCCAATACATATAACAAAAAATTAAAGCATAAAAACGGAACCTTCATAACTACGAAAAAAGATTCTGCTATGCATGGTTTTGGAACCATTTCGATCAAAAAAATCGTTTCCAAATATAACGGAAATATCTCTTTTTCTTCTAGTGTTGAAGAATTTGTTGTAAATATTTCCATACCAATTCCACAAAACTTAAATTAAAATATTATTTATTATATAAGGAAGGGGAACATTATGAAAATCTGTATTTGTGATGATGAAAAAGACTTTATTCACAATTTTCAATTGCTTTTAGAACAGTACTTTAAAAAACGTAAAACTATCCATCATTTTAACTTCTTTGAAAATGAAGAGGATCTGCTATCTTATCTTGATTCTCAAAATGATATTGATATCTTATTTTTAGATATCAAATTTCAAACATATAGCGGAATAGAAATTGCTGAAAAAATACGAGCTATCAATCCATCCGTAATTTTAATCTTTTTGACTGCTTTTCCAGAATATGCTTTGTCTGGTTATAAAGTAAAAGCTTTTGATTATCTTGTAAAACCACTTTCATATACTCAACTAGAAAATGTTTTGGACCGAGCTATTTCAGAACTAACATCTAATAAAAATAATTTTTTAGTTGTGAAAGATTCTGGTAATATCTTCAAAATTAAATTTTCTGAAATTGTATACATAGAAACCTATAACCGAAATATTTTATTTCATTTAACATCTAGATCTGAAATCACAGGACATGAATCTTTAAAAACATACGAAACTAAACTTGATAAACGTTTTTATCGCTGTCATACAGGTTATATTGTTAATATGGCATATGTAACTTCTATACAAAAAGATTGTGCTGTATTAAATTTGAATATCACCATTCCAGTCAGTCGATATAAAAAGAAAAAGTTTCAAATGTTATTTACTGATTTTTTGTGTAATTCTATTTTTTAATCGAGTAGGAGGCGGTGACTAACCGCCGTCCTCTCACAGCACCGTACGTACTGTTCGGTATACGGCGCTTTCAATAGTTGACGTGCACAGACTGATAGGCTATGGCTAAATCATAAAAGCCAC
>ERZ827450.3487-NODE-3487-length-10551-cov-2.926067_pt1 | contig 10551 bp, 7 predicted proteins | sample MGYA00519773_ERZ827450 | MGnify/ENA primary metagenome ERZ827450 (study PRJEB31778, sample SAMEA3449306) | human gut metagenome | biome: human gut; feature: human-associated habitat; material: faeces | place: United Kingdom | collected 2010/2012 ...
CGGATAATGAAGTTCTTATTAATAATATGAGACAGATACTGGAAGTGTAAAAGAAAGGCAGGGTGCAGTGATTATGGCAAAGAATCTTATGATTCAGGGAACAATGTCTAATGCAGGAAAGAGCATTATAACGGCAGGAATATTAAGAGTGCTGAAGCAGGACGGGTATAATGCAGCACCTTTTAAATCACAGAATATGGCATTGAATTCATACATAACAGCGGATGGTCTGGAAATGGGAAGAGCACAGGTTATGCAGGCAGAAGCGGCAGGAATAGCACCATGTGTAGAAATGAATCCCATATTGTTAAAGCCGACAAGCGATGTGGGTTCACAGGTTATTGTAAACGGAACACCGCTTAAAAATATGCCGGCTAAAGAATATTTCCAGTATAAAAAGAAACTGATTCCGGACATATTAAAAGCCTATGACACTCTTGACAGAAAATATGATGTGATAGTACTTGAGGGCGCAGGAAGTCCGGCAGAGATTAATCTTAAGAAAGATGATATTGTTAATATGGGAATGGCAAAGATGGCAAAGGCACCGGTGCTTCTGGTGGGAGATATTGACAGAGGTGGTGTTTTTGCACAGCTGATCGGTACAGTGGAGCTTCTGGAAGAGGATGAAAGAGAGATGGTAAAGGGTCTGATCATCAACAAATTCCGCGGGGATAAGACAATCCTGGATCCCGGTATTGTTATGTTGGAAGAAAGAGGCGGCATTCCGGTAGTCGGAGTTACACCGTATATGCAGGTCGAGATTGAAGATGAAGACAGTCTGACAGAGCGTTTTAACATGACAAAGGGTGGAAAAGGTGCAGAAGAAAGGATCGGTCTGGTGGATATCGCAGTCATCCGGACACCGAGAATTTCGAACTTTACGGATTTCATGCTGTTGGAAAATGCTCCGGGAGTGAATCTGCGTTATGTAAAGAATCCAAGAGAACTTAGAAATCCTGATATGATTATCCTTCCGGGAACAAAAAATACGATGGGAGATCTGAAATGGTTAAGACAGAGCGGAATGGAAGCGAAGATTCTAAAGGCGCATGCCGGCGGCTGTGTGGTCTGGGGAATCTGCGGCGGCTACCAGATGCTGGGGCAGTCGCTCAGTGATCCGGAAGGCGTGGAAGATGGCGGCAGTATGAAAGGACTCGGCCTTTTGCCGGTAACGACTACATTTACCACAGAAAAGACCAGAACAAGGGTGAATGGAACACTCCTTCATGTGGAGGGGAATCTGAAAGCACTTGAGAATCTGAAGTTTGAAGGATACGAGATCCATATGGGAAAGACCGAACTTCTGGAAGGATGTCCGATGAATCAGATTCACGATACGGTGAAGAAAAAGGACAGACAGATTCCGGATATGGAGCCGGAAAACAGAATAGAGAACAGTACAGACGGAATCTCGCATGGAAATGTATACGGAACATACATCCACGGCATTTTTGATAAGGAGAAAATTGTATCGGAGATCGTAAAATCCCTGGCAGAAAAGAAAGGACTTTCAATGGAAGAAGTGGAAGGTGTAGACCTGAAAGCATTCAAAGAAAGCCAGTATGATCTTCTGGCAGATACACTCAGAAAACATCTGGACATGAAGGCAATCTATCAGATCATGGGAATGCAGAAATAATTTTTCGGGATTACTATGTATTCGTAAGGAGCTGTAGATACCAAAGTATGCAAGAGAAGTTGCCGATGGCAAGTTTTGTAGTTAGAAAAGATGAGATGTGGGCTATGACGGACTATGAAGAGAAAGGAAGAAAACGTTGAATATACAGAAAAATAATCACGCGGCACATACTAAAATAGAGATAGAAAATGTTCTTCCGACAGAGATCGAAAAGCGCAGCTTTGAGATCATTACGGAAGAACTGGAGCAGGAAGGCATCGTGCTTCCTGAGATTCAGGCACCAATTACAAAGCGCTGCATACATACCAGTGCGGATTTTGATTATGCGAAGAATCTGGTGTATTCCGAGCATGCGGTGGAGAAAGCACTCGAAGCGATCAGAGGCGGTGCTTCCATCGTAACCGATACACAGATGGGGCGTTCCGGAATTAACAAAAAGAGACTGGCACAGTACGGCGGTCAGGTATACTGCTTCATGTCAGATGAAGATGTGGCACAGGCGGCAAAGAAGAATGGAACCACAAGAGCTGTTGCCAGTATGAAAAAGGCGTGTGAACTGAACGAAAAACTGATCTTTGCCATCGGAAATGCACCGACAGCACTAATTCACCTGTATGAACTGATCAAAGACGGAAGAATCCGTCCGGAGCTCGTGATCGGTGTACCGGTCGGCTTTGTAAATGTGGTACAGTCCAAAGAACTGATCCTGACACTGGAAGATACCCCGTATATTGTAGCGAGGGGGAGAAAAGGCGGAAGTAATATTGCGGCATGTATCTGTAACGCACTGATCTATATGCTGTAGGGAGGAAGAATTTATGACATTACAGCAGTTAAGGTATATTACCATGGTTGCGGAGAAGGGGACGATAAGTGAGGCGGCAAAAGAGCTATTCATTTCCCAGCCGAGTCTTACCAATGCGATTCGGGAACTGGAGCAGGAGATGCAGGTGACGATTTTTCACCGGACGAATAAAGGGGTGACGATCACCGCAGAGGGAGATGAATTTCTCGCCTATGCAAGACAGATTCTGGATCAGGTCGGCCTCATGCAGGAGAGGTATCTGAATGTAAATGAACGGAACCCGAGATTTTCCGTATCCTGCCAGCATTATTCTTTTGCGGTCAATGCATTTGTAGATGTGATCCGTAAATTTGATGCGAGAAAATATGATTTTACACTGCGGGAGACACAGACTTATGAGATCATCGAAGATGTGGCGAAGCTGAAAAGTGAGATAGGTATTCTGTATACTTCTTCACAGAATGAGACGATCATCATGAAACTGATCCGTCAGAATGATCTGAAATTCGAAGAGTTATTCGTAGCAAAGCCACATGTATTTATCAGTTCAAAGCATCCGTTGGCAGATAAGGAAGCACTGACACTGGAAGATCTGGAGGAGTATCCGTATTTGTCATTTGAGCAGGGGGATTATAATTCCTTTTATTTTTCCGAAGAGATATTAAGCACACTGGACCGGAATAAGAACATCAAAGTCAGAGACCGGGCAACGCTTTTCAATCTGGCGGTCGGCCTGGACGGGTATACGGTAAGCTCCGGCGTGATCAGTAAAGAACTGAACGGTGAGAATATCATCGGGAAGCCGCTTCTGGTGGATGAATATATGCGGATTGGAACGATCGTGCGGAAAGATGTGGCACTGAGCCGGTATGGAAAGGTGTATATGGAAGCGTTGAAAAAATACACAGGCGGGATGTAAGAATAATTCAGAATAATGGTGAAAAGCAGTGGAAAAAGGTTTCGTTTGTAAAAGAAGTTGCAGAAGAAGTCTGGGAGGCTTAATATCAAATTGAATATATAAAAAAGATATGAAAGATATATCAAATATACGTTTCACATTTTTGATATTCTCTCGTATAATAGTCTGCTGAGGGGGATTGGTTTGAAAACGTAAAAACGTGTGAAAGCAATTCCCCGTTTTTTCTAAGGAGATGAAAACATGGGAGTAATGAAAAGTTTATTTTCCGGGAAACAGATGTCGGAGGCATTCATCTGTAGTGCATTTCTGGCTTTATCGGGAGGATTTCAGGATGCATATACCTATAATACGCGTAATGAAGTATTCTCGAATGCACAGACAGGTAACGTGGTGCTGATGAGCCAGAATTTCATGACGGGAAAATGGGAGGCGGGACTGAAGTATTTATTTCCGCTTTTTGCATTTGCTTTGGGTGTTCTGATCGCAGAACAGATCCAGCATAAGTATAAATATGCAAAACGTCTGCACTGGAGACAGGGAATTCTGGGAGCAGAGATTATAATCCTGTTCATTGTAGGATTTATTCCACAACGCGGAAATATGATCGCGACTGTTCTGGTATCCTTTGCCTGTGCGATGCAGGTGCAGAGTTTCCGGAAGGTGAATGGATTCTCATATGCGAGTACGATGTGTATCGGTAATTTGAGAAGCGGAACGGCAGCACTGTCTTTTTATCTGAGAGAAAGAAGACCAGAGCAGCTGCGCCAGGCAATGTATTATTTGGGAATCATAGTTCTGTTTGCGATAGGAGCCGGAATCGGCGGCAATCTTTCTGCCAATTACGGAATCCATATGATATGGGTATCGTGCGGACTTTTGATTGTCAGCTTCCTGCTGATGTTCCTGGATATAGAAGCACGGAGAAGCAGAGCATAATAGAAGAAAAAATAAGAGACATTGATCCGCTGTCAGATGCGGATCAATGTCTCGATTAGTTTCTGTGCTGCAATACTTTGTGGCCTGGAAGCATTTTGTACAAGACAGATGTGTCTTGCAGGAAGAGATTCTTTCAGATGAATCTGAAGAATTTCCCCGCGTTTCAGCGGTTCTTCTGCAAGTTTCTCCGGATAGAAGCCGATACCGAGATTGTGCTGGATCAGGGCCAGACACTGATCGGTAGATGTAACTTCCAGATCCGGACGGAACGGAAAGCCGTGGGAAGAAAAGTACTGAATATGAAGATCTCTGGTGCTGGTATTATTCTCCAGCGAGACAAAAGGATATTCCGCAAGTTCTTCCAGCGAGCAGATGTGAGAAGCCAGTTCTTTGTATTTCGGACCGGCGATCAGAATTTCCCGGAAAGAACCAAGGGAAATCTTCTGGAACTGCTTCTGGACCGAAAGAGGTGTTGTTACAACTGCGAAATCCACCAGCCCGCTTTCCAGGGAAGCGATTGCCTGCGGAGTGGAATGGTTGGAAATCTTAAGCCTTACATGTGGATAATGATTGTGAAATGCTTCTAATTTTGGCAGCAGCATAATACGTAGTGCATTTTCGCTGACTCCGATGGAGATGAGTCCGCTGGTAAGGCTCTGGTCACGCTTCAACTCGGTTTCTCCGAGCTCCAGTTGTTCAAAGGCAATTGCAACGTGGTTAAAAAGCTTCTGTCCTTCCGGAGTCAGTGAGACCCCACGGTTCGAACGGACGAAAAGATGGCAGCCAAGTTCTGTCTCAAGATTATTCATACACCGGGTAATATTCGGCTGGTTATTGTGTAATACCTCTGCCGCTTTTGTAAAACTGTGCTGTTGTGCGACATGGTAGAAAATGCGGTAATAATCGTATGTACTCATAATATCCTCCAAAATAATATATAAAATTGATATATAAAAATAATTTGCTATCTTTTATCCAGATGATGCCAGATAAGTATAATATATCCCATGTGAAAAGACAATGTTAAGAAATAAAAAATATATTACATTGTAGAAAAAAACGTAGTATACTGATTTATATTTTTTTATGAACAGATGTGTTTGTAACGAAAATAATGGATACACCTGAGAGGAGAGACTTAATTATGGTAAAAATGAATGTAAAATTTGAAACACCGGAACAGCTTGTAGAATTTTCAAGAATGTGTCAGAAAGTAGAGGCTGATACTCTGATTGAAGATACTGTACATAAACTTATCATTGATGGAAAATCAGTTATGGGAATGATGACAGTTACATTGAATCAGAGGCTGATCTTTGTAGTAGATGGTTCTGATGAGAAAGAGGTACTTTCTACATTTGAAAAATATCGTACGGAAGATATGGTACAGAAGCAGAATCTGGGTTAATAATTGCATTTTACAGATACTTGTGGTATCGTAGTCAAGGTGAAAAGAATAGAATGAAAACTGCAGGTGCCGGTTGGATAAGATTGATCAGAGCCGGTGAAAAGGGAAACAGGTGCAAGTCCTGTACGAACTCGTCACTGTGAGCAGGGAATATCAGAAAAGAAAAAAGTCACTGGATAACGGGAAGACAAGCTTCTGATGTATGGATCTGTGAGTCAGGAGACCTGCCTGTAGCGTACATGGAAGTAAATCCGGACCACGAGTAATTGGTTGTACAAAAATGGAGGAAAATTATAATAAATTCACAAGGCCATTTTATACCCTTTTACGGATGATTTCGTGGAAGGGTATTTTTGGTGACAGAAAAGTAGTAGGGAGAGAGTAAAAGATGAAACACAATTCCAAGCAATTTTTGGCCTTATTTATGGCTGTGTCTATGGCAGTTGCACCGGTATCGGGAGTGTATGCGGAAGATCAGAATGCAGCTGTAGAAGATACATTGAGTGAGAATAAACAGGATAATGATGAAGCTGGACAGACAGAAAGCAGTGTGACGACAGATACAAGTCAGGAAGTCACAAAAGAAGCCGGGAAAAATCAGGTAGCTGTTGAAAAGGTACAGAATACGCAGGAAGACGGAACCGCCCCACAGACGGAACCAATCGGCGAAGATGAAATATTTGAGAACATTACTGATATCAGCGGTATGGCAGGTGCTTTGAAAGACGGAGAATATAGTGTTGATGCGGATCATTTTTCGGCAAAACTGACTTCGGGTGGTTCAAGCAAGGTGAAGATTGAGTGTCAAAAAGTAATCGTAAAGAATGGAAAAGCAACAGCCTGGATAAATTTTAGCAGTTCTAAGTATGATAAAGTATGGGTGAAAGTGAATGGAACCCAGAACATATATCATGCAAAACCGAGAGAAGGCGAGGCCGGAGTTGCATTTGAGATTCCTGTTAATTTAAATAGTTCAATGACTTTTATGGCACATACCAGTTCCATGAGTGGAAAAAATATTGCATATACGATCAATATTGCAATCCCGGAAGATACAGTCCCGTCGACACCATCCACACCGGATCAGACCGTTATTACGGAATTAAGTTTCAAAGAGGGATCTGAACTCAGCATGAAAGAGGGAGAAGTTCAGAAACTGACACCTCAGTTCACACCGGCATTATCAGCATCTGAGACAGCACCGGATATGACATGGACTTCTTCTGATCCAAAGATTGTAACCGTTGCAAAATCCGGAACACAGGCTGAGGTGACCGCAGTGAAAGCAGGGACTGCTGAGGTGACTGTGTCTATTAATAATGCGGAAGGAACAGAGCTTAAAGCCACATGCAAGGTAACGGTAACAGCATCGGAAACAGAAAATAAAACCCTGACAGATGGAAATTATCAGGTAGATGTGGATACTGGAAATAAGATGTTCAAAGTTACGAATTGTATCCTGACATCTGAAAAAGGTAAGATGTATGCTGTAATCACATTAAGCGGAACCGGATATGATTATCTTTATATGGGATCAGCAGCCGATGCGGCAGAAGCTGCAGCAAAAGACTACATTTCATATGTGGCTGATGAGGCAGGAAAATATATATACAAAGTTCCGGTAGAAAGTCTGGATAAAGGAATTGCAGTTGCGGCACATTCCATTAAAAAAGATAAATGGTATGACCGTACACTTATATTTTCATCTGCCTCTGCAAAACGTATCATAGCAGACGGAACCTATCAGGTGAATGCTGAAGCCGGCGGAAAGATGTTCCGTGTTACGGATTGTGTTATGACTGTAAAGAATGGACAGATGACGGCGGCAGTTACATTAAGCGGTCGGGGTTATAACAGAATCTATCTGGGCGATGTAAATAACGCATCGGATGATGAAAAGAACTGGATCCTTCCGGATTCGCTTCTTGCAGAGCAGTATACATTTCAGATTCCGGTAGAGAAACTGGATGAGGTAATGACGATTGCCGTTCATACAACGAAGAGTAATAAATGGGATACCAGAACACTGACATTCCATTCAGAAGGCATGACTAAGATTGCGGACAGCAATCATGGAAATGCTTCGAATGGCAATAACGGAAGCAATGGATCGCTGACATCGGGCGGAAATAATAACAACCCGGGAAATACTTCCAATGGAAATAACTCAGGAAGTACAGGAAGCAATAACGGAAATACAGGAAATAATACAACAAACAATGGAAAACCGGACAAAGAATCAAAATACGAATCAGATCTGAACAAATCAACAGCCAGAGTTAACAGTGCTACAGGCTTAAAAGATGGTGTATACACACCGGACAGCTTCTCATGGTCAGGTGGAACCGGAAAGGTAAGAATCAGCTGCAGTAAGGTAACAGTTACCGGTGGCCAGGCATATGCAACGATCACATTCAGCAGTACGCATTACCAGTATGTGAAAGCCAATGGAAATGTATATTATCCAAGTTCCAAAACAGGAAGCTCCACTTCCTTTGTAATTCCGGTGGAACTGAATAAGAATAATACGATTGTAGGTATGACAACAGCCATGTCTGCAGCACATGAGATTAAGTATACGATTTTTGTATACATTGCGGAAGCAGCAAAAGCAAATGCATCAACAAGAGCCAATGGAAAAGAAATTACCGTGATCGGTGTAAATGGCAGTGACAGCAGTAAGACGGCAGCTGCAAGTAAGAAACTGGATGAAGTAGCACCTGAGATCATCGGCCTGGAATATCAGTCAGAGACAAAAGCCGAGCATGCAAAATATTTCAAAATCTATCATTATGATCAGGGGATCACACTTCTGGAAATTGATATGAGCAAAAAGACGGGAAGAAAAGCAGCCGGTAAGAAATGGAAACAGTCTTCGGATACAAGCGGACTGAATCCTGCAGAGCAGGAGCAGGCAGCACTGTATCTGAACAAAGTTGTAAAATATCTGATCGTTCCGGAAAATGCAGAGATTCCTGCAGGACTTGATAAGGAAGTTATCGTGGTGAGACAGCCGGCAGATCATATCTATGCAGGAACCAATAAGATCATTTCCAAGATAGCCAAACTGGGACAGAATGATAAAGTGACGGCAGTTGGTGTAAAGAAAAAGAAGTGTAAGAATGAGACTATCAAAGAAAAGATGGAAAAGAAAGAAATCATTTACACAGGTAAATCCGGCAAATTAAATTATAAGAAACTGGTAAAAAATAAATGTGATCTGGCACTCCTTTCTTCCGGTATCCTGCCGAAAAAAGGAAGTAGTAAGAAAGCTGCCAGAAAGAAAATGAAAGCTTATCAGAAGATGACCGAGAAGATGACGCTTCTTGAGATGCCTGTGATCGTTGACCGTTCAAAAGATGAAAAGGGAAAAGATGCAAAGAAAGAATGGGAAAAAGTCTATCAGGTAATCCTCGGATGTGAAGATCAGAGTGCAGAATAAGGATTATATAAGATGACCAGAATGCGGATCGCATAAAATGATCGGAATGCAGACAAAATATCATGTAATCAGAAAAAAAGTGGAGAAAAGAATGAAAAAGAGAACATATCGCTTGTTGTGTGTACTTGCAAGTACAGTGCTTCTGGTAACAGGAGCACTGACTGGATGCAGTAGTTCAGGAAAATCGGGTGTGTCCAAAGGAGACGGAACACAGCAGACAGAAGAAAACGGGGCAGAAGAAAAGAAAGCTCCGAAGATAGATGGACTGAAGTATCAGAAGACGATGCAGTTAAAATATGCCACAGGTTTTGATGTTTACTATTATAAAGGTGGATATAAATTACTGGATGTGCATGATGACAGACAGTATCTGATCGTTCCGAAAGGAAAGAAGAAACCGGCAGATCTGGATAAAGATATTGTGGTATTAAAACAGCCGCTGGATCACATTTATCTTGCGGCAACATCGGCAATGGCACTGTTCGATTCGATGGATGGCCTGGACAGTATCCGGATGTCAGGCGCACAGGCTTCAGACTGGTATATTGATAATGCGAAAAAAGCTATGGAGGAAGGCCGGATATTGTTCGCCGGAAAATACAGTGAGCCGGATTATGAGATGCTGGTAGATGAGGATTGTGATCTTGCAATTGAATCAACGATGATCCTGCATACGCCAAAAGTACAGGAAATGATCGAAGATCTGGATATTCCGGTATTTATCGACCGGTCCAGCTATGAAAGTCATCCGCTTGGCAGAACAGAATGGATCAAGGCTTATGCGGCAATGTTGAATAAAGAGGATGTGGCAGATACATTTTTCGAGAAACAGACGAAGGTGATCGAAAACCTGAAAGATTTTAAGAATACGGGAAAGACGGTTGCTTATTTCTTTGTTAATGCAGATGGAACAGTGGTCGTAAGAAGCAGTAAAGATTATATTCCGAAGATGATTGATATTGCCGGAGGAAAATACATTTTTTCAGATCTTAAGAATACAGAAAGCAAGAGTGCGGTAGAATTATCAATGGAAGAATTCTATTCAAAGGCGGAAGAAGCAGACTATCTGATCTACAATGCAACAATTGACAGTCCGATAAACAGTATTGCAGAGCTGACGGCAAAGAATGAACTGTTTAAGGATTTTAAAGCTGTGAAGAACGGTAATGTATGGTGCACCGGCAAATCACTGTATCAGGCAACGGATATAGTCGGTAATCTGATCACGGATATTCATCTGATGCTGACAGATGGAGATGAGAAGGATATGACATTCTTGTACAGGGTAAAATAATACAGTATAATAAGAATCAGGTGGGCAAAAGGAAATGTTCACCTGATTTTTCATCAAAGGAGAAATATAACGTGGCAGACACTTATAATCAGAAAACGGATCGGC
>ERZ827450.3489-NODE-3489-length-10546-cov-26.660852_pt1 | contig 10546 bp, 17 predicted proteins | sample MGYA00519773_ERZ827450 | MGnify/ENA primary metagenome ERZ827450 (study PRJEB31778, sample SAMEA3449306) | human gut metagenome | biome: human gut; feature: human-associated habitat; material: faeces | place: United Kingdom | collected 2010/2012 ...
TGCCAAGAATATCCTTCGAGGAATCCTCCTGCCAGTCATATTCCATGCTGGAATCCGTGACGCGCGTGCCGAGGGGCGACCATGTGGGCGTGCCAGATTCGCCCGTATTCAGATACGCGATCAGCAGTTCGCGGTCTACGGTCTGGCCTGCCGTGGTGTTAAAGGTCGTATCAGCCATTTTTAATCACCTCGTAGTTCATTTTCATAAGGATTTGGTGATCCTCGTCGCCGTTTTCATACACGGCAAAAAGAGAGGATCGCGTTGTAGGCTCAATGCGAATGACGCGGCGACCGTCGCCAATGTCAGGCGGCGTTTCGCTTGCTGCCCAATCGCCCAAGGCGTTAAGCAGCTCGTCAGCTTTGAGCCGTTTGTCGTTACTGTTCCCCGGTTTTATGCGGTAGATGACCTTGAATTGGTATTCCGCCTGATACCCGCCGAGAATGTATTTATTGACGATATACGCCGCCTGAATCGTAGACAGCGCCATTGCCGGAGTATCGGCGGGAAGAAATTCGAATCGAATCAAATCAACCGGCTTATCCGGGAACGTGTTTAACCACGCAAGCAGCTTTCGGGAGACCTGATCTTCTTCCGCTGCCGAGACCGTCTTTTTAATCTGTTCCGTACTTCTTCACCGCCTTATCTGCTACGCGCACCCACTTATCAAGGTTTTGCGCCTTAGATGCTTCACCCCAATGCGCTTGAGCTTGTGGGTGCATTGTCTGGTTGAATACCAAGTTTCTGTCTGTGACAACCTTCGTGCCGCCTTTTGGCGCGTATGTGCTACCGGTGTTTGGGTCGACCATCACTTTGCCGTAATACAGGAAACGGGCATCCGGTCCGGGATAAATAACAGCGCTCCCATCTACCCTTGTGCGCTGCGTTAGCGAGCCTGTGAGCATCGGAACAAACGGCTGAGTGTCTTTCTCAATCTGTTCCGCTAAAACGTGCTCAGCGCGCGTGCAGGCTTTGGCAATGGCTTCTTTTACAGCGTCAAAGCCGTCGGTATGCACGGAAATCTTGATGCCCATTACGCACCTCCGACTTCCCAGTGCTGCATATCCGCGCTGCCGTAGTCCATTGCATCAACCTTCGTCACGTTGTAGCAATCATCATGGCTCAGCACGACGGTCATGTTGTCCGACACGAATTCGCCCTTTACGAAGCACGTCATGCCACCGTTACCCTTGTATGAGAGCGTCCATAGGTTAGACTTGTCCGCCGCTTTGAAAAACGATTGCGGGCCGATGTAGGATTTCGGCTTACCCGTTACCCCGTCCACCGCTTCCACAGAGAACGGGATATACAGATTTACAGCGTCAGCACCTTCAAGGCCGCTTTCGCGCACGTTCACGCCTTTAGACGCTTGGAGCATCACACCGCGTAAGATCGTGGTGTATACCTTTTCAACCTCATCAAGAGTTGTCGGGTCGATCTCCTGCACGATGTTGTAGATCGTTACAGTGTGGGGAGCGTACATCTATACACACCTCCGCGATACAGCAGCCCGGTATGTGCAAGGTATTCCATGCACGTTTCTGCCAGAAGTTTCTTTGCCCCGTCCGTCGCATTGAGGGCAGACAAAGCAGATTCCCCGCCCGTTGCAAGTGTTCTAGAATAGCTGCCTACCGTTTCGCTTTTTACTTCCGCATCATTTGCCGCGGCATTGGCAAGATTTTTCATCGCCAGTGCTTGCGCGGCTTCGATGACCGCGTACTTATCTACCAACGCGCAGCAGCACATCTTCACCGCATCAAGAGCGGCGTGGTCTTGTGCTTTATTGCGCGTGTAGTAGTCGAGGAAGGAGCTGGCGCGGACAACAAGACGCGGGAAGTCATTTTCACTCACAGCGCCCATATAGGTACCGGTGTAGTATGTATAATCAGCGTATGTCATACGGGTCAGCTCCTTTCAGATTAAGAAACGGTAACAGTGGCAGTGCCGGTCTTCGTGCTGTCCTGCTTGGACTTGGCCGTAACGGTGATACTGGTCTTAGTCTCAGCGGAGTCGATAGTCAGCAAGCCGTCTTCGCTGATCTTGGACTTCGTGCCATTCTGGCTCCACTCGACCTCGCCGTTGATAATGCCCTCGCCGGTAACAGCAGCAGTAAACGACTTGCTGTCGCCCTTTGCCATCGTCGCGGTAGCGGGCGAGACGGTAACAGCAGAGATGTCGCCGCCCTTGCCGTAAACAGAGAACGGGAACGGATTTGCCTTTTCCGCGTTGTAGGCGTTGATGGGGTTCGCGATCTCCCAGCCGAGACGCATGACTGCGCGCAGCGCCACCATATCGTTCTGCATGAGGTTGTAGGTGATAGCCTTCGTGGTGGGGTCCTGAATAACGCCCTCGGTGAAGATCTTGAAGGTCATGTCCTGACGAATGGCATAAACCAGCTGGCTCCAGTCACCCACAATCATCTGAGCCTGGGCGGGGTCGAAAGCGCCGTTCATGGGGAAATACATATCCATGCCGTCCAGCCCGTAGCGGGTCGCGCCCTGCATATCGGACTTGAAAATGGGCTGGCCAGTGGTGTCCTTCAAACCGCGCAGCTTACCGCGCATCTGGATGGCGGACATGACGCCGTTGGGGTTAAAGCCGTCCAGCTCCACCTTGGCGATCAGCCCGTTCTCGCCCATGATGTCGTCAAAGACGCTGGTCCCGACGGGCACACCGTTACCGGCAGCGATAGCAGCGGGCACAACGCCAGTGCGCCAAGTGCTGGGTTTGTTGGTGCCGAACAGAATAGCCGCGTCAATGACCTTGCCGAAAGCCTCGGTCAGACGGGGCTTGACCTCGCCCCAAATGTCATAGTCCGCATCATCGAGAGCGGCCTCGGGAATGGGGACGATGACCGCGATCTCCTCGGCGTACAGTTTCTTCTTGTCCCACGCCATCTTCGTGGTCTGCTTGAATGCCTCGCCTGCGCCACTGTCAGTGGCTTCGCCATTGACAAAGTACGCAGAGGGAAGTGCGTCAAGCACGTTGATGGTCTGCGTCTTGCTGGACATATTTGCCAGACGACGGCCCATGCGCAGGACAGCGGATTCCGCGATAGCGCCCTGCATGATCTCGCGGGTTACTGGTTCCGGAATAAGTCCGGAAAGTGCGGAACGATCAATAGTTGCCATGTTGTAATCTCCTTTTCGTTACTTGAGTGCGCCGCGGATCAGATTGTTCATCGCGGCATTATTTGCATTCGGTTTGTCGCCGCCGCCCGCAGGAGCCGTCCAGTCAAACTTGACTTTCTGACGATTTTCCGTGAGCTTATCAACGGCCTGCTCAAAAGTGGTCTTGTCGTCCACCATCTTGAGAGCCTTAAACGCGATAAACTCCGCTTCCTCGCCGGTTAGCCCCTTGGAAAGCACATACTTCTCGCGCTTGAGCTGCTGAACTTCGGCCTGCGCTGCGGTCAGGGCGGACTTGTTATCCGCAAACTCCTTTTCGCGCTTTGCCTGCCGCTCCTGCTCGGTCTGCTGACTGTCTTTCCATGTGCGATACGCGGTCATCTCGTCCTCGCTGGGGTACTTTCTCCGTTCCCGGTCAAGCCGTGTTTGAATCATCTTGTCGACGTCGGCCTGCGTAAACGTCTTTTCCTGCTCGTGAGCAGTGGGTTCCGTGCCATGCACGTTGGTTTCTTCTGCCATAAAAATCTCCTTGTTTAACGACCTGTCGGTCAGTGTTGATAAAACAAAAGAGTCAACCTGTAAGCGTTCCTTACAAGTTGGCTCCCATTGCCCTTTCCCGCGTCCAATTACGCGGAAGATGTTATTTACTTATCGTCGATGTGCGGCATTACCGCCGCAAGAATAAACTCTTTCACACTTACGCCTTGCCGTTCTGCGGCATCGCGTATTTTTTTGCCGATTTCTTTATCCACCCGCACCGTTATGGTGTCCTGTTTTCGGTTGTACTTCGTGCTTGCCCTTATCTGCGCCTCTGTTGCCATGCTGCAATCCTCCTTTTGCAACATAGTACCACATTCTCTGTAATAAGTCAACTTATACATTTTCAACAATTCAATCTGCTATTTCTTGTGGAATATCCCATCTTGAAATATAAGTAAACTTATAGTATCATATACTCACAAGGAACAAATGTGACAGGCGAAAGCCGGAAAGGAATTTGACATGACCGCCGTTGAAGTAAAAGCTTATGAAATTGGCATCAAGGAGGCGCACACGCAGAAGCGGATTATTCCCGCTTGCAAAAGTAACGCAATGAACGCTTTCATGGCAGAAGTAGGAAACGGCCTGTTGCCTCTTATCAAGGCTTACGATGCGGGAGTTGCTTACGAAATTAATCGACAAACGAAACTCGGCTTTTAATTCAAAATCCCGCCCCGGAGGTCACGAGGGCAGAAAGGGAAACAAAATGATGAATATTAACTTAAAAACAAGGACGATTAAACTGTCCCGTCGTGAAGTAATCGACTTACTCCTTATGCTTGATACCAACTACGAAAGCGGAAAGTGGAACGCGTTACACGACAAAATCAAGGAACAGTTGGACATTCAAGACAGTAAAGATAACGATTTCCCCGCCCCTTAACCGGGGCGGTTTTCTTTTACGTGGAAGTGTATTTGATTGTTTTCTTGACCTCTAAGACAATGTACCCATCGCCTTTTCGACGTATCTCTGCGTCGTTGCCGCGCTTCAAAATTGCATCGATTGCCTTTTTGACTTCTTCCCAGTTCAATACAGCACCTTTGTCCTTTCCCGTTGCAGCGGCAACCCCGCCGCTTCACTAAAAGCCTTATATTTGGCGATCAGTCTTACAAGTTTCGCTTCTGCGGCATAATATTCGTCCTTTTGCTCGCTTGCCTTATACGCTGTTACAAGCCTGTCCTGCTTGATAATCTGGCGCTCAACACGCCGTTGCATCTGCGTCGCCTCGTATGCGGTGTATTTCTTCCCGTCAAACTCGCAGCCGAGATCATCATCAATATGCTCAAGCTGCTCATCTGTATATGTGCGTTCGCTTACGCCCTCAACCCAAACGTTGCGGCGATGGCGGCAGTTTGCGCCCTCCAGCCCGTCCACAGCGCCAAGGCCGCACACCTCGTAGATGTTCGGGTAGATGTCACCTGCGCGAATACTGTATACCTTGCCTTGCCAATCCTTATGGCTCGACCACGGTGACGGCCCCGGCTTATCTCTCGCGCCAGCATGGGCGGAAACCTCGAAATGCGGAGTTTCGAGATACTGCGCCGACTGCTCCGTATATTTAGCGCAAATTTGATTTACGCCGGTCATCACGGCTCTGCGCACCGCCACATCGATCTGATCTCGATGCCCGCTCTCATAGTCAACGACCTTCAAGCCGCTGTCTGCAAGCTGCTTTACTGCCGTCTTGATGGCTTGATTATAGTTGATCGCGCTGCTCTGTATTCCCATTGCAGCGTTATCAAGCGCCCATTGGTATGCTTTGGCAGGCGGCAGCATTGTGCGCCCAGCGTCCACTAAAAAGCCCATTGATGCGGTTAGATTGCGGAATGTATCAAGCGTCTGCGCCCTGATTGCCGCAACTTCCGCAGCGTCAACCAGCGTTTCAGGCTGCGTGATGTGCGCAAGGTCAATCAACTCGGTGTAATACTTCTGGTTGCGCTCTACCACATCGTCAAACAGTTTGTTAAGCTTCGTTTCGCTGATGCCCGTTGTCTTGCGGATTGCCTTTTCGATGCCCTTTAGGTCGATGCCGTGGGAGCGTAATGCTCGGATGTCTTGCACCGTTACCTCATTCAACTCATCCGCAGCTTTCAGCCGGGAACAGATTTCATCCAGCAGCTTGATTTCAAGCGCCCGAAACAGTTCTGCCAACTCTTCCGGCAGCGCATCAAGAACTTCCGGCTGAAACGGATATTTCATTTGCTTTCCTCCGTTTCACAATCTCATCATAGTGCGGCTTCACGCGGATAATGTTCCAGTCACATTCTTCCGGAACTTTTCCGTAAAATATCACCCATTCCGGCGAAAGCCGTTTCATCATTTCTTCGTAGCCACGAAGGAACAGGCGCTTACTTTCTTTGTTCTGCTGTGTTCCAACTGAACTGACAGCCACAACACCGCCAACAGGATCACCATCAAAGCACCAATCGTAACTGCGTTCGTCGCTCCATGATATAGATGGATAAACCGTCATGCCGTGCATTTGCCAGTATGCAGCCAACCAGTGCTTGCGGTAATGGTTGTATATCTGCATCGCCAGCGGCATATCCGTGTATATGGAGAAGTCCGGCGCGCACACTGCCGCAAACTGCGACAGTCGCGGAATGTATTTGTCAGGCGTGTTCCAATACCGAATGAATTGATAATCATCCACAAAGAAATGCACGATCTTGCTTTTCGTGTCTTTCGCCGTGTAATGGTAATTCACGGGGATAAATTCTCCCTGCGGATATGCCTTTATCGGCTCGATCTGCGGAATGCCGTACTTGCCAACGCCGGGGAATATGAACTTGTCCAGATTTTCAAAGTTAATCATACAGCCCCCAGCAAGCAAAAATGCCGCAAGATACATTTCTGTACCTTACGGCATAGCAAGCGCCCGGAATCAAACCGGAACTTCCTCAAACAAAGTGTGCTGCCATTACACCACTACTTGCTATGCCGATTGTACCATATTTTTTTGACCCGCTCAACCATTTTCTTTTCGGTTGGCGTTAGATTCGCGTATCCCTTTGCACCGTCGTTTTCATTGTGTATATATCCGTGGTGGGTATGCGGGGAAACTTTATCATGCGGCCTGTCCAGATCTATTTGTTTTATGCGCTTGTTCTTAGTGTCGTAGTATGTAATTGCTTTGATGTTGTCGCTTTTGTTGAGCGTTACATACACGCGACCACTTGTCAGTGTTTCCATTGGCGTTTTCTGCGCACCGTCAACCGCCTTGACAAACTTGATATTGCTCTCTTTGATAATCGTCTTGAACTCGCTGCCGTAAGGCTTGCCCTTTGCGCTCGTGCCGCTGCTTGCGCCGCGTCCACCCATTATTTTTTCTTCCTTTTCTTTTCCATTCCTCTGCCAAAGAACGAATTTACAGAGCTTTGCAAATTATTTTGCGCCCGCTTATATGTGGAAGATGTAATTTCCCGTTGTTCCCTGTTGGGGTTATAATGTTCTCTAAAATATCGCTTTGCATAATTTTCTGTGCTTTCTTTTTTCTCTGTGGTACTGCTCTTCGTAATATCTTTTTTCTCTGCGATACCTCTAATCATTTTATTGGTCAGAGTGTCTACTTGTTTTTGTGTAATATCGTAATCCCGCATAAAGGCTTCTTTGCCGATTGCTTCTTTCACACTCTCAACAAATGTCGGGGATTTAAGTAATTTTTCTGCTCCCAAGTATGCGTTAGACTTTGCACTTTTCCAAAATTCGCTGTGCTCTACAGCAGAGCGCAACGCACCAATGCCGCCACCGGCTCCACCTCTACCGCCCATTACTCTACCTCCTGTTGCTGTTCGTCAGTCATGTCCTGCATCTTCGGCAGCGCCGCCTTTGCGGTCGCTTCGTCTTCGTTAAGCCACTTCATGCGGAATTCCCAATCGTTCATGATGCCAGCTTGCAAAAGCTGCATATCGCGGGAAAAGTCGGTCTGCTTGTCCTCAATGATGCTATCATCAAAGTCGATGGATATTTCCACTTCCTCATTCAGCCCAGCGTTCATGGCCGTGTTGCCCAGCCAAAGCAGAATGCGGCACAGTTCCACAAGCGCCTGTTCCAGCACAATCTCATGCTTTTTGATGGTGCGGAACATGGTGGAGTTTTCGCTGATAACTTGCGTTGCTGTCGCGACGCTGCCGCCGTCAAAGCGGTAATAGGTCTCGCCGAAACCGCACTTACTGGACAGTACATTCAGTTGGTCTTGAAGTCCTACATTCAGCTGCTCGGTTCTTAGTGTCGGGGAAATTGTCTCTACGACGTTTCCTTGCTGCGTATCCTCCGGGAGCAGATAGAAACGCCGGTCATGGTCATCAAGCGTCGGTTCACCGTCTTCCCACCTTGTGGCGGGAATTTTGACCATCATCATCATCGGGCCGTTTTCGAACTCGTTGACATAGCAGTCATAGGCACAGTCAACGCCGCGCAGAACATCAATCGCGTTTGCATACACAGGGATACCAACCGGAAGCAGGTAGTCAAGATTGTTTGCGATGTTCGGTCTGTCGATGACGAACTGCCTCTTGTCGCTTCCCGTATGTACCACAGGGGGGATTCGCTCAAAGCCCGGAACATCGGTGAGCAGCGCGTCGGCAAGCGTTTCATTTTCGTATCGGTAAATGCTGTTCTCGATGACGTAAAGTCCGGTTTCGTCTTTCCGGTGAATCTGCAAATACAGATAATTCTTTCCGGCTCGGGTGACTACGCTGTCGAACGCGCATTCTGTGATAAATCCATTCTGCCAAGCCAGCGGAAAGATGTGCTCAATCGTCACATAGTCCAGCTCGATTCCGGAAACATCACCAGGCACAATCTCGCCGCTTTCGTTGACGGCCTGCCCCACCACACGCGGAATGTACGCCACAGTTCCGAGCGCTGACTTCATTTCCTGCATTTCGTTTGCCTTGACCGTGAAGTTGTTCGCTGTCAGGACGCTATCAACGAACGCCTGTTCTTTCTGCCCTTCAAGTGTGATCTGGACTTTCTCATTCATCAAGAGGTTTGCCCAGTCCTCGCAAACCTTTTTCGCCATACCGAGGCTTGCACGGTTGCACTTTGTCCACTTATGCCCGTTATATCGCCGGTATTGATGAAAATCCTTTACTTTCCCAACATACCAAGACTTCCAGAGGTCAACTTGGCTGTAAAAATCTTCCGGGATTGTCGTATAGCCAAGTTCTTTTAACTTTTGGATAACTGCACTGCTCATGCAATAACTCCCATTCTGCGGCTGACAGGCTCTAATGCATACCTCGTCGCGTCAATCAGGTGGTTGTTCGCGTCAGGGTAGCCGCTAATAATGTCGCCGTCTTTGTTTCTTTCGTATTCGTATCCCACGAACTCATTGTAAGCGTGCGGTGTGCGCCGCCTGTCAATGACAATTGTTCTCCGCTGCAAGAACTTCATTCCGTATTCGACCGAGCCAGGTCCTTTGACCGCTTCATACGCAGGAAGCCCCATTGCACGGAGGTCAGCAACGCTTTTCGGCTCGGCGCTGTCGCAAATCGTCCGAATGTTGCTATATCCACGTTGCTTAATCATTGTCGCGCTTTGCTCGTTGGATAATTTGTTTTGATAAATCTCGTCTAACAGATATATCTTCTCTCTTGCCCGATCATAATGCAGCCGGATAAAAGCAAACGGGTCGGGGAACCAGCCAAAGTCCACCCCCTGACAGATTCGGTCGAAACTTTCGACTTCTTCATCTGTGATCTCCCGCAGTTCCAGCTTATCGAACACATTGCCGCCAGTTCCTACCGGAATACCGAGATACTCATGCTGATATGCGCGCTCGTCCGTTTCTTTCAGGTGTTCCGCTTCGGCAAGAAACTGTTCTCCCAACCACTCAGGCGGTGCTTGCAGATATGTCGACTTGTGGCAAATCCGGTCAGCGCGCTCTTCCAAACTGTCCTTGTTCGCCCAGTTGTCGCGCGAGATCGGCGGGTTATAGCTTTCGAAATTCCAGAAAACCGAGCCGCCGCGCATGGTGGACTGCAAAATGTTTCGGATTTCCGCGCGTCCAGCAAACTGATCTTTCTCTTCAAAGTGCGTCACGGCAATATAGCCAAACGGCACTTTGATAGACTTGATCTTCATCGGGTCATCAGCGCCACGGAACATGATCTTTTGTCCTGTCGGCTTGTAGATCAGCTCCATTGGGGAAACCTTTGCTTCCCAATACGCTGCCATGCCCAGCTCGCCGATTGCCCAGATATACTGTGCGTACACGCTATCGCGGATCGTATTTGCCACCTTGCGCAACACCAGCGCATGTGTGCCGGGATTGGCAACCAGCAGAAGCGGCACGATAATTGATACCGTGGACGATTTTAGGGAACCGCGCCCGCCGCTAAAATCGTAGTGCGTATGCCCATGATGAAAAATGTCATGAGCAATATCGTAAAACGCAGGTCCGATTTTCTCGGATAAACGAATGTCAGACATCAATAATCACCTTGACAACGGAATCGGCGCTTGTGTTGTCTTGCTTATCGAACACACCCGTATGCTTCGCCAGCATTTCAAGCGCTTTTAGCTTATTCGCGTATTTCAAATCGCTTTCCATGCAATCAGACGCAGGCTTGTCTGCGATTTCTTTGAGTTTTTCTATAACATAGTCCTGCGTTACTTCCGTTCGTTTCTGCCTTTCTGCCTTTGCCTTCTGGATAGCAGCCGAAACGTTACTATTCGTAACTAACTGCCTCCCCTTTTCGGCGTTCTTGTAACCGGCTCTCGCGGCGGCTTGAGTGGCATTTAAGTCCACAAGGTACTCTTGAACAAATCTCTCTTGCTTTGCTGTTAATGGCACTCGTCACCACCTCTCTTGTCGCATTTTTTTGCTACCAGCCCCCGCCCCTTGGCCTTACATAGCAGACTTTACCCGCCCCG
>ERZ827450.3491-NODE-3491-length-10535-cov-8.029103_pt1 | contig 10535 bp, 10 predicted proteins | sample MGYA00519773_ERZ827450 | MGnify/ENA primary metagenome ERZ827450 (study PRJEB31778, sample SAMEA3449306) | human gut metagenome | biome: human gut; feature: human-associated habitat; material: faeces | place: United Kingdom | collected 2010/2012 ...
CACTTTGCATAATAAATTTGTTGGCATAAGAAATGTTATGTAAAGGTTTGCATAACATTTCAAGCAAGAAACGTTGTAAGTTGCTGATGATAGCCGATTCTAGTTTGGATTCGGTAAAGTCGGTATTTGGAGACAATCCGATAAACTCCGCTACCGTAGGATTCTTGATAAACTTGCTGATACGGAAGCGTGAGCGACTTCATTTCCGTTTCCACTTTTTCCTTGTCGTGCGAGAGTAGCAGACGTTCGTAATACTGTGAACCGATGTTGCGATTGAGTGTGCGGTAACTCCACATCTGCTCTTGTGCTTCTTTTAGATACCATGCACGGGCTTCAGGATTGGGAACTGTTAATAAGCGCTTGTAATGAGACCAACTCAATATTCTCCACGGTGTAGAGAATATTTCGGGAAAGGTTTGATAGAACAGTCGATAGTTGTAAAGACTGGGGACTGAGAACCCCTTCCCGAACTCTTGCGTAAGTTCTGTCGAGAGTTCTTTTAGCAGTTGTGTTCCGTAGTCGGCTCGTTCTTTTCCCTGCTGTTCCTCTTCCACGATACGCTTGCCCATCAGCCAATAGGCTTCTACCATTGCCGAATTAATGGCGGTGTAGGCTTTCTGTCGGGCTTCAGTTACAATTTGCTTGATTTCATGAATGAAACTTGTGCTATGTAAGGCTATATGGTTTTCTTTTTTCATTGTCAAAATGGTAAATGATTTAATGACAAAGTTAGGAAAAAAGCAGGATAAATGCACAATTAAGGTACTGTGCATTTGCGATGCCTGAATTTATTTCTCTGCAAACAGAATGATTTCTTCCGGTTGTGTGGAGTGTTCTACCATTAGATTCCAGCTACTTTCTTTTTTGTTCCATTCGTAGCTTTGGTAATTTACGCCCATTCCGTTGATTTGGTAAACGGCTTTGGTCTTTACATCAGTGTAGGCATTGTCCTTGCTGTTCCATGCTGCGTATTCCACGTTTACTTCTCCACCGTCGTATGAGAAGTTCAGGCAATACTGTTTCTCGAAGCGTTGATTGCCTTTACTCCATTTCGATACCTCTTTGCTGGATACACGTCCTTCGGCATCATACGCATAGTTATATTGCAGATGATTCTGAAGATATTTATCCTCTTTCACTTTGTATACGTTTTTGGTTTCTACACGATCTCCATCCATGCGGGTGTTGTAGGCAAAACCTTCCAGACTGTTGTTATTTACTGCGTTTACGATTGAAGTTACTGCAAATACTACTGATAATACTAAAGTTTTCATAATGGTGTTATTTTTTTAGTTATACATTTTTGTTTCTTTCGATATTGCAAAGGTAAGGCAGAGGCTCATGGAAGAATGTTATTACAATGTTATCTTTAGGTTAACAAAGAAAATCCGTTGATTTGTCTACTATTTCTTTTTCAAAAAGAAAGTTTTTTCTATTTTTGTCTTTTCAAGAAAGAAATAATTTCAATATATTATCTTTATGAAGAAGAAGGAATTACTAAAACAGTTGATTGCAGGTTTCCAGGCGGGCTTACCCGTGGAAGTATATCCCCGTGAATTGATGCTACCTGTAGATAGTAACAAAATTATTACGGTTCCGGGTGTGAGACGTTGTGGCAAATCTTCTTTATTCTTATTGGTAATCAATCAATTGATTTCGGAGAAAGGCATACGGAAGGAACAAATACTTTTTCTGAATTTCGATGATGAGCGTTTGCAGTTTGATGCTGAAAATTTCGATGAAATATTACAGGCTTATCGGGAACTATATCCTGATATTTCCTTGAAGGATGTATATATGTTCTTTGATGAAATACAAATGGCGGAAGATTGGCAACCATTTGTGCGTAGGGTGTATGAACAGGAGTGTAGACACATCTTTATTACAGGCAGTAATTCAAATATGCTTTCGTCGGAACTTGCCACTTCCTTGCGGGGACGTACATTGCAGTACGAAGAGTTTCCTCTTTCATTTCGGGAGTATTGTTCATTTGTAGGCGTGGATACCAATTATTATGTACCTGAATATAGGGCGCGCATTGTAAATGCATTTAAAGTGTACCTCCATCAAGGTGGTTTTCCCGAAGTTAGTCTTGCTATTCCTATGTTGAAAGACCGTATTCTGCAGGAATATTTCTTCGTAATGCTCTATAAGGATTTGGTGGAAAGATATGAAATAAAGAATCCAGAACCTGTCCGTTACTTCATTAAGAGAGTAATGAGTAATTTGACGAAACCGACCTCTATCAATCGTATTTATAATGAGTTGAAGTCACAGGGGGTTAGTATCGGAAAGAATACCCTGTATGATGTAATTGTACAAACAGAATCTATCTATTTGTTTTTTTCATTAACGAAGTATGAGCCTTCGGTCGTAAAAGAGAGTAGTGGAGATAAGAAATACTATTGTATTGACAACGGTTTACGTTCCGTGTTGCTTAATCCTCTAAGTGAAGATAATGGTAAATTACTTGAGAATGCCGTTTATCTTCATTTACGCCGGAATTTGCAAATACAGGAAGGTTTGCATTATTATAAAGGTAAGAAGGAGTGTGATTTTGTAATTACTAACCATGAAGAAGTGAATCAGTTGATTCAAGTGACTTATACTTTGCACGACGAAGATACTCGTCAACGGGAGATAGACGGTCTTTTGGAGGCTGCTCAAACTACAGGCTGCCGTGAATTATTTATTCTGACTCTTGAAGAAGAAGAAGAAATAAATGTGAGTGAATATACGATTCATGTTCTTCCTGTATGGAAATGGATGCTGAAAACATTATATTTGTCCCCCAAACAATAGCAAGATGAAGCTTCGCTCACTCTATATCCTCTCTATTATAGGATTGTTTCTCGTTGTGGTAATACAATTGGGAGGCATGATATATGCTTATGACAGCTATAAAAATGAGGCGAAGCGTACACTGAACGAATGTTTCCGGCAAGCTTTTATAGAAACGGTAGATAACCGGGTGAATAACCTGCCTTTTCCTGATTATACCGTACCATTCTATTCGTACATCCGCAGGGATGAAAAGATGCCTTACGATGAAATGGTATTTTTGGGATATCAGCAAGTAGCCTCTTTCCTGGAAGATGTTTATCATGTGGAGATACCTCTGGACGAGATGGAGAAGGTATTGGAAAAGAAGCTGAAATGGAAGAACATCGATAGGACCGTATGGATTGATTCGGTAGAAGATCACAGTAAATATTCCGCTTACAGGCGTTTCAAAACGGTTATCTCGGAGCAGGCATGGCTGAATGAAAGTAAGGGTAAAGCGATAGAAGCTACCATTATTTCTCCTTTCCTTCCACTTGTGAAGGATGTGTTTTTCCTGTTCCTTCCTACTCTGCTATTAACTGCTTTCCTTATTTACAGTTGGGCACAGCAGATGAAGTATATCATCAGCCAGCGCCGGGGGATTGAGGAACAGCGCTCTGCTTTCTATGCTCTGGCGGAGAAAATGAGGTTGCCGATAGGTAAGGTGCGCAGGCAGATTCCCGAACAACAGTGGGAGGCCATAGAAATATCGAGCAGGCAGATTCTGGATATGACGGAGCAAACACTTTCCATGGCTAAAGAAGAGGAGTGGAAACGCCAGGCCCGTAAACAACATTCGTTTAAGGTATTCTTTATAGTCAGCCTGTTGGCAAGTTGTTTGTTGATGGTAGCCTGGTTTGCTTATTTGTATCGCACAGCTGCCCGTGAGACTGCTTATCAGGTGAATGATTGCTTTGAAGCGGCTTTCTATGATGAGGTGGTGAAACGTTATCCGTTGTTCCTTTCACAGACTAAAGGAGGAAAAAAGCCCGTAGAACAGAAATTGCCAGAGGAAGCTCCTTTTGCCAAGGAACAACAGAAATTTCTACAAGGAAAGGAGGCTGAGTATAGCATAAACCGTTTGTTTGTGGTACATACCTATAATACGATTGATCAGAATTATCGTCTTCGTGCAGCCTTGATTATGCAACGTGAGATCAATGAAAGTAGCATAGAAATGCCCTTGTCTTCTTTATACCTGGATTCAGCTTTTGCAGAGCGCTTAAGCCGGTTGGGCATAAAGTCACGTAGTGGTATTCGTCAGTTTCTCCGTTCTTCGGATAGTACGGTTACAGAGGTTGGATACGCTTCCAGGAAGTATGGTGATTATACTTCTCTGTTTATTCCTTTGAAAGAAGATAGTACGCTTTGTGTGCAGGGAGTTGTGAAGAACCCTTATCGTCATGTGGCGACTTCTATCTGGTATCTTTTGCTTCCCTTGTGGATTACATTCCTGGTAATGCTCGATTGTATCTTCGGCCAGGTGAAGGTGCTTCGGATGCAACATCGTCTGGAGCAGTTCCAGAAAGACTTTACTTACGCCATGATTCATGATATGAAGTCTCCGTTGAACTCCATATTGATGGCGGCACATGTGTTGGCAGGGGGGAAACTGACGGGTAAACCTGAAAAAGAAGAGAAATATCGCCTGGTGATGACGGAAGAGAGCGAGCATCTGCTGGCTTTATCAAACAGGGTATTGATGCTTACACAATTGGATGAAGGGCATTTGGAGTTGCATAAGGAAGATGTTTCCCTGCGTCCGTTGATTGATGATCTGGTTGCGAAGATTTCTCTGAAAGCCGGTAAGAGGGTGGAATTCAATACGGTTTATCATCGCTGTGAGACGATCTATGCGGATGCTTTCTGCCTGCGTGAAGTGCTGGGAAACTTATTGGACAATGCGATCAAGTATTCTCGTGAAGAGGTGAAAATAGACATTATCTGTGAGTCGGAAAGGGGAGTTTGCAAAATTAAGGTATGCGATAACGGATTGGGTATCTCCTTGAAAGACCAGTCGCGTATCTTCAATCGCTTTGAACGCTCTGCGGCGGCAGCACGCAGTAGTAAAGGGGGTGCCGCGGGTTTTGGTTTAGGTTTGAACTATGTACAGCAAGTGATGTTGGCACATGAGGGCAGGGTAGAGGTGGAGAGTGAAGAAGGCCGTTTCAGTGAGTTTACTCTTTATTTTCCGGTACGATCCTGATCTTACCATATATGGAATCGCAACTCCTGTGAACAGTCGTTGATAAATGCATCTTTGCTGAATGAACGCAGTTTCCAAAGGATGCAGATGTCGTCCATGCTACCGATAAGTAAGAATGTTCCGAATAATGTGAAATAATAATTCCCTGTTGCCATGCCATACAAAAGCGGAAGTATGCCTAACAACAGAATAGGTAAGAAGCAGGTTGTGCGATATTGCCACATTCTGATGGGTTCGTTGCAGTGACAGAAACGTATGCCTCCCTTGTGCTTTACGAAAGAGATGGACCGGAAACCTTTGGGCGAAAAGATTCCGAAGAATAGTGCATGAAGCAATAGATTTACTCCAAAGCCTGCCAGGGCGCACGACCAGAATATCAGCAATGATACATGGGCCATATCTTCTCCATGTATCCATCGGAATAAGAGCAGTATGGGTACTGTAAAAAGGATTGCAGCCAGTATTCCATACTTATTGATCTTATTTCCCGAAACCATGATTTCGGTTCCTTTCTTGCTTTGTACAATTGAGATATCCGCTTTCATCATTCGTTCTTTCTATTAATTGAAGAATATATTTGCAATGGCGTGTTTGAGTCCTGTGTACGCAGGATTGACTGTGGCCATTAATACGTAAGCTGCCAAAACGATTGCAATACCTTTTGCTAATTCGATTCCTATTTTCTGAAATTTCTTCATGACTTGTTTATTATTTAAGTGATACATTGGGGTTATTTCGATGTTGCAAAGGTAAGGCGGCAGGGAGAGAAGGAATGTTATCGCAATGTTATCTTTAGGTTAACGATCATAAGTTGATATGCAAGTTTAGTAAGGTATAAAGAGCTAATAAAACTTGCTGGCAAATCCTTTCTGTATGATTATGAGGTAAATGGGTATTCCAATATAAATCGAGTATCTCAATTCCCCTCCTCCGGGGGGAGGAGAATTGAGATAGTATTGCTCGTCATTTGATTCATTACTATTTCAGCATAAATTAGCTCATTATCCTTAGTTTTGTCTGTTATTCTATTGGACTATTCCCATTATAATTGAAAATATCCCCTTGCTTCTTCTCTGCTTAATGATAATAATTAGTTGAAAAACATAGGTTTATAATAAAAATGAGACTCTCTATTTGTCCCCCCTGTTTCTTTCCTGTTTTATGTCTATCTTCTTATTTTTGTTCCGTTCTCGTAAGTAGATACGATACAACTATTATTAATCTATATCAGAAAGTAAAATTATGGAAAACCAGGGAATACTTCTTTATATCGGAATAGCCCTTATCATCTTATTGGTACTTTGGTATATCTGGACTGCCAATAATCTGATTGCAAAGCGGAATCGGGTAAAGCAATGCCGTAGCGGCATTTGCGTGGCATTGAAGCAGCGGAACGATATGATACCGAATTTGGTAGCTGCCGTAAAGTCCTATATGGGACATGAGAATGAGACGCTGACCCGTATCGCAGAACTTCGTTCACGCACTTTTCAGCCTTCACAGGAGAGTGAACAGATAAAAACCGGTAATGAGCTTTCTTCTTTAATCTCCAAACTTCAATTATCCGTAGAAGATTACCCGGAACTGAAAGCAAGCGAACAGTTCACCCGACTGCAAAGGAGTATTGAAGATATGGAATTGCAACTGCAAGCTATACGCCGCACCTATAATGCTGCGGTCACCGACTATAATAACTCCATTGAGATGTTTCCCTCTTCCATCGTGGCCGGCCGGCAGAATCATCATCAGGAAGAACTGATTGATATTCCCGAACAGGAACAGCGGAATGTGGATGTCAGTGCATTTTTAAAGTAGATGTAATATGGAATCAATTGACTTCAAAAGCCTTTCCGAAAGGCTTCGTACCGAACTTTCCCGTGTATATTTCTGGCAGAAGATCGTTCGTATTCTGAGTATCATAGTCTATCTCTTTGTCTTTTGCTGGATGATGTTCGTCCTGTTTGGGGGCTATCTTGTTGGATACATCGGCTTAGAGAACTACAGTGTGGTTATGCAATACATTTTCCCGGTTTTTATGGGATTTATTGTGCTGAACTTTGCATTCAGCCGCTCTCTTATGAAATTCCAAGGGCAGGAAAATGATATCATGCGCAGCATTATGTCTGCTATGTTTCCATCCGTTCTTTTCTCCTTCTCTTCGCAACTGGACCAACGTATATTATCCGGTAGCAAGCTCTTTAATTCTTCTTTTTCCGATCCGGCATTGGCGACTACCACCTATGCTTATCTGGAAGTGCCGCGAGGGGATCGTACCCTTTATATAGCCGATATAGGGGTTTCCTATGGGCTGATGAATAAGTTGGAGCTCAACTCTGTAGCGGGCTATTTCGTGATGCTTTACCGCTATGTGCTCCGTCCGCTGTTTGCCTCTAGGTATGAAAGCAGTGCGCATAACTTCCGCGGAATGTTTGGCTGGTGTCGTCTGGAACGTAGTTTTAAAGGCAGCACGATTATACTGCCCGACCATCTGGAACAAAAGGTCGGCTATCTGGCAAAGAATATCCAGGGCTTGAAGAAACGCTATAATGCCCGTTTCGTTCATCTGGAAGACCCGGATTTCGAGAAGTATTTCGTGGTTTATGCCGATGACGAAATAACCGCCCGTATGATACTTACACCGGCAATCATGCGTCAGATTACCCGTCTGCGCGAAACATTCGGGCACGATATGATGCTCTCTTTCAGTAAAGATACTTTTTACTATGCGGGAGTGATGCCCGACGGCTTCCTCTGTCTTCGCAAACAGGCACTGGACAATGAACATCTGCTTGAAGAGATATATAATGACATAAACCTTGCCTGTCAGGTGACAGATATCCTTTAAAACCATATTATAACATGAAACAAACACTTACATTTATTCCTCCCGTAGTGGACTCCACGCAAAGTTCCATTCATACGGAGGCTTACGAAAAGAGCGTGGACTTGTATAACCAAGGCGAGTATCTGCAAGCTTTCCACAGTTTGCTGGATTACCTGAATGCGGACTTCCGGACGAAGTATGGCAATACGGATGGTACTGAATTTCATATTCCACACGGTTCTATCCTGGTGCATATCTCTGTAAAAGACGGATTTTACCGTATCAGTGCCGACTTCCTGAACTTGCCCGAGAAAGGGCGTGTAGCCATGCTTCGACAGATTGCAGACCTGAATCTGAACAAACTGCTGTTGCCTCGCTTTGTGAAGGACAACGATAAGTTGAGAATGGAGTACACGTGTTCTCTCTCGCAGAGCCATCCCCATAAGATGTACTTCGTGTTACAGAATATCTGCCACATCGGTGATAAATATGATGACGAGTTTTGTACGAAGTTCGGTGCTACGCGGTGCTATGAGCCGCAGGTCACCTCTTATCCGCAGGAAGAGATAGACCGCATTTATGAAGGTCTGCAAATCTTGGGCCGCGAAACACTGGAAGCCGTGAAAGAGTATGATGTCGACCGGAAATATGGCTACTCCTGGAATGTACTCGATACGACTTTCTATCAGATTTCCTACTTTGCCCGTCCGCAAGGCCAGCTATTGAATGATCTCGATAAAGCGGTGGATGATATGGATGCCGAATTGCCTACTGCCGAGGTGGTGGCGAAAGGTAAGGCCTTTCTTGAAAAATTGCTCACCATGACTAAAGAAGAACTGGCGGCTGATCTTTATTTCGTAGATACATTGGTGTCTACCAAGCGACGTTCGTCTCTGAAGAATATGCAGGAGAACTTTATGAGTGTCTATAAAGAAGCTACTGAAGCCATTCAGACGGAAAACTATGAGCGGAGTGTGGTACGTCTACTCTATATCTTCTATGAGGCTTACTTCTATAATGATGTGCAGGATGACATTAACGTAATTCTTTCGCATGCGCTTAAGAAAGCAAGCGGTAAGCCGATGGAGGATGCATCTGAAATCCTTTATAACGCAATGGATAAAATAATGGAAGGTGATCTGGAACCGGATGAGGATGACCTGGAAGAGATATCGGCAGAAGCCATCGAACAAATACAGGGTATGGCAGCATCTCTGCAAGAGGAAATCATGAAGGCACAGGCTGATATGCAGTCTGCCATGATGAAGGGGGATATGGCCGAATATATGCGTTTGGCGCAGGAACTTCAACAGAAGATGATGCAACAAGCACTTGGCGGACAACAATAACAGATTAAAAACAATGAATCAATGGAACAGAACAATATATATCAGTTGGTTTTTAAAGTAACCCATGCAGGTGGATCAGGCAGCTGTTTCTATCTGAAAGACTATGATCTTTTTGTGACGAACTACCATGTGGTGAAAGGTTTTCATGCAGTGGCGGTACATGATAATGACCGGAATCCTTATCTGGCTAAGGTGGTACTGGTGAATCCTTCATTGGACATAGCCCTGCTGTCTGTAGACGGTGATTTCTCGGCCCTGCCTTCCCTGAATCTGGCAGGAGATAATTCCTTGTCCATCGGTGGAAAGGTTTGTGTGGCCGGTTATCCTTACGGTATGCCTTTTACGGTGACCGAAGGCTCTGTGTCTTCGCCCAAACAACTGGTGGATGGAAAGTATTATATACAGACTGATGCGGCGGTGAATCCCGGCAATTCCGGCGGTCCTATTTTCAATGAAAAGAACGAAGTGGTAGGTGTAACAGTGAGTAAACTGAGTAATGCTGACAATATGGGTTTCGGTATCCGTGTGGAAGCATTACGGAAGCTGCTTGAATTTGTGGAGGCTGTGGACCGTACAGCTTTTCAGGTGCAGTGCGACAGTTGTGACGAACTGATATCGGAAGAGGAAGAATTCTGCCCTTCATGCGGCGAAAAGCTGCCCGAAGGTATCTTTGAAGAGCGCGAACCGTCTTCATTGAGTACTTTCTGCGAACGTGCCATCCGTGAGATGGGAGTTAATCCGATTCTTGCTCGTGATGGTTATGACTCCTGGACATTCCATAAAGGCAGTTCCGAAGTGCGTATCTTTGTTTATGAAAATACTTATCTGTTTGCAGTTTCTCCTATCAATCTGTTGCCAAAGAAAGAGGTGGAAAGGGTGCTCGACTATATCCTGAGTGAAGATTTTAGTCCTTACAAACTGGGTATTGAAGGACGCCAGATTTACATAGCATATCGTGTACATCTGTCTGACATTACGGATGCATCGGAAGATGAGATCCTTACTAATCTGGTGAATCTGGCATTAAAGGCCGATGAGATGGACAATATGATGGTAGAAGAGTTTGGTTGCGAATTCTCTGAATATTCTAAACACGAAGACTGACTTTAAGTGATAATTGCAAACGCGGCTGTCTGAAAGATTATCTTTCGGCAGCCGCGTTTTTCATTGGAAACTGTAAGAGAGAATTCTTGTTAGAGTAATTATCTGTTTGCCAGCAAAGCGCTGTTCCAATTTGTTGCATTGTGCTCTGTTACCAGATTCCAGGAGTTATCTTTCTCATTCCAGTTGTAAGCCATGTAGTTCATGCCGTTCTCGTTCATCTGGTAAACGG
>ERZ827450.3492-NODE-3492-length-10523-cov-4.897784_pt1 | contig 10523 bp, 8 predicted proteins | sample MGYA00519773_ERZ827450 | MGnify/ENA primary metagenome ERZ827450 (study PRJEB31778, sample SAMEA3449306) | human gut metagenome | biome: human gut; feature: human-associated habitat; material: faeces | place: United Kingdom | collected 2010/2012 ...
TCGTTTATTTATTTTTTATCATATACTCGAAATCTACAGTTGGCCAACCACCACAAAAATTAAAATTTAAAATGTCACATCCTTACCATAATAAATACATTCCAATATCTTCTCCATATCCTCAACAGATGTTTCTCTCGGATTAGATCCCGTACAAGCATCTCCAACTGCTCTCTCTGCGATCATATGTTTCTTCTCAATGAATTCTTCTTCATTTACTCCGAAATCTTTCAGATTAGACACAATATTAAGACTTGCTCTCAAATCTTCTACTGCTTTGATCAGTGATAAAGTTAATGCCTTATCTGTAACTCCAGGAAGTCCTAATTTTCTTGCGATCATTGCGAATCTGTCTTCACAGACTTTGGCATTGTACTGGATGACATATGGAAGATAGATTGCATTTGCACATCCATGAGGAATGTGTCCTGTATCAAAGACTGCTCCTGTCTTATGGGCTAAGGAATGTACGATTCCAAGCAGTGCGTTAGAAAATGCCATTCCTGCCAGGCACTGTGCGATATGCATGTTTCCTCTTGCTTGCATGTCCCCTTCATAAGATGCTTTCAGGTTATCAAAGATCATCTCGATCGCATGGATCGCTAACGGATCTGAGAATGGAGAATGTAATCCTGCAACGTAAGCTTCGATTGCATGAGTTAATGCATCCATTCCTGTATGTGCTGTTAATGTCTGTGGCATGGTCTCTGCCAATGATGGATCTACGATCGCTACATCTGGTGTGATCTCAAAATCAGCCAGTGGGTATTTGATTCCTGTACTGTAATCTGTAATTACTGAGAATGCCGTTACCTCTGTTGCTGTTCCTGAGGTTGATGGAATTGCGATAAATGTTGCTTTATTACGAAGTGGTGGGATTGTAAATGGATCTTTGATGTCATCAAAGGTTGTCTGTGGATGCTCATAAAATACCCACATTGCCTTTGCTGCATCAATTGGTGATCCTCCACCCATTGCGATGATCAGGTCTGGTTCAAATTCCTGCATCACTTTGGCACCTTTCATAACAGTTTCTACAGATGGATCTGGTTCGATTCCTTCGATCAGTTTTGTTTCAATTCCAGCTTCTTTCAAATATCCAACAACCTTGTCAACAAATCCAAAACGTTTCATAGATCCGCCGCCTAGGCATAATACTGCTTTGTTTCCTTTGATTGTTTTTAGTGTCTCTAATGCGTTTTCTCCGAAGTATAAATCTCTTGGTAATGTAAATCTTGCCATAACTACATCTCCTTTTACCTGGATGACCGAAATTGAACTTATCCTCATATATCTGAATATCCGATTTCAATCGATTGTTTCGCTACAAATACATAGTACACTATTGTTAAAATTTTATCAATGCTTTCTTGCAACTTTTTTTCATTTATTCATATGTATAAATAGCAAAAAGAACCTTGTACAATTACAAGATCCTTTTTCTCTTTTGTATATTCTTATTTATGTCCACGGACTTTTAAATATTCCTCTAATCCATGTCTTCTTAACTTACATGCTGGGCATTCTCCGCATCCATCACCCATCACTCCATTATAGCATGTTAAAGTTTCATTTCTTACGATATCAAAAACACCTAATTTGTCAGCCATCTCCCATGTCTGTTTCTTGTCAATCCACATCAGTGGTGTGATCACTTCAAACTCATAATCCATGGCAAGTGTTAATGTTGTCTCTAGGGATGAGATAAAGACATGGCGACAGTCTGGGTATCCACTGAAATCACTCTGGGAAACACCGGTTACTAATACATGAATTCCTCTTTGTTTTGCAAAAACAGCTGCAAATGTTAAGAATAACATGTTTCTTCCATCAACAAATGAATTTGGTGTTCCTTCTTTTGGTGCTTCATGATCTACTTCCATGTCTACTCTTGTTAAAGAGTTTGGTGCTAACTGGTTTAATAGTTCCATATCTAAGATATGATGTTCTACCCCGTGTTCTTTACAGATCTTCTTGGCACATTCAAGTTCCTTGGAATGTCTCTGCCCGTAGTTAAATGAAAGTGCGATCACTTCATCGTATTTCTTCTTTGCCCAGAAAAGGCATGTTGTGCTGTCTTGTCCACCGCTGAATACAACAACGGCTTTGTTTGGTTTTGCCATTTTGCTTATCTCCTTTTCTTATTTTCCTGCCTGCATCATAAAATGCCATTTTAATGTAGAATCTGTGTCAAATGCTCCACGAAGTGTTGTTGTCACTGTCTTAGCATTTTGTTTTTTGATTCCTCTTGCACTCATGCAGCTATGGCACCCTTCGATATAAACGGCTACATCTTCACTTCCTGAAACTTCCATGATGATCTCTGCGATATCACTTCCGATTCTTTCCTGAAGCTGTAAGCGCTTTCCAACCATGTCACAGATTCTTGCAATCTTGCTAAGTCCTAATACTTTATCTTTTGGCAGATATGCCACAGAAACTTTCATATCATACATTAATGCCATATGGTGTTCGCAATAGCTAAAGATATCTATATCTTTTACGATCACCATATCTTTGTGGTCTTTGACACTTAGATCATCTTCAAATGTTTTTGAAAACATCTGTGCGATCTCATGATTACTATAATTCATTCCCTCAAAGACTTCTTCATACATTCTTGCGACACGATCTGGTGTTTCTTTTAATCCTTCACGATCTGGATCATCTCCAAGTGCAACAAGGATTCCTCTTACGTGTTCCTTGATCGCTTCTTTATCGATTGCCATAGTATTTCCTCCCATAATAAATTAGTACTAAACGCCTGTCTTGTCAGGATCCCATACGACTTTGTGGATCTGAATCTGGAATCTGACTTTGTTAAGCTTGTTTTCTTTCATAAATTCAACGATTTCTTCTGGTTCGATCTTGCCAAATACAGGACTGAAATATACGATCGCCTTCTGGCACAGGCTGAATCTTTCGATGATTTCTTTTGCTCTGTTTAAATCTTCCCTGCTTCCAATAACAAATTTGACAACGTCCCATGGTTTTAAATATTCCATATTTTCAAGGCACATACTCTCTTCCATGTTGCTGGATGGAAGTTTATAATCCATTGTCATTGTCAATCTGTTATCTCTTTCTTTATAATATTTGATCGGTACACTTCCGTTTGTCTCAATCTCAATCTCAACTTTTGGCATCATTAAGATACTTCCGATCAGTTCTGATACATTTTCATCAAGAAGTGGTTCTCCACCAGTTAATGTAACGAGTTCTACTCCTGCCTCTTTAATTCTTTCTACGATCTGTGGCGCTGTTAAAAGTTCACACTTTGCATTTCTTTTGTTTGCCCATGTTGTGTCACAGTAAGAGCAGTTTAAGTTACATCCTTTCAATCGGATAAACATAGCAAGACGACCAGCTTTCTTTCCTTCTCCGTTGATACTTACAAAGGTTTCGACTACTTTAAATGTTTCCATCTCATTTACTCCCCATATGCTGCCATATTATTTGGTGTCTCATAAACTTTCGCTAACTTGACATCATATCCGATTTCTTTCACTCTATCATAAAAATATTTTGCAAAACTCTCTGCAGTTGGACGAAAATCTACGAAGATCATTTTGAAATTTTCCTCTTTCAATGCTTCTACTGTCTTCTCTTTTAATGTTCCATCTTCTATGATCAGACTATGATCAAACTCATCTGCTAATTTTTTGATATCATCTTTTAACTGTCCAAAATCGACAACCATTCCTCGAATCTGCCCTGTCTGTTCTAATGTTTCACTTTGTACGGTAACTTCTAATTTCCAGCGGTGACCGTGGATATTGCTGCATTTTCCTTCATAACCCGATAAAAAATGAGCTGAATCAAAGGATGCATGTGTTGTTAACTGATACATTTTCTTCTTTCCCTTCTACATATATTTTCAATCAAAAAAGGATACAAGCACGCGTACCTGTATCCTGAAAATCTTCTTCTCAGTCCTAGTTTTGTTTATAGACAGGATGGTACGAATGAACTGTCTTTGATTTCTAAAATCTTATCTAGTATATCATTGTTTTATCAAAATAGCAAACAGAGATTGCAAAATTTCACAATCTCTGTTTACTTATTATAAATATTGCTTATGAAAATATGAGGAATTAATTTATTGTAAATGGTTATTTACAATCTTATTTATTTAATGGTTTCTTTGTAAATGACATAACGATCATTCCAATAACTGCACCAACTACTACAGAAATTAAGTATTGTACTGGATTCGTGATGACTCCAATAACAAAGATTCCACCGTGTGGTGCTGGAAGTCCACATTTAAATGCCATGGATAACGCACCTGCTACTGCAGATCCTACGATACATGGTGGCAGGATATGGATTGGATCTCCTGCTGCAAACGGGATAGCTCCTTCTGTAATGAATGATAATCCCATGATGTAATTTACAACACCAGATTTTCTTTCACTCTCTGTAAAACGATTCTTGAAGAATGTTGTACAAAGTGCGATCGCAAGTGGAGGTACCATTCCTCCGGCCATAACAGCTGCCATGATCGCATACTGTTCTGGTCCTGCATTGGCTACAGTTAACTGTGCTGTACCAAATACGTAAGCTGCTTTATTAAATGGACCACCCATATCAATAGACATCATTCCACCAAGAATTGCTCCTAAAAGGATAGAACTTGTTCCACTCATGGATGATAAGAAATTGTTAAGTCCTGTATTGATTGCTCCTACGACTGGATTTACTGCGATCATCACAACACCCATGACTAAAATACCGCAAACTGGGAATAGTAAGATTGGTTTTAATCCTTCTAATGCACTTGGTAATTTATCAAATAATTTTCTTAATAATACGACAATATATCCGCCAACGAAACCTGCAAATAATGCTCCGATAAATCCAGAGGAAACAGCTTTGGTAGAGTCATATGCCATGATATTTGCAAATGTATAACCACCATTTGCTAATGCTCCACCAACGAAACCTATCGCTAATCCTGGTCGGTCTGCAATACTCATTGCAATAAATCCAGCTAAGATTGGAAGCATAAATCCAAATGCCTGTTCACCGATTGTCTTTAGTAAAGCTGCAAGTGGTGTATTCTTACCGAAGTTTGCCGGGTTGATTGCCTGATTATCTACTAAGAATGCAAGAGCGATCAAGATACCTCCACCGATTACAAATGGCAGCATATGAGATACACCATTCATCAGATGTTTATAAATCTGACGTCCAACGCTTTCACCTTCTGCACTATCTTCTTGTGCTGCTGCTCCTGAATGATGATATGTTGGTGCTTTCTTATCTAAAATTGTCTGGATCAGTTCTTCTGGTTTATTAATTCCGTCCGCTACTTTTGTCTGAAGAACCTGTTTCCCATCAAAACGTGCCATCTCAACGTTCTTATCTGCTGCTACGATGATTCCATCACAATTTTCAATCTCTTCTTTTGTTAAGACATTCTTTGCTCCACCTGAACCATTTGTCTCAGCTTTTAATGTAATTCCCATCTCTTTTGCTTTATTCTCAAGAGATTCTGCTGCCATGAATGTATGAGCGATTCCTGTTGGGCATGCTGTAACTGCAAGAACTCTGATCGTTCCATCGTCTGCTTTCTCTTCTTGTACAGCAGGTTTCTCTTCTTCCTTCGCCGCCTCTTCTGGAAATTTTTCTGTTTCTTTCTTGTCGATCAATGCAAGATATTCTTCCTTGCTTGTTGCCTTCAATAAGCTGTCCTTAAATACTGGATCCATTAAGATCACAGATAATCTTGACAATGCCTCTAAATGCACGTCACTTCCTTCTGCTGGTGCTGCGATCATAAAAAATACGTCAGATGGTTCTCCATCCATTGCTTCATAATCGACTCCGTCTGGTACTGTCATAGAAGCCAAACCAGCCTTCGTTACTGCTTTGTTCTTAGAATGAGGAATTGCAATCCCTCCTCCGATACCAGTTGTTCCATTAGCTTCTCTTGCTAAAATGCCCTTCTTGTATTCTTCGCGATCTGTGATGTTTCCGCCCTTGACCATTAAATCAACCAGATGATCAATTGCTTCTTCTTTGCTGTTAACCTTCACACCAAGGTCAATTGTTGCATCCTGCAACAGCTCTGTAATTCTCATACAGGTTATCCTCCTTTTCCAAAATTAAAAACGTCAAAATCAATCATTTGTTTCTTTTTTTTCTTCATTATAACACAGTTTCAGTCAAAGTCAATCATTTTAAACCATTTTCTTTCATATTTTTGAAAAAAAGGAAATATTAAAAAGCATACCTCTTTTTAATATTTCCCTTCCTTTTAATTTTTATTTCACTTTGATCGCCCAGCGCATCTTTGTTGATTTTGCTCTTCCATTCTGGGCACATTCCTCTTTTGATGGACGAATAACATCTTTGGCTACATCACTGTAGATTCCTACTTTCTTCCCATACTTAAACGCATGTTTTACAAGTCGATCTTCTCCAGAGTGGAATGTAAGGATCGCAACCTTTCCACCTGGTGCTAATGCATCTGGAAGCTTCTCTAATAATTCTTCTAATACTTCAAACTCGCTGTTTACATCAATACGCAATGCCTGGAATGTTCTCTGACATGACTTCTTAACTGCTTCTTTTCGCTCTTTCTCTGGCAAAAAGTTCAATGCTTTTTCGATGACATTTTTAAGATCTGTTGTTGTCTTGATCTTCTTTCCTCGTTTCATTGTTGCGACGGTTTCTTTTGCAATCTGTTTTGCATATGGTTCATCTGCATTTTCAATGAGCATTCCTTCAAATTCCGCTTTTGTGATATCTTCTAAGCGTTCTGCTGCTGAAATTCCTTTTTCTGGGTTCAGTCTTAAATCTAACGGACCTTCAAATTTGTAGGAAAATCCTCTTTCGGGATTGTCAATCTGCATGGAGGATACACCAAGATCCGCTAAAATGAAATCAAATGGTCCTACTTCTTTGGCCACTTGATCGATATTGGCAAAGTTGATATGTTTAATTGTTAAGATATCTTCTCCAAATCCAGCATCATGTAGGCGTTTTTCTGTTTTTACAGATTCGATCGGGTCTACATCTAATGCGTAGATATGACCTTTTCCCTGTAGTTTTTCTAACATCTTTCTTGTATGACCGCCGTATCCTAAGGTTGCATCCAAGCCTTTTTGTCCTGGCTGAATATCGAAAAATTCAAGAATTTCCTTTACGCAAATAGAAATATGCATTCCAGCTGGGGTACTTCCTTTGCTGATGACTTTTTGAATCGTATCTCCGTATTTTTCTGGGTTTAATTCCTTATATTTTTCTTCAAATCTTCTTGGATGAGTTCCTTTGTATCTTACCCTTCGTTTATGTTTCTTGTCTGACTGTTGCTGTTCCATTGTTTTCTACCTTTCTTTATTGTAATTTGTTAATCTGAGATCAGGACATTTTTCCCTTCAAATGCAAAGCCATATGCTTTAATATTATTTTCACTGATTCCTGCTTCGATTAGCTTTTCTTTGTAATTCTTTTCTTTAATCTGTTCCAATGCATTTTGTGCTGTTTCTTCTAAAGATTTTTCTTTCTTAGGACTGATTACTTTAAATTCCATAATGATTGCTTTATCTTTGACTCATCATTTAACATTGCTTTAATAAATGCATTATAATCTCCACCAGTCTTTGAAAACCAGTTTTTTACCATATGTGCAAACATTACTTTTACTTCAAAGTTTGTTAATTTTAAACGGTACAACTGCTTCCAATTTAGATAATCAGAATCATCTCTTATTTTTTCTTCTACTTTCAGATAACCACTCGCAAGTAACAGACTCCAGATTGCTGTTTCCTCTAGATCCAGCTGATCATATACAATCTGCTCATCTAATTCTGTCACAATTTCTTTTCCATTTAATAATAATTCAAACGATTCTTTTACCTGTGTATTTCCTTCTCTGATCAACTTTCCGATCAAGGAATTACTGCTTGTATTTGCCCAATATGGAGCTACTTCCTTTTTATCCAGATAATTTATGATTGACCATGGATTATAGATTTCTTTCGCCTCTCCAAAACAAAATCCATCATACCAAAGTTTTACTTCTTCTTTTTTGTCTTCTAAATCATATTCTTTCAGAGCTTTTATCACTTCTTCCTGTGTAAATCCAAACTTATCTTCGTATTTCTTTGATGTTGTTGTCACAACTTCCAGATTATTAAGATCTGAAAAGATGGATCCTTTGCTGACCCTTGTGATTCCTGTCATGATCGCTCTTTCCAGATATGGATTTGTTTTAAATGTAGAATTTAACAAAGATCTTAAAACTCCCATCAAATCCGACCAAAATCCCCCAACATAAGCTTCCTGAATTGGTGTATCATACTCATCTAATAAAATAATTGTTTTCTTTCCATAATAGCGACTTAGATAATCTGACATCTTTCGAATGGAATCAGAAATCATACTGTCATTCATCCTTGTTGAAATCTGTTTGTATTCTTCTTTCTCATTATCTGTCAGCAAATCCGTATGAAGAAGAAAAATATTTTGATTATAAAGCTCTTGTATGATACGGCAAATACTTTCTCTTGCCTGTTCGTAAGTATTTTCTTTTACATTTGCAAAACTTAAAAAGATCACTGGGTATGTTCCTTGAATTTCCCGGTATTCTTTATATTTCCAGATATTTAGTCCTTTGAATAATTCATCTCTTTTAGCATATTCGATGGAAAAAAACTTCTCTAACATGCTCATATTTAATGTTTTTCCAAAACGTCTGGGGCGGGTGATCAGCGTAACTGCGTCATCAAATTCCCACCATTCTTTGATGAATTCAGTTTTATCAATATAAAAATTGTTTTTTATTCGGACAGTTTCAAAATCCTGATGTCCAATACCGACAACTCTTGCCATACTGATCCCTCCTTTTTCTTTACCTTCATTGCAATATCCATGTTGTTTTTATTTTTTTACTGTACATGCCTCTTTAATGCTTCCAAATAGATAGCTCCTAATCTACTAGGTTTCGTCTTCTTATGTGTCACATACCCTATATGCATCTCGCCTTCTTCTGCAAGCGAAACTGCGATAATATTCTCTCCATTTAATTCCTTGTCAATCACACCACTGCTGATCGTATATCCATTTAATCCAATCAGTAAATTAAACAGCGTTGCCCTGTCTCTGACTCGAATATTCTTTGAGCGCACTTCGGTACTGAACATTTCTTCTGAATAATAAAATGAATTATGTTCTCCCTGTTCAAAAGACAGATATGGATAATCTTTGAGATCCTCCATTGTAACCTGATCTTTCTGTGCCAGTGGGTTCTTGTCACAGATGAAAATATGTGGTCTTGCGACAAATAGTTCCGTGAATTTGAGATCATTCGCTTTCATGATCTTCTCAAGTACAGATGCATTAAATTCATTGAGATATAAAATTCCGATCTCGCTTTTCATTCTTGCCACATCATCGATGATCTCATAGGTCTGTGTCTCTCGCAAACTGAAATCGTAATTCTCACTTCCATATTCCTTGATCAAGTCTACAAATGCATTAACTGCAAAGGAATAATGCTGTGTTGAGATACAAAATTCCTGTTTCCCGCCATTTTTATGTTTATATTTCTCTTCGATCAATGCCGCCTGTTCCAGCACCTGCCTTGCGTATCCGAGAAAAATTTCTCCTTCTCTGGATACATGAATTCCTTTGTTGGTGCGGTCAAAGATCGTGATCTGCATCTCTTTTTCCAGTTCTTTTAATGCTTTGGTAAGGCTTGGCTGTGATACAAAGAGTTCTTCTGCTGCCTTGCTGATCGTTCCGATCTCTGCGATTGTTACGACATATCTTAACTGTTGTAATGTCATCGTCTCTTCCTTCTTTGGTCTTTTTGTACCATTATACAATAGTTTATATCATCTGGCAAAGACATCTATTTTATATGTTTTTTGAAAAACTGCTCGATCAGACTTAATGTTGGTTCACTCCAGAAATATGGATGCCCATAGACATTTTTGCTGCCGATTTCTAATCCTTCCGGACTGTCTGGTTCTCCCTGATTTGGTGTTGTTTCTGGAACGATTATCTGTAGCGTTCTTTCGATTTCATCTCTGCTTACATAACAAATATCTGGCTGATATATGCCATAAATTTCTTTTCCTGTTATTTTCATTTTCTGAATTTCATTTGTTAGCATTATAAAATACCTCCATAATGACATTTTATCATATGGAGGCATTTTCTTCCTATTTATTTTTATTCACGACTTTTTAATGCGTCAGAAAGGCCAACTTTGTAAATCTTACGCACTAATAACTTGTTAATTATCAGATATGTAATTATAATTCCTGCATAAACCAATGCATATAATTGCCATGTGAAACTTAAATTCATACTACACGCTATATTAGAAACCATGGCTGGATACATCGCATCCATTACTTTTTTGGATAATGGAACACTGATCAGTGCTCCAATTGCGATCATATAGAAATTCCCATCTAGATAAAGCTTCTTAATCTCTTTCTTCCGATACCCAAATACTTTCATCAACGCAATATTTTGTGCAGAACGATCAATCATTACCTTGATCA
>ERZ827450.3493-NODE-3493-length-10521-cov-2.532868_pt1 | contig 10521 bp, 10 predicted proteins | sample MGYA00519773_ERZ827450 | MGnify/ENA primary metagenome ERZ827450 (study PRJEB31778, sample SAMEA3449306) | human gut metagenome | biome: human gut; feature: human-associated habitat; material: faeces | place: United Kingdom | collected 2010/2012 ...
GCTTCCAGATAGGCACTTTTTACGAACAGTGTCTGTTCCCGGGTATATGCTTTCCAGAGCGGCTGCAACGCATTCTGTACTGCCAGGTCTCCCAGAAGAAGTGCTGCATTCTTCCGCGTCTTTGCATCCTCTTCCTGTAAAAATCCAAACACCAGATCTTCATGCCCACGTACAAATTCTATAGCCTGCGCTTTTTGCTCTTCCGTTGCTTCTTTCAGGCTGGCACGCAGAGCACTCAGATTACTCCTTACATTTTTCTTTTCCTGTAATTCCGTAAATAGTTGTATCAAAAATTTCTCCTCTGTTCCGTTAATTATGCAGAATACTTCCTATATTTAATTTATTGTAGATGATTTTTTATTCTTTGTCTACTCCATTTTTTTCGATGTAAGCCGCCAGATCATCATGAAAATCTTCCCATGCACTCTCATGTTCCACAAAATATTTCGGACAGTTTTTGCCTGTCACATCATAATGCCGGATCACATCTTCAATTCCAAGATCATATCTTCCGATCAGCCAGGTTGTCAACTCGATCAATGACTGATACGTACTGTCATTGAATTTTCCGGTGTCATCCGGAATACAGCATTCGATTGCGATTGTATCACTGTTTCGGTTATTGGATGCATATGCGATTTCATTGCAGGGAATACACTGTACAATTTCTCCATCCAGCCCGATCACGAAATGACTGCTTGCCTTGGTCTGGTGAGATTGTTCCAGCCCTGCGAAATAATTCCGATTCTGGATGGCAGTCGTTCCCGGATTGGCCGTGTAATGAACGACAATTCCACGAACCTTTTTAAGTGCAAGCCCCGGACGGGAATATTCATTGACCGGAAGCAGTTCCACGTCTAATTCCGGTCTCTGGTCAACGTATTTTTTATCTGTAATATCCCAGCTGCTGTCAGACACCGTCTGCTGCGCCCGTTCCTGCTTCACTTTATGTATGATTCCCAGAATGGATCCCAGCAAAATTACGGCAATGAGAATCATTAAAATGCGCATCTGCAGCTGTTCTTTTCTTGTTCTTCGTTTTTTATATCTCTTTCGATAGGTTGGAGCCATAAATGCATATCTCCTGTATTATTTTTGCCCCTTTGTGGGGCTTATTTCTATCTTCTCACATATTGCGTATCTGTCAATGCTTTTTTCGATGCTGTGGATTTGTACGAGTGTTTTAGATATAAGTTTTCTCAAAATGACGGAAGAAGGCGTATATTCTCTTTCTACAGAAAAATTTACAAAGCAGCGCCGATATTGATTTCAGGTTGGTTTTATAAAAGTTTTTCATTTACGCTATTAGCGTTATGTGATGGAACTACGGCGCAGTTGCAAATTTGTTCTTCCGAAAGAAATGTCCCCCTTCTTCCTGTGGATTGGAGAAAATATAGTTGAGAAATATATTTCCGCAAATCCTGTCTGTGGAACAAATATACAGCCACCTTCAGTAAAAAATGTCATCGTGGTATCTATGCCAATAAAATTCATGTAAAAGATACCATTGTGGTACCTACACGCTGAAAATTTAACATTCAGATACCGGAAAGTCTCTATAGATCAAAAATTGCTTTTCCAGATACCGCTTTTTCTAAAAAACCGGTATCTGGAAAAGCAATTTTTACTATATAGGTGACATTTCCTGATTTCAAGCATTAAAATTTCGGAAAACTGTCACCTAAAACTTTAATTTTTCGTCTATAGATATCCGGCCTTATCATCAAGTGATTTAACAGGGTATTTTTATGTTCAGTTTATGGGATTCGTATATCCTTTTCGGGAGCGCCTTTAACTGCAGGTTCTGGTGCCTTTAGGTTTGTTCCACAGACAGGATTTGCGGACATCATTCTTTTACTTATGGTTTTCCAATTCACAGGAAGAAGGGGTACATTTCTTTCGGAAGAACAAATTTACAACTGCGCCGTAGTTCCATCATGTAACGTTAATAGCATAAAAGTAAAACCTTTGCCAAACCAACCTGAAATCAACATCGGCGCTGACTTGTAAATTTTTCTGTAGAAAGAGAATGTCCCCCTTCTTCCGTCGCATAGAGAAACCTTATATTTAGAACAGACTCCTCGCAAATCCGTCCCTCTGAAAACAAAAGGCTCCCAGCCCCGCAGTTAACCAGCAATTTATAAAGTTTTGAGATACTCCACAATACTTGTCACACTGTTGGCACCATCCGCCACCGCGGTCACAATCTGACGCAGCTTCTTGGTGCGGACATCTCCTGCCACAAAAAGCCCCGGCTGCTCCGTCACACCGTCTTCTCCGGCACGCACATAGCCATGATCTAAATCCAGCACAGAAGCCACCGCATCGGTCTGCGGATTCATACCGACTGCGATAAAGATACCGCTGACCGGCAGTTCTTTTTCTTCTCCTGTTCCGGTGTTTGCAATTACCAGATGATCGACCATCTGCTCCCCACAGATTTCTTTCACCACGGTATCCGGCAGGAAGGTGATCTTCGGCTCATTTGCCACCTGTTCCTGCAGTACCTTCGTGCCACGCAGTTCCTGTCTGCGGTGAATCAGATACACTTTTTCACATCCGGCTGCCAGATACAGGGCATCTTCCAGTGCCACATCTCCACCGCCGACAACCGCCACTGTCTTGTTACGGAAAAAAGCTCCATCACAGGTTGCACAGTAAGACACCCCGGCTCCTGCCAGTGTTTCTTCTCCCGGCACCCCGAGTTTCCGGTGTCCGGCTCCGGTTGCCAGCAGTACTGTTTTTGTCTCATAAACAGTTCCGGAAGCACCGGTGATTTTCCACGTTCCGTCTGTATTTTTCTCTACGTTATCCACTTCATCGCTGATGAACGGAACCTCCAGCGCTTTTGCATGCTGCTCAAATTTCTGTGCCAGATCAAACCCATTGGTTTCCGGCAGTCCCAGATAATTATCAACTTCCTGCGTATAAATCATCTGTCCGCCACCCATCGGCTCTTTCTCTAAAACAACCACATCCAGACAGGCGCGCTTTGCGTAAACAGCTGCCGAAAGACCTGCCGGACCGCTTCCTATAATGACTAAATCGTGCATGTTATTCCTCCTGATTTTCAAAAAATCTATTTCATAAATAATGGCATTTTTATTCTTTCCTATTTTACCATACCCCTATACAATGCGCTATTTTCTTTTCTCCAATAATAACAAAATATGCTCCTTTTACAAAAATTTTACGTGATTCCGGGTTGAAAAATCCATTTACAAATGCTACCATAACCAAAGATTTAAATCCACAATCATAAAAATCTGAGTAATGGAGGTGAAATTCATGGACAGTAGCGATAGTTTTGGGCGAAGTAGACATTTGAATACCGATGCTTTTTTCACTGGCAAAATTATCGTTTTCACTGGAAAATGAATTTTGCCGATTCATGATGTTTAAAGCACCGGTAGGTGCTTTTTTTGTGCCTGAATATATAAAACTGTATACCTGAGCCCTTTTCTATTGTGCATATCCGCAGCATGATGTAGCTTTTGTTGCACATGATGACTGCACACAAGGAAAGGAGAATTCATATGAACAAGAAATATTTAGAGCTTACAAAGCTGATCCGAAGCAAACAGAATGACCATGAAATCTTAAAATGCTTATCTAATTATCACGAAAATGACATTGCCGATATGCTTACGGTTATGACTCCAAAAGAAAGGAAACGTATTTATACGCTTCTGGAGCCACAGAAGATTGCGGAAATCTTCGCATATCTGGATGAACCGCAAATCTACTTTTCCGAACTCTCCGTCAAAGATGCCGCCAAAGTAGTTTCCCTGATGGATTCCGATGATGCCGTTGACGTCCTCGAAACGCTCGATGATAAAAAAAAATATGAAATCGTGGAAAACCTGGACAAAGCTGCCATAAAAGATGTAAAAATGCTGCTTTCCTATGACGATGACGAAATCGGAAGCTGCATGACAACCAACTACATCTGTATTCCAAAGGGACTTTCCGTCCGTCAGGCAATGAGCGAACTGGTCCGTCAGGCCGGAACCAATGACAATATTTCAACCATTTATGTACTGGATGAATCCCTGAAATTTGCCGGTGCTATTGATCTGAAAGATCTTATTATTGCAAGAAAACATGATGTGCTTGACGATATTATCGTCCGCTCCTATCCATCGGTAACCGATCACGAAAAAATTGATGACTGCATGGAAAAAATCATGGATTATTCGGAAGATTCCATTCCTGTCCTGTCGCAGGACGGTCATATGCTCGGTGTTATTACATCCGAAGATATCGTAGAGATAGTTGACAATGAGATGGGGGAAGACTACGCAAAACTGGCCGGCCTCACCGCCGAAGAAGATCTCAAAGAAACCACGGCACAAAGCATGAAAAAACGTCTCCCATGGCTCATCATCCTGCTGTTCCTTGGGATGATCGTTTCCTCTGTTGTAGGTGTCTTTGAGCATGTTGTGGCTGTACTTCCGATTGTAATCTGTTTCCAGTCTCTTGTGCTTGACATGGCCGGGAACGTCGGTACCCAGTCTCTGGCAGTTACCATCCGTGTCCTGATGGATGAAACACTCACCGGAAAACAAAAACTTTTCTTACTGGTAAAAGAAATGAAAATCGGTCTTTTAAATGGTGGAATCCTTGGTATTATGGCACTTGCACTGCTTGGCATCTACATCCACCTGTTTAAGGGATACACCTGGATCGGAGCATTTGGCATCTCTGGCTGCGTCGGCATCTCGCTTCTCGTGGCAATGGTGATCTCAAGCCTCGTAGGTACTGTGATTCCCATGTTTTTCCATAAGATAAAAATTGATCCTGCGGTTGCATCCGGTCCACTCATTACAACCGTCAATGACCTTGTGGCTGTTGTGACTTATTACGGTCTGGCATTTTTGTTACTGATCATGTAAAAAGATAATCTTTGCACCATACTACCGAAAAATGCTGCCTGACAACAATATGTTACAGGCAGCATTTCTATTCAACAATTTCTAAGCTGCATAGGAGATATCGCTTACGCGAGATACCCCAGATAGAAAATCTATCCGCAGACGAATACCCTTTACTGAATAACCAGTTCTTCAATCGTCACATTTTTCTCTTTGTCAATGTCAAAAGCTTTAAGCACCGGCTGATCCATATCCATCAGGGAAAGAATCAGGTAATTGACCGTCGGATCATATGCCAGACGCTTATCTTCCTCGGACGGGCGTGACGGCGATTCCGGATGGGAATGCCAGTTGCCAAGCGGTACCAGATGGTTCGCACGCATATCTTTAACTGCGGCAAGCTGTTCCTTCGGGTTCATGGAAAAATGCTCATTGGTGTGATCCATATTTTCCAGAAGGTACACCTTCTCGATGATCTTTTTGTCACCGTCTTTGGTGCCTGCAATCAGACCACATGCCTCTTCCGGAAGGTTTTCCTTCGCATGAGCTAAGATTTTTTCATAGTCTGCTTTTTTCATGGTAAGCATAAAATTTTCCTCCTTTTCAAGGAGCAAATCGCATATAAAGTCTGCTTCGCAGAGGCGATTTGCGTAGGAGATATCGCTTACGCGATACCTCAATGATCCGGGCACTCGATCTGCTCGTAATCAATCAGTTCTGTGATGGTCGGATGATCGCCACAGATTGCACACTTATGATCTGCCTTTGGCAGTTTGATCGTGTGGAATTCCATCTTTAACGCATCAAAAGTCAGAAGCTTTCCGGTTAAGAGATCGCCCACACCGATCAGATATTTGATGGCTTCCATCGCCTGTAAGGATCCGATGACACCGCCCATTGCGCCGATGACACCAGCCTGCTTGCAGGTCGGAACTGCATCCTTTGGTGGTGGATTCTTGAATACACAACGATAGCATGGTCCTTCTCCCGGAACATAGGTCATGAGCTGACCCTTGAAACGGATGATTCCTGCATGGGAAAATGGCTTCTTTGCCATTACACAGGCATCGTTGATTAAGAATTTTGCCGGGAAGTTATCGGTTCCATCAATGATGAAATCATAATCTTTAATGAGATCCATAATATTTTCAGAAGTAACGAACTCACGGTATGTATTTACAGTTACATCCGGGTTCATTGCGTTCATGGTCTCTTTTGCAGATTTTACTTTTGCTTTTCCGATATCTGCGGTAGTATGGATAACCTGTCTCTGTAAATTGGAAAGATCTACTTCATCTGCATCTGCAATTCCGATGGTACCTACACCTGCTGCTCCAAGATACATTGCTGCCGGTGCACCGAGTCCGCCTGCACCGATAATCAAAACTTTTCCGTTAAGGAGCTTTTTCTGTCCCTTCACACCAACCTCCTGCAGGATGATGTGACGGCTGTAACGCTCCATCTGTTCATTGGTAAATGCCATTAGAAGCTTCCTCCTCCCATGAAGTATAAGAATTCAACTACATCGTTTTCCTTTAATGTTACGTTTGCAAGATCGTGATTTTCTACGAAATCATCGTTTACGGTAACGGTCACATATTCCGGATTTTCAACCTTCTCGTCAACAACGAGCTGTGCCAGCGTGGTTCCCTCTTTGATGTCTTTTACGTTTCCTGCGATTGTTACTTTCATCGGTAACTCCTCCTAAATATATTTTTTCACAATTTCTTCCAGTTCCGGCTTCTTAATCAGACCGCGCACACGCTCTGCTTCCTTTCCATCTTTGAAAAACAGGATGGTCGGAGAAACCATAACGGAATACTGTTCTGCCAGTTCCCCGTCAAAATTTGCATTGACTTTGACCACTTTTAAGCGATCCTCATAATCATCTTCGATATCGCCAAGAATCGGTGACATCTGTTTGCACGGAATGCAGGAATCGGAATAAAACTCCACCAGTACCGGTATAGAAGCCTGCAAAACCTCCGCTTCAAAATTATCTTTACTTACTCTTGCTGCCATGCGCTTAACCTCTCTTGTCTACTCTTCGAGTTTCTTTACAATAAGGTCATAAGTTCCATCTTCATTGTCGATCAGCTTTAATACCTGCTGTCCCTCTTCCTTGAAACTTCTCGGTACGTTCTGCACCGCCTCTCCATCATTCATATGTACGGAAAGCACCTGTCCGATCTCTAACTCTTCCATGGCCACCTTTGCCTTGACAAACGTCATCGGGCAGACCACATCCGTAATATCTACAGTTTCATCAATTGTAAAATCAGCCATTGTATGCCTCCTTTATCTTCTCTTCAAATTTATCAAGTCCCACTCTCTCGAGTGTCATGCGGAAACGCTCTCCTGGATTGGCATTGTCATCAAAGAACTGGATTGCCGCATCGGTAATGCGGAATAACTGTTCCTCGGATGTCACAAGCGGAAGATAATTCTCGCCTTTGTATACGCGGTTTCCAAACAGTCCACCGAAAGATACCTCAAATGCAGGTGTCGCTTTCCATGCATCGGTCGGACAGGCCTTTACACAGCGTCCGCAGTTGTTACATTTTTCCTCATCGAGAACGATTTTTCCGTCCACGGTGCTGATTGCATCCACGCGGCAGGTCTTCTCACAGATCCCACAGTTGATGCAGGCTGCTTCCTCCCATTCCACAATAGATGCACCCTTGATTCCGACATCATTTTCTTCTGCCTTTAAGCAGTTGTTCTGGCATCCGGTTACACCAAATTTAAACTTATGCGGAAGTTCTCTTGCAAAATAACGCTCATCCAGTTTTTTTGCAATATCATAACTGTCAATATTTCCACTAGGGCATACCGCCGATCCCTGACAGGCTGTAATCGTACGGACACGCGGTCCACACACACCCGGCTTACATCCCCCGGTTGCCAGCACTTCCTTAACTTCTTCTACATCGTCAAGTTTGATAAATGGGATTTCCACACTCTGACGGGAAGTCAGATGTACGTGTCCGTCTCCGTATTTTTCTGCAACCTTTGCGATAATCTGTAAATTCTCTGCTGTAAGATTTCCACCTACCACAGCCAGCCGCAGGGAAAAATTATTTTTTTGTTTCTGGCGCATAAATCCGCCTTTTTTCAATGTAGCATAATCAACAGCCATTACTCTCTCCTTTAAACCTTGTGTATTTTTCTTTGTTTATCCGGCGGTATTTTGGATTGCTGCTGTAAAATCCTGCTTCAGATCTTCGATATCCTCAATACCGACACTTATTCTTATCATATCATCAAATACGGCGGCGTCAATCTTTTCCTGCTCGGTTGAGTGTGCCGCCAGTGTGGATTCCGGATGTACGATCAGTGTCTTGGTATCTCCGATGTTGGATACGATCTGCGGAATGGTCAGCGCATTCATGATTGCGAAAGCGCGTTCCTTGCTTCCCACGCGAATGGTTAAAATTGCTCCAAATCTTCCATCCAGCAACTGCTTTGCCACACCGTTCCACGGACTTGATGCAAGTCCCGGATAGTTTACGCTGATTCCCGGAATGGTTTCCAGATAAGCCGCAAGCTGCATTGCGTTGTCACACGCCCGCTCCATACGAAGCCCCAGTGTCTCCATACCAAGCAGATTATAGTATGCAGTCTGCGGCGCCATACAGGCTCCCATGTTGCGGAACAATCCGTTTCTCAGTTTTGCAGTAAAGGCAAATTTTGCAAACTTTTTATAGTCTTTCATGCCCGGATACCGCTCCAGATCCCATTTGAATCTTCCCGCATCAGTGATCACACCACTGATGGCACTGCTGTTGCCGTTGATGTATTTGGATGTGGAATTGATCACGATGTCTGCGCCAAGTTCGAGCGGACGAACGAGAAACGCGGTAGCTACCGTATTATCGATCATGAGCGGAAGATTGTGCCGCTTTGCGATCCCTGCAAGTGCCGGGATGTCGGTCACATCCAGCTTTGGATTGCCAATCGTCTCCGCGAAGATGACTCTCGTCTTATCCGTGATCTTGGATTCGAGATCTTCCAGATCATTCGTATCTGCAAAAATTGTTGTAATCCCAAACGCTTCCAGATCGTGGTAAAGATCAATCGTTCCTCCATACAGGCTGGTGCTTGTGATGATCTCATCACCACTTCCTACGATATTCAGAAGGGCATTGGTAATTGCCGCCATGCCGGATGCACAGGCAACGGATGCCACACCTTTTTCCAGAACCGTCATGCGTTCTTCAAATGCTGCGATGGTCGGGTTATTGATTCTTGTGTAAGAATATCCAGCAGCTTTGTTGTGAAACAGCTTCTCATGCTGCTCTGCCGATGGCTGAAAGAAAGCACTGGACTGGTACACCGGGGTAAGTGTGGCTCCGGTCACCGGATCTCCGGTTTTTGTACCATGTAGTAGTTCTGTGTTGAATCCCATTTCATTTCCCCTAATTCATACTTATCTAATAGGTTTAATATGTTATAGTTAATATACCGCAATCATACCCTATTGTCAACCTTTTATTTCCACTTATTTTTCCAGCAAAAAAATCCCCGCTGGTTAAAACCAGCAGGGATTCCATTCTCATAATAAAATTATTATTCTGTCCAGTGCTCATCCTTAAATACGATGCGGCGGTAAGTCTCAAAATCAACCCACTTATTAAAGAAGTTCTCAGAGATCTCACTGCCCTCTGCGGAAAGCTCCTTCTTGAACGCATCCACATCTGCGGCACTTGTTACATGAACTGCAAATCCACGGCCGTTGATGACAGGCACATCGTTGTATGCAAAGTCAGCAAGCGGAATAATGGCAGTAACCTTCTGGTCACGGATGGATACCGCTACCTGCTCACGCAGAACAACCACATCAAAGCTGTCCGGATACTGATACGTCTCACCCTTGACCGGAATCACATCACCGATCGTGTAAGTTTTATCGGAAGGCTGTACCTTAAAGACGTTCATCGCCTCAAGGTCATAGTAATATTCCTCGAAGATATCTCCGTTTGCCTTGAGATTTCCATGGGCAAACGCACACTTTAAGTCCTTGGTCTCATCGAGCGTTGGATTTTCCACAACACCACATGCGGAGGTCATATTGGAAATACGGTCGATCAGGATCAGTTCTCCCAATGTCTTATGCTTTGCAAAAGCATCAATGACGATCTCTTCCTGCAATACCAGATCGCAGACCGCAATCTCGTTCTTGCGCAGGCGGCCAACCGGAATAAATTCACCGGTGTTGACATCAATCTTGTACTGGATATTCTTTAAGATACCCGGAATCGTACGTGTCCCGAGTTTTACGAGATAATCTTTGCCGACGGTCAGTTCCTCATCGTCCATCCAGAGGATTGTTGCGGTAAATTTCTTGCTGACCGGAAGCTTCGTATCTTTTGCGAGAACACATCCGCGGGATACATCCACTTCCTTGTCAAGCTGGATGGTAACTGGACGGCCTGCATCTGCAGTCTGTGCATCTTTATCTCCGACTAAAATGCTCTTTACTTTTGCATGCTCATTGCTTGGCAGAGTCACGATTGTATCACCGACCGATACAGCGCCACTCTCGATCTGTCCCTGGAAACCACGGAACGTGTGATCCGGACGGCAGACACGCTGTACCGGCATATAGAATCCTTCTTCTTCGGATTTCTCGCGAACATCGACTGTC
>ERZ827450.3494-NODE-3494-length-10517-cov-2.908431_pt1 | contig 10517 bp, 15 predicted proteins | sample MGYA00519773_ERZ827450 | MGnify/ENA primary metagenome ERZ827450 (study PRJEB31778, sample SAMEA3449306) | human gut metagenome | biome: human gut; feature: human-associated habitat; material: faeces | place: United Kingdom | collected 2010/2012 ...
GTAGCGCGCTTGAATGGGGTTCAAGAGGCCGTGAGTTCGATTCTCGCCACTCGGACCAGATGATTCCCAGTCGAACAACTGTTCGGCTGGGAATTTTTTTGTTTTTCGGAAGCAGACGCTTCGGAAAGATTAAAATAAATAAGCATTTCCGTGTCTGTGATCTCGATGCGATTTACAAAGGTATCAATGATCCTGCGGTTATAATCCTCGGTACGTTCATTGGGAGAGATAAGGAACTGCTCCAACAGGAAAAGGATGCGCTCACGATCCAGAACGGGTGGATGAATTTCTTTCATGGATTCTAATTGATAGTTGAGGGTGCTTTCCTGCTGCTCCAAGTCAGCAAGGCGGGCGGACAGACGAGAGCTGGCAGTACCGTTTTCAATGGATTCAATGATATTGTTGATTTTTCGGTGCACATCAGCCAGGTTTTGCTCTAACATTGCACGCTCTGGATCGGGCTGGTTGACATCTGCCTGCTGTGCAGCGGCAATAGCGTCGGCCAGATCTTCAAGAGTGTCTGGACGAAGGATATTTTCACAGATGGCATTGACCACAAGATTCTCGGCAACATCTTTTGGGATGTTTTTCTTTTTGCAGGTACCGCCATCAGCTTTATTCCCGCAAGCATAGTAATAGTAAACATCGTTGCGGCAGTTGTGGCCGGAGATACCCCGCATCAGGCTGTGGCAGCAGCCGCAGAAAAGCTTGCCAGAGAGCAGATAGTCGGCATGGGAACTGTGTGGTGCGCGGTGCTGCTTATTGAGTGTGAGCATTTTCTGAGCCTTCTTCCATAGATCATCGTCGATGATGGCGGGAATTGCACCATCAATGCGGACATCGTAGGCCTTGCAGATATAGACACCATGATAGGCTTCATTCTGGATGATACGAGGAATGCTGCATTTGTTGAAGGCGTTGCCCTTACTGGTACGGAGCCCGGCAGCGTTCAGCTGCTCCACGATGAAAGCGCTGCTTTCTCCGGCCGCATAGTGCTCAAAGATGAATCGAATGGTCGGGGCGTTTTTCTCGTCGATAATAAATCGCTTGTGTTCATCCGTAGTAAGCCCCAGGGGGCGGCTGGGATTGATGGCTCTTCCTTTCAATGCGGATTCCCGCATACCACGCCGCATCTTTTGAGCCAGTTCTGCGGAATAGTATTCGGCCAGGGATTCCATCAGACCTTCCAGAATAATGCCCTCGGGCCCTTCCACAGAGCTTTCGGCTGCATAAAGAATGCGAACTCCGTTATCCCGCAGTTTCTTTTTGTAGACCGCGCTATCATAGCGATTGCGGGCGAAGCGGTCGGTTTTCCAGCAGATCACGAGATCGAACAGATGCTTGCTGCTATCTGCGATCATCTGCTGAAAAGCCAGCCTGGATTCAACACCACGGCCCGAAATGTGCCGGTCAATGTATTCATGCACGATTGTCAAGCCATGCTGCCGGGCGTAGGCTTCGCAGTCCCGGCGCTGGCCCTCGATGCTCTGCTCGGTCTGCTGGGAACCGCCGCTGTAACGGTAGTAGGCAACCAGACGGTTCCCGGGAGATACTTTCTTTTTTCTTGCCATGATTGCTCCTTGTGCGCTGAGCAGGATCATGGTACAATGAAATTGCTCAGCAGGCGTGTTTTCTTATTCTATGATTATTCTCCGACAGACAGATTCCCCATCTGACCCCGGCGGCTCTATCGTACAGAGCTGCCGGGGATTCTTTTTTGTCGGATTGTGTTCTGAGGGGGATCATGCTATAATAAAAATGCAGACCGGGTCGTGAAGTCCACGGCTGCACCTCCTCACAAAGCAAGACGGTGGAATGTTTTCTTATGAGGAACCCCGCTGGTGTTGACGCACTGGCGGGGTTATTTTTATCTATGGAACTATTTCCAAAATGAAAATAAATTAGAACAAACTATCCCAAGCGGATTCTGAACTTTCGTAAGCATAATTAGAACCACCACTAGAACTAACGGAAAGTTCTAATGTATAACCGTAATAGTAGCCGTTGCTAAGTTCAAAGTCTAGGGACTCTTGAGATTTATAATACTCTGTTTGAGATTTCCACAAATCAGTACGGCCATACCAAGAAGAGTGTATCGTTGCACAAGCATAGTAGACTTGATAGGTGCCGAGTGGAACCAAAACGGATAATGTCTCACCGTGGCGAATATAGTAACTACGAACTGCTTTGTTGTTTTGAGCCAAAAGAAGAACATAATCCCTGTTTCCGCTGGCGGTAACATCGAAGGGAGCAAGTTCTACGTCTTTCCCTTTATACCAAAGAATGCCGGTAGAAGGCTTTGAAACAGGGCTAGGCATAGCAATAGGCGCAGTCATTCGACTGGAAGAGAAATCAGTGCTACTAGAGGACAAAGACGATGAAGAGCTGGGAAAGATGCTATCGATATTTCCGGAGAATAAGAGAAAGCAAACGACAAGGCCGAACAGCAAGAATCCGGCAATTAGGATATCTGCGAAGGAATGTTTGTGACTAGGGGATCTCTTTGCAATTGAGCTTGGTGAATTTTGTGCTGGTGTTGTTGCAGGTGCTGAAACATTGGGTGTTTCGGACGCTCCAAAGATTTCAGAAAGGTCTTGCATAAAACCGGTAAGTTCCGTTAGAAGGATAGACGGAGAAACGAAGGCGTGAACGCTTTGCAAATCCTGAACAACGACAGAGAAAAGAACAGGCAAATCTTCATTTTTGGGAGAATCATCTGTTCTATCTGCAAAATGAAGACGATATTTGTCCCAACGTGCGATGTAAGTAGCAAGGTTTCTTGTAATCTCAATGGAAAAATTATCATCGGTTCCGGCAGAGAGGGTGTCTGAACATAAAAATGCAACATTATGGTCGCAGCCGAGTATTTCTACACAATAAGTAAGAAAAAAGGCATATATTTTAGCCAGAACAGGGCGAGAAGGTGAATTTGATTCAATAGAAGTAGCATCAAAAAGCGCTTTTGCATGTGGTAGAATACCGGCAGCATACATGAGCGAAAGCCGGTTCTCTGCATCAGAAACAGGCATGAAAGTTCCTCCATCATATACAACTTAACCGCTTTGGGTAGCCAAGGCGGTTATTTTTTATGCTTCCTTTGCAGCCACGCCATGCGCAGCAGCTTTTTTATAACGTCCGGTGAGAACCAAATCCTCAACATACTCCAGTGCCTTGGTCTGGCCCTCTTCGTTCAGCTGGTCGAAGTTGTCCAGCAGGGCAGTCTGGGCGGGGGTGAGGGAGGCATGTGCCGGTTCGGCATCTTCCATTCCCATTAAATAAGTGGGAGTGGTATCTAGTACCAATGCAAGTTTTTCAAGAATAGAACGTTTCAGGTTGACAACAAGGCCATTTTCATATTTATAGATGGCCGCTTTTTGCACACCAACTTTGGCACCGAGTTCTTCCTGCGTCATCTGATGCTCAATGCGAAGCTGGCGTATCCGTTCGCCGGTGGTCATAGGACATCACCCTTTCATACGTTGTATCTTAATAATAACACAGATAATCTAAAAAGCAAGAAAAAATATCTTGACAAGATTCGTACAACATGCTAATATTTAAGTATCCTGAAAAGATACTTAAATATAGAATAATATTTAAGGGGATGGATGAACGGAGGTGAAAAAGGGTGAATAAGAGAAAACTCAATGCTGTTATGCAGTTGCATGGGGAATCGCAACAAAATCTGGCGGATTTCCTCGAAATGAGCCTCTCACGGCTGAATGCTAAAATCAATGAATACCGTGGAGCACAGTTTCGACAGAATGAGATTGCAGCCATTCAGGAGCATTACGGTTTGACTGCCGAAGAAGTGAACGAGATATTTTTTGCTTCGTTGGTATCTCAAAAAGATTCTAACGGGCCAGCAGCTTGACCCCACCGACCCGAAGAAAAGCGCATGAAAAAGCCCCGGCGGGGAGCCGGGGCAGAAGGAGAAATTATGAAGTACGAAGAAATAATGGCGTGCATTCAGGATATCAACGGCCCGTGGAGCAATGCCGCCTGCCTAGGCTACTGCCGGATGGCAATGCAGAACGCCGGAGTAGACGAGTGTACCCAGCGGAAGGTTCTGCGGGAACTGAAATCCTGTTTTGATCTGGTGAGCGTGGAAGAAGCGGCACAGGCTGGCTGAGAAAGGAGAAGACCATGGACCGTTATATGATCGTGATCCCGGCGAAGAACCGGGCATTCAACATGAAGTGTGATGATGGTGACAGCATGAAGCTGGAGACCCTGCAGAAGCTGGTGGGCGGGCCGATCGAGCCGGTAAACAGCGTTCTGAGCGCCGAGTGGGCGCGGGAGAAGACGTGGACGGCATTCTGCTGCTGGTGAACGAGGAAGGGCTGATGAAGGAGCGCCCCCTGACGAACCAGCGCGCCAGTGAGATGACGGCGGCAGAGCTGGTGGGCCCGGCAGTCGTGGCCGCAAAGCGCGGCGATGAGCTGATCGGCTTTGCAAAGCCTGTGGTGGACACCATTTGCGCCGAGTGGCTGTGAGGTGCTGCCATGGGCCGAAAGCAGAAACTGCCCTTTGAGCACTGACAAATTATTGAATTGCTGCACATCGCACAGGACTTTTACTCAAAACCGGAGAATGAGACTGCGTTTCAAGAGTGGAAGGCGGCCAGAGATGCGAGAAAAGCAAAAAGGCCCGCCGGTGCGGGAACACCGACGAGCCAACCAGGGTGATGGTTTTTGACTGCCCATCACCAGAAGTTTAACACAGAGTGGGAGGATTTGCAAATGAAAAAGAAGATCACGGGCAGCGTGCTGAGCGCCGGTGCCATTGTGCTGGGACTAGCTGCCGCAGGGTGCGGCGGGGCCATTGAGAACGCGGCCAACGGCTGGGAAATGCTGGGCTACACGCTGCTGGCCATCGTGCTGGGCTGTGCAGCCCTGGCGCTGGCCGGGCTGGGCCTGGTGGCAGAGCAGCGGAAGGAGCCGCAGAAGATCCACAAGGTGCCGGAGAACACGGTGAAGAAGGCCGTCTGCGGCAGAAAGGCGGGGTAAGGATGGTACGGATTGAAATTAAAAAGACGGTCAAGGGTCAGATGATGCTGGCTATGGAAGCTGAGCACGAGGAACTGGAAGAAGTACTGATGTGCGCTGCCCGGTGTTTTGTGGGAACGGCCCGGAAATTGTGCGGCCCGATTTCTGCCAGCCAGGAATTTGCCGATGAAGCGGCAAGGCTGATCAAAGACCTGCTGATGGATACGGAAGGCTTTAAGGTGACCGAAGGGTACAGCGGCAAAGAAGCAAAATTTATTGCCGCGCTGAACGGTATGAATGCGGGGAAGCAGAAATGACGCTGGAAGAGTACAAGAACATTTTGATTACCGGGACACCGAGTGACCGGGCGCGGGCCATTGCCGAGGCCGGGAACGACAGGAGCCTGACCGACGAGGAGTTCCACGAGCTGACGGCCATGATCAAGGGCGTTGTGCGGCCCGGGCGGCGGAAGATGACCCCGGACGAGGCAAAGCTCTGGGCCGAGATGAGCCGGATCAACACCCGGTTGAAGGACGAGATGGTGAACGCGGGCTTTGCGGTGAGGGCCCTGCCCGGCGACCTGCAGGAGGATGCGATCAACGTTCTTTCCCGCACGGTGAGCGGGATGCTGGGCGACCTGACCGCCATGATGGCAGAGACCGGGGAACCCTGATGGATAAGACCCAGTGTGTACATGTGTTTGAGATCACCCGGAGCCGGTGCCTGAGCTGTGGGGGCCGGAACCGGGCGTGCGGGGAATATGAAGAACGGAGAAGTTACCATGAAAACAAAGATGAGCCTTTCGGCGGAGATGGACCTGACCCAGGACAGCGTAGTGCAGCTGACCTGCTGGTGCGGGCAGATCGCCTTACATGAGCTGTGGGGGCTGGGCCGCACCCGGCTTGACCGGATCACCAGACGGAAGGAGCTGCTGGGCAGCCAGAGCCTGGCTGTGGTGATGCAGCCAGACAAGAACGGGATGCCCCAGACGGAGAAGGCCCGGCGGCTGCGGGCGGAGGCGATCCCCAAGGGCGTGCCGACGGAATTCCGGGTGCCTGCGTTGCGGACACCCCGCACCCGGCGGGAGCAGCAGCTGAAAATGGTGGGCGACCGGGCAGCGACCATGGCCTGGCAGCTGATGGCGCTGGCCTGTGTGCAGGAGCTGGGGTTTGGAGCAGATCGGCTGAACCGACTGTATGCAGAGATGCGCCACAACTACGAGCAGCTGAATGAGTGGGGCAAGACGGACGGGCTGGACGTGGCCATGGAAAAGCTGCGGCGCTGCGCCTGCGATGCCTTGCAGACTGAGGACATCGTGGTGGAGAACGTGGACGATGAAAAGACAGTGCAGACCCTGAGCCGAAGCTACAAGGAGCAGGAAACAGAGTTTCTGAAGCGGGCCGTGATGATGGCAGCGGGCCGCAAGGCCTGCCGCCAGAGCCTGAATGTGCTGAACGAAGAGAGCGTTCGGCAGAAATGTGCGGATGCCATGGCAGCGGCTACCGGAAGCAACCTCTCACCGCTGCGGTCTGGCTATGCCAGCGCCTTGCAGAGCTCCCCTGATATGGGAGCCAAGGATCAAGGAGGACGATAAGATGCAGAGTGGATGCAGATGGGTATACACCCTGATGGACTGGGACACCGGCGAGGTGGTGGCCAAGGGCACCAGCGTGGAGCTGGTGGAGCAGGGATATTTTCCCGATGTGAACAAGCTGAGCAGCGTTTGGAATAATCTGGAAAAGTGCAAGAACCCAAGCCCGAAGAACTACCGGTGGAAGATGGAGCGGAAGAGCACCAAAGACGACCGGGTGGAGAGGGCCCGGGCAGAGGGCCTGAGCGCGGACGAGCGGGCCGAGACCCGGATGGTGCGGGTGTACAGCCGCTACGGTGCGGACGGCACCCTGCTGGGCAAGGGCACGGCGGCAGAGCTGAAGGACAAGGGATTGTTTGGCAGCGAGGGCACGGTGCACGAGTGCTACCGCAAGCGGGGCGGCGTGTACAAGCCCGGCGGCGTTACGCGGATGGAGATGGAGCTGTGCCAGAAACGGATCCGGCACCCCATGAAGCTGCCGGATCAGCCAGCAAAGGTGAAGCGCAAGCCCATTGGCGGCGTGATCGACCCCAGCGCCCTGGCCTACGACGTGCACGATCTGATGATCTACAACGAGAAGGCCCGGAAAATTGGAAAGCCGGAACTGACCTACGGATACTGGGCGGAAAAAGGAAAGCCCGCCACGCCTTAAACACATGAATCTATTATGAAGAGCAACGGATACGATGGACCTGACACGTCCACCGTATCCGTTACGTTTCATAATACCTTTATAAAGAAAGAGGGGGAAGGGCCCTCTTTGGGGAGCTAGTATACCCGTTATTTCTGTGACGGTGGGGTCACGGGAAAGAGACTATCAGCAGAAAGTGAAAGCCAGCAGGAGGGCACCGGGATGCGATGTAACTACATCCGAGAGAAAAAATACCAGTGCGGGGATGACTACATGGCAGTCGGAGTGTTCTCCATCATCCCCCAGGAACACCGGGGCCGGGGCAAGAAGCGGAAGGAATCCAGCGAGGGGCAGAAGGCGAAGAACAAAATGGATTCCCTGCGCAAGCGCCAGAGAAAGGCGCTGACAAATTTCAGTCCGGCGGGAATGTTCCTGACCGGTACATACGAGGATCCATTTCTGCCGGAGGACATTCTGGTCTGCCGGAGAGACGTGGAGAACTACAAGCGGCGGGTGATGGCGGCCACCTGCAAGCGGTTCGGGGCAAGGCGGGAGGACATCCGCCTGATGCTGGTGGCGGTGCGCAAGGGAGAAACAGGACGGCTGCACATGCACGGTTTTGCGGAATGCCCGGGCCTGACCGCGGCCCAGCGCCGGGAGTGGCGGGAGATGCTGGAGGATCTGTGGCGGCGGCGTATCCCCGGCTCCAACGAGTTTGAGCCGCTGGGCACCATGAACGTGGATCGGATCGACATGAAAAAGCTGCTGGGCAAGAGTGGGCAGGGCGAATACGGCACAGTGGGCTACCTCTACGGCCACAAGGAGCGGCTGTGGGTGGAAACGGCCAACCTGCGCCCGGCCATTGAGCAGGCCCCCAACGATGGCAGATGGAGCCGGAAACAGCTGCGGGCCGCCTGCGGGGAAAAGCAGAACGATGCCCAGTGGTGGGAGCAGCGGTTTCCCGGCTGGAAGATGGAAAAGTGCATCGTGCTGGAGCCAGGCGGGCTGCATGAGAGCCCGAAGCGGGAAGGAACCGGCTGGGAACGGCTGGAACCGCAATGCTATGTGATCCTGCGTCGGCGGGAGGCTGCGAAAGTTCGGGCCCCGCTTGCGGGGTCCATACGCAGTCGGAGCGAGTGAAGCCGGATGCTTGTGCCCGCGCAGCGGGCGTTCCCCGCAGGGGAAACTATCCGGCTGAGTGAGTGCAGACGGACGTGGAAGCTGTACGATGGAAACGCACTGCGCGGAGGCAGGGGACAGAGCCTTGCGAAACCTCGCACCTGACAGATAAAACACCGGTATTTTGCGCGTTACACCCATGCGAAAAGAGGTTGGAGCGGTGACAAAAGAGCAGAAGAAAGCGACCCGGCAGGCTCTGCGCCGATATGGCGAGGGGTCTGTTTGTGCTGCCTGGGCGCAGGTGATCGGGGCGGTGCTGGCCTGGTACGACCGCAATGACCCGGTATGCGCCCAGCTGCTGCGGCTGCGCTACCTGCAAGGTCTGCCAGAGGAAAAGGTGATCGCCCGGCTGTATGTGGGGCGAACGACCTACTACACCAAAGAGCTGGAAGCCCTGAGCACCGTGGCAGTGTGTGCAGCGGATGCAGGGCTGCTGCCCGGCGGGCAAATGTCCGGGGTAGTTGCACCCGGCGGGGCGTGATAGGCTATTTGCAAAGGCAGGTGAGAGAGTTGGCGAAAAAGCGGGCGTACTGCAAGAATACCGTGAAGGGAAAACAGCGGGGAAAGAAATACCAGGCGGCGTTCCGGGCAGAGGTGGTAATGGCCATGCTGGGCTCCAACTCCATCTGCGCTGTGGCGAAGAAGTACGGCGTGCCGGAATCGACCATCCGCAGCTGGATGAGCGAGGAGGCAGGCCGCAGTGATGCCTTTGCAAAGGCCCGGCAGGAAGCCGCGCGAGAGATCGCCATCCGGGCAAGCCTGGGGGTACGGGCACAGGTGACCTTTTTGCAGGGCCGGGCCGCCGAGAGCCAGCGGGCGGCGCAGATCACGGAGAGGCTGCGCCGGCGTTTGGACGAGGACACCCGGGCCCGTGACTTTGCCGTGGGCACCCTGCTGAAGGACGACCCGGAGGAGCTGGCGGATGCCACCGAGACCGGGCTTGTGGTGTATGCCAGCCCGGGCAGCTACGACAGGCAGCTGGATGACACGGAACGCAGGCGGCTGAACGCCGAACTGGAGCGGTACGAGGGCCGGGTGATGAGCGACAAGAACGCGGCCGGTGTGGCCAAGGTGCTGATGGAAGTGGCAGAAAAGGCTGCTGCCATGGCCCCGGCGGAGAACACCGACAGCGAGAGCGGCCCGCCGATGGTGGAGATCGCGGCAGCCAGTGAGACGGACGGTCAGCAGGAGGTGGAAGTGGATGGCGGCACAGAGGATGCGTGACGGCAGACCGGTGATCTGGTCACCACAGCCCGCCCAGGCACGGTTCATGCAGCGCACCGAGAACGAAGTGCTGTATGGCGGGGCCGCAGGCGGCGGAAAGAGCGACGCGCTGGTGATCGAGGCCCTGCGGCAGGTGGAAATCCCACACTACCGGGGGCTCATCATCCGAAAGACGTTTCCCCAGCTGCGGGAGCTCATTGACAAGACCATGCGGTATTACAAGCCGGTTTTCCCAAAAGCCCGGTACAACAGCAGCACCCACTGCTGGACCTTCCCCAGCGGGGCAAAGATCTATTTTGGCAGCCTGAACCACGCCCAGGACAAGTACAACTATCAGGGCCAGGCCTACGACTTTATCGGCTTTGATGAGCTGACCCATTTCACATGGGAAGAGTACAGCTACCTGTTGAGCCGAAACCGACCCAACGGCCCCGATACCCGGGTCTACACCCGGGCCACGGCCAACCCCGGCGGCATCGGCCACGGATGGGTGAAGGCGAGGTTCGTCAGCCCGGCCCCGCCCGGCACCCGGATGGTGCAGATGGTAAAGGCCAGGGCTCCGGACGGACGGGAGATCGTGCAGCGCCGGACCCGCATCTTTATCCCCAGCACCGTGTTTGACAACGCGGCCCTGCTGGAAAATGACCCGGGCTACCTGGGCACGCTGGCAGCCTTACCGGAAGCGGAGAAGAAAGCCCTGCTCTACGGCGACTGGGACAGCTTTACCGGGCAGGTGTTCACCGAGTGGAAGAACGACCCGGCCCACTACGACGACCAGCGGTGGACACATGTGATCCGCCCGTTCCGCATCCCGGGACACTGGAAGATCTGGCGGGGGTACGATTTCGGCTACTCGAAGCCCTTTTCCGTGGGGTGGTATGCGGCGGACGAAGAGGGCAGGCTT
>ERZ827450.3502-NODE-3502-length-10489-cov-3.218516_pt1 | contig 10489 bp, 9 predicted proteins | sample MGYA00519773_ERZ827450 | MGnify/ENA primary metagenome ERZ827450 (study PRJEB31778, sample SAMEA3449306) | human gut metagenome | biome: human gut; feature: human-associated habitat; material: faeces | place: United Kingdom | collected 2010/2012 ...
GTATCCTCCAGAAGAACCACCCTGCGCTCCGCAAAAAAGGGCATCGTATCAAAAAGGCTCAGAAGTTCTCTCACATCGATTCCTTTTCCCTCATATCTGGCAAAATTCATCGTATCATCATCCGGATTTAATGCATGAATCAGCTTTTCTTTGTACTGAATCTTCAGATACGCTTCCTCACCAAACAGAAGATATGCATTTTTGAATTTTCCTGTTTTAATGTCTTCCTGTAAATTTTTCACTTCCTGCGAAACCTCCTGAAAAATACCGTTTTCTGACGGAATGCCATCCACAGACAGCATTAATTATTCATTATCTGTTTAGTATAGACGATTTTGATTTTTTTCTCAATACCGTATCTCTGCTCACGGATGCACAAACGTATCCACCCATACCTCCTTACCATCGGTCTCTGCTGTCACAGCCCCTTCTTTCATTGTATACCAAATCTTTGCCCCAGAATCTTCCAACCGTTCTATTGTCTCGCCAGACGGATGTCCATATGTATTTGTTGCAGAGCAGGAGACCACCGCAAGTTCCGGTCTCACCACATCCAGAAATTCCTGACAGGTGGAATATCTGGAGCCATGATGTCCCACTTTCAGAAAATCTACATCTTCCAGCTCCGGTAGAAGTTTTTTCTCCGTCTCTGTCCCGATATCACCGGTAAACAGCCCTTCAAAACCGCCATATGTCAGTTCCACGACCATACCGTCTTCATTCGCATCTGTTCCTGCAGTCCCTCTATCCGGTGAAAGGAATCGAAGAGAAGCTTTTCCAAGCGCAATTTGTTCCCCTTTTCTTCCCTTCTGTACATTCACGCCTGCTGCCTGCGCTTTATCCCCCAATTGCTGATATGCATCGTCCGGTTGTGTCCATTCCGGTAAGATCAGGTTCTTCACCCTGACAGAAGTAAGATGTGTCCTCATATAATCAAACAGTTCCAGCACACCACTGATATGGTCATTATCCGTATGTGAGATCAAAATAGCATCAATCACCCCAATCCCCCGATTTTTAAGGAATGGCAGAATCTGATAGCGTGCAATATTCTTCTTGTTACTGCTGCCGCCATCGATCAGGAAATTCTGCCCCTGTGGAAGCTGAATAGAAATACAGTCTCCCTGTCCGATATCAAGACAGGTGATCTGCAGATTTCCAGACGGATGATAAATGAGGATTCCCAGTCCAAGTATCAGCATGATTCCTGATATACCTGACAGTAACTGATATTTTCTCAGCCATCCTTTTCCTTCCCCATGATTCTTTTTTTCCTGCATGAATGCATGATTTCCCGCCCTTTTTCCAGTTGCGCCATTCCATGTGACAGTTCCCCGACTCATTCCCAAAATTTCAACTCCCAAAAACAGTAATACATAATATCCGGCACATTGCCACAGCTCCGGACTTCCTGCGATCCATGTACAGAACGGAATTCCTGCTGCCAGTTCGCAGAGTTTCTCATACAGAAAAAGCAGCACTCTTCCAGGCAGCACCACATAAACTGCAGCACTGACCGATGCCATTCCAACCGCAACTGCTGCAATTCCACTGACCAGTACTACACTGACTGTCGGCAGCACCAGCAGATTCAGAAAAAATCCGGCCAGCGAAATCTCTCCATAGATTCGCAGCATGATCGGAAAAGTCGTCATCTGCACAGCTATTGAGGATACCAGTGTTTTCATAACAGACACCGCCAGACGATTCTCCCTTCTAATGCATCCCGCCAATACCGGTGCCACTACACCAAGTCCGGCAACAGCCCCAAAAGACAGCCAGAATCCACTGTTGTACAGATTTGCAGGTGCATCCAGAAGTAAAAGGACCGCCGACACTGCCAGCGCCGTCAGCAGATCATAGGTTCTTCCTGCGATTCTTGCACCAACCGCCAACAGAAACATGCCTACCGCCCGCATGGCAGAAACACTTTCCCCGATAAGGATTCCATATTGCAGAAGAACACTGAGCACCACCATCCCGGCAGACACATTTCCAAATCCGGCTCTTTTCAGCAGATCAAAAAATCCAATCCCCAGTACACTGATGTGAAGTCCGGAAATCGCCAGTATATGAATGATCCCCGCCATCTGGTAACGAATCTTAACTTCATCTTCCAGGTTATCTTTCTCACCAAGCAGCATTGCTTCAAAAATACCGGCATCTTCCTTTGCCGCAATATCCAGCGTCTGCATTATCTTACTTTTCAGATTCTGCATAAACTGACCATATCTGGAATATTTGCTGCTCCATGCCAGAACCACACCGTTTTTCATAAAATAGTAGATTTTCTGACAGGCGTAGAATTGCCTGGAATCAAATTCTCCAGGATTTCGTGGCTCAGGAATTTCTTCCAGTTTTCCCGAAATCTTAACAGTGGTTCCAATCGGGAACTCTTTATTCGATTTTAAAAATACTCTTAAATTTTTTATGGGAATTTGTTCTGATCCGACGATCAGACAGACATGTTTAAGATAGGCAGAAAGAGAATATTCCGTAGCCTGATATTGCTGCACCTCCCCGCAGATGACAGCTTCCGGATGTTTTTCAATATATAATTGTACAGATTCCGGCAAAGGATTTCCACTGATCCGTGCAAATCCCGCCAGATCCATCAACCATATACAAAACATCAGGATCAGGCATACAAGACACACCGGGCGTCTTTTCATAAGCCTTCCTTTCTGTATATAGAACACCGCAGGCTATTCCACCTGCGGCATTACTGCATCAGGACTACTTTGGTTCCTCGTCCTGTGCAATTAAATCTTCGTTTTTTTCATAAAATTTGTATAACGGCAGGCTGTCCTGGAAGTTACCCTCCGTACTTCCTTCAATAGATATCTGAACCCTGTCAACATCACAGGAATCTATAATAGAATTCACAACCGAGTAAATAGAGATATTTTCTCCTACTTCAGGTGTTTCATCACGAAAAGTACTGTTCATGTTAATATAGCAGATCCTGTCCGCTGTAATCACACTCAAAACCAGAGAACTGTCTGGTATTGTTGCATAATACCCTTCTTCCATCGGTCCCTTTGCAAGCTGTTCAAGCACGACACGTTCTTTTGGAAGAGATCTTCGATAATATACATTTCTGGTTTCTTTCACCAGATTTTTTCCATTTTTATCCGTAAAATACAGTGTAAAAGTATCATAACGATAGCTTTCTTTGTCTTTTCCGGTATATTGCGCAAATGTATCTGAAGTCATCTCTCCAACTTCCTGATTTCGCGAGTTGGTCAGTGGCTGACCTCCAACTGTAAACTGGACTTTATGAATATCCGGAATCTGCAAAAATGTCTGCACAACTCCGTCACGTGTCATAACCTCTCGGATCTTGCTCATTTTTGAGTATTCTTTACTGAAGTCTATGACAAGCAGATCTTTCTGCACTTCATAAGAATTGATAGAAACATCTTCCGGAAGAAGGCTGATTTCCCCATCCGGTGCATCTTTGCTCCCAAGCTTCTGCATAAGATCTTTTACCATAAAATCTGCCGTCTCTTCTCCGGGTGAATATGGTTCTTCTCTGAGAACCGTCTCACTCTCGTTCAGATAATACAGATGGTACTTACTCTCATCCTGCGAATCCTTACTGCTTTTTGTCTCAATACTGCATCCGGCAAGTAAACTGCAAACCAGTGCTGCCAGAAGAAGTACTCTTATATATTTCTTCATCCGGCACCTCCTACGGAATATAAGATAACGGGACACGAACTGAGAATGTAGTTCCTTCCCCTTCTCTGCTGAATACTTTGATCACACCATGATGCATGGCAATCGTACTTCTTGTTATCGCAAGTCCAAGACCGGTTCCTCCGATCTCTCTGGAATGTGATTTGTCCACACGATAAAATCTCTCGAAAATACGGTCGATGGAATCCTCTGGGATACCCATACCGGAATCTGCTACCGTAACATAGAAAAACTTATGATCTGCGTCAAGTGACACACGTACCCAGCCATCATCCACATTGTATTTTATCGCATTTTCAACAAGGTTACTGATCGCAGATGTAAATTTCAGTTCATCCACATCCGCTTCCACAGGACGGAAACTGTCAAGGATCAGGTCAATATTGCGTTTGTCCGCGATCGGACGCAGACGTTTGAGAATATCCTCCAGAAGCTGATTGATATCCATATGACTGATCTGAAGATCTGCAGATTTCTTGTCCATTTTTACCAGAGTCAGAAGATCGGTAATAATACGGTTTTCCCTGTCAATCTCCGCTGTAATGTCACGCATAAATTCCTGATAAAGTTCTTCCGGAACTCCTTCCTGTCCGACAAGGGAATCTGCCAGAACCTTCATGGAAGTCATTGGTGTCTTCAGTTCATGCGACACATTGGAAACAAACTCTGATCTTGATTCATCCAGTACTTTCATACGTGCAAGCATCTTATTGAATGCATCCGTAATAAGCTCTGTTTCTGTATAATCCGGAACTGAAATCTCATCTTTCTGATATCCGTCAGTAAGATCTTCGATGGATTTGGTAACACTGGCCAGCGGTTTGACCAGAATCGTAGAAAGGCCATAGGCAAGCAATACAGACAATGCAACGATAATTCCTGTGAGCAGCATCGCCATCTGTTCCTGCTCTCCCACCGTTGCCATAATGTCACTGATTGAAATATTTACAAGCATGGCTCCCTGAATCTGCGGGACATCCGCGCTCTTTACGGGAACAGCCATTTCCAGCATCTGCCCGTATCTGCGGTAATTTGTGACTTCTCCGTTCTTAAAACACTTCACGACCTTTGGTGAGATCAGTGTCCGTCCTTCATCTACATGATAGGTATCTGCAACTACTTTCAGATCTCTGTCTACAATCACCATTCTTCCGCCATATACATTAGACAACAACTCCAGCTTGCTGTTCACAGACTGTGAGCTGGAGTCATTGAGATAATTTTCTTTGATGATCTGATTACACAGAATCGCACACTGTGTACTGACCTCACTTACCTTTACTTCAATTGCCTGTTTTTCATAATTACTGATCATGAGTTGTGTCACGATAGCACTTGGCACAATTCCCAGTATGAGCAGTATGACCAGTATCCGAAAACGCAGACTCTTAAAAAACTTTGTCTTTTTTTTCGTTACCATGGGTTATGCCTGGAAGTAATATCCTACGCCCCATTTGGTGTGTACATATTTAGGCTCACTGGGATTAGCCTCGATTTTTTCACGAAGACGCCGAATATGTACATCAACGGTTCTGACATCTCCCGGATATTCATATCCCCAGACAATATTCAGAAGATTTTCACGACTGTATACCTTGTTCGGATTGAATACGAGAAGCTCCAGCACATCAAATTCCTTTGCTGTAAGATTAATTTCCTTGCCTGCAATAAATACACGGCGGCTCTCGCAGTCCAGTTTCAGATCGCCTGCTTCAATTGTCTTCGCCTTTTCCTTTTCTTCATGTTCAGAACGCGCACGACGCATGATTGCTTTGATTCTGGCCTTTACTTCAAGAATATTAAATGGTTTTGTAATATAGTCATCTGCCCCGTAGTCCAGTCCAAGGATCTTGTCCATGTCCTCACCTTTTGCAGTAAGCATGACGATCGGAACATTGGAGAATTCTCTGATCTGCTGGCAGACTTCCAGTCCATCCATCTTCGGAAGCATCAGGTCCAGAAGGATAATATCGTATTTATTCTCCTTTGCCTTCTCAACCGCTTCTTCTCCGTCATAAGCACAGTCAACTTCCATACCGTCCTGTTCCAGATTAAAACGGATTCCTTTTACGATCAGTTTCTCGTCATCAACTACTAAAACTTTCCTGCTCATTCTTTTCTCCTTATTTCACAGCTATTTTATCCTTTATCGCCGAAAACGTACTTTCTTTGATTCCCGGCACCTGCATGATCTCCTCAATACTGGAAAAGGAACCATGTTCCTCTCTGTACGTAAGAATTGCCTGTGCCTTGGCATCACCAATTCCTGACAGGCTCTTAAGCGCAGCTGCATCTGCTGTGTTGATATTCACTACACCATTTGCATCTGTTGTCTCAGATCCCGGATCCGCCGGCTGTATTGCCGCAGGTAAAGCTCCCTCTTCCGCTTCTTCCTGCGTAGGTACATAAATCTGCTGTCCGTCACTGACCGGCTGTGCCTGATTCACGGCCGAAGCCGCTGCTTCCGGCAAAAATCCTCCAGCCGCCTCTATTGCCTGAAAAACCCGGCTGCTCCCATCCAGTTCATAAACTCCCGGATTCATTACTGCTCCGCAGACATCCACAAAAATCATTTCCGGCTCTGTCTCCACCGGCATCTCCGATAGCTCCGCTTCTGCTGATATTTTTGCTTCCGCCAGATCCTCTGTTGCATCATTCCCAGCCTGTGTATCATCCTGTGTTTCTGATTCTGATACAGTATCCTGTCCATCCAGCATTATTTCTGTTTTGTTTTTCTGACATCCGCTCATTCCTGACAAACCTGCCAGAAAAAATATGCTCAATATCAGACTGTAAAAATTTACTTTCATGATCTCGGTTCACTTCCCTCCGTAGGATTACGGCAGACCTCCCCGATTCTCATACTTAACCATGTCTTATTTTAACGAATTCCCGGTAGATTTACAATAGGAAACTTTATTTATTCCTGTGCATGATAACTTTATTATTCCCATTTAAAAATCACAATGCCGGCAATCGCGATCAGCATTCCCAGAATCTTTCTCCACTCAAATGATTGCTGCATTGTTCCAAACATTCCCAAAAGTTCAATTACATATGCCACGATCAACTGGGAAATGACGATCAGCATAGCTGCTTTTGCAGGCCCAAGTGCCCTCATGCTCTGAATAACAGTAATTGTAATAAATGCTCCGATCACTCCGCCAAGAAGCGTGTATTTATTATCTACCTGCCATAATGCCGAAACACTCTGTCTTCCTGTAAATATCCATGCCAGCACACAGACCATAAATGCTGAGAGCTGCACCCATCCCGTTGATACCCATAAACTGGTCTGTTTCGTCACTTCTGTATTAAAAACACCCTGAATACTCATCAGTGCTCCCGAGATCAATGCCGTAAAAAATCCCCACATAATGCAACCTCCACTCAGCTCAGATGATTTTCCTGTAGCTGTCCGCAAATTTTATTATCAGCTTATGCAGAAAATCTGTTTTTTATACAGGGAACCACTTCAAAAAATCACTTCAATAATGCCTCTGCATTCTTGCTGCGAGATGCGCAGAAAAAATCCCGCAGCTTCATATGCCACGGGATCCTGGAAATGATATTTCTTTCACTATATCATGCATTATTTGATGCTTACGACTCTGTAACCTGCATCCTTGACGATTTTTCTAAGCTGCTCGTCATCAAGTTCGCGATCATAAGAAACGACTGCTTCGTTCTCAGAAAGATTTACTTTTGCAGCTGCTCCATCGATCTTATTGATTGCCTCTGTGACAGCCTTTACGCAATGTTCGCAGTGCATACCGGAAATTTTGAGAACCTTCTTTCCAAGTATCGGATTCTCAAGTTTTTTATCCGGAATATCGAGAACGATCTCTCCACCGCCGCCTCCACAGCATGGGCTTTCTCCTTTAAAATGTTTGATAGAACCTTTCAGTGCAAACCCAAGCAAAACAATTACGATCAGTACTATAATTATATCTACCACTATTTGTCACCTCTTCTGAATTCTTCGTCTTTTTTCTGTTCTCTCTTTTTCTTGAGCCACTGAAATCCCTGATAGAGCAGCATTCCTGCGATATAAATAACAATAACTGCTCCAAACATGTACATTGTAGATCCTGTTGAATTTCCCATATCAGTACCTCCGATTTCTAACGGTTCTTTTTATATGAAGACTGTGTAGTACTCTTATGAAAAGCAGCACCGCTGCATCCACCGCAGCTTCCACAGTTTCCACTGCATCCGGCACACCCCGTATGTTTACCTTCTTTGGTATTCTTTACACTTTTATAAATGATAAATGCACAATATCCAAGGATCAGAATCATTATAATAATATTTGCCAGCATTTCACTCATCCTCTCTTCATCAAGTACTGCCAGTCATCGGTTTCGAATCAAACAGAGGCCGGACACATCTCTGTATCCAGCCCCCTTATTATTACATTTTTTATTATGCCTGTACAGAACGTTTAGAATAAACTTTCTGATCTTTGTACGGGTCCGGTCTGAACAGCAGGAACAGCATTACAATAAGTACTACGAATCCTACTACAGTTCCGAAACCGAATGCTCCACCAGTTACAAAGGAACCGATCTGATAGAAGCAGAGGCAAACAACGTAAGAAAAGATGTTCTGGAAAAGAATTGCGAACCAGAACCATTTTCTGCTGTTCATTTCTTTTGCCATTGTTGCGATAGCTGCAAGGCAAGGAGAATCAAGAAGGTTGAACATCAGGAAGGAGAAAGCTGCGATTCCTGTCGGGAACCAGCTTGCAACACCTGCTGCAACGTTTACTGCATCTTCTGTATCACCAGATACATTTGCCAGAACACCCATTGTAGATACAATTGCTTCTTTTGCTGAGAAACCGGAAATAGAAGCTGCTACTGGCTGCCATTCACCAAATCCAAGCGGAGCAAAGATCGGAGCGATTGCACCACCGATGATAGCCATAAGACTGTCTGCACTGTCTTCTACCATACCAAATCCGCCATCTGTGAATCCAAATCCACTGAGGAACCACATTACTACGCAAGCAAGGAACAGGATCGTACCAGCTTTGATGATGAAGCCTTTCAGCCTTTCCCATACATGAAGGAGAACTGTTTTAACCTGCGGAATATGATACTGTGGAAGCTCCATTACGAACGGAGCCGGTTTACCGGAGAACGGTTTTGTTTTCTTAAGAATGATTGCTGCTACAAGTACAGCTACGATTCCGATGAAGTACATCAGAGGAGCGATAAAGGAGCTCTCTGCATATCCTGCAGTTTCACCAGCGATTACACCACCCATAAGAGCGATAACCGGAAGTTTGGCACCACAAGGAATAAATGTTGCTGTCATAATAGTAAGACGTCTGTCATTGTCCTGTTCAATGGTCTTGGAAGCCATGATTCCAGGGATACCGCATCCTGAAGAAATCAGAAGCGGAATGAAGCTCTTACCGGAAAGTCCGAAGTGACGGAATACACGGTCCATAACGAATGCGATACGTACCATATATCCGCAGTCTTCCAGGATAGAAAGGAAGAGGAACAGGATTGCCATCTGTGGTACGAATCCAAGTACCGCTCCGATACCGCCGATGATACCATCAACTACCAATCCTTCGATCACGCTGCTTACACCGGCTGCTTCGAGTCCTTTTGAAGCGAGATCCTGAACAGCAACTACAAATGTATCATTTGTCCAGTCTGTTACGATTGTACCGATTGTTGTTACGGAAATGTAGTAAACAACAAACATAACTGCGATGAAGATCGGGATACCAAGAATACGGTTTGTAACAATTCTGTCAATCTTATCGGATGTTGTTAATTTGTCTTTTCCTTTTTTGACAGTTGTCTCAACGATCTTCTGGATGAATTTGTAACGTTCATCTGTTACGATACTTTCCATATCATCGTCGTGCTTTGTCTCAAGTTCTTTTCTGTCTTTATCAACTGCTGCCTTTGCTGCTGCGGAAAGGTTCATACTTTCTACAACCTTGCTGTCGTTCTCAAGGAATTTCACAGCATACCATCTCTTCTTGTCTTCTGAGATTGTATCCGGAAGAACTCCCTTCACGTCTGCAACTGCTGCTTCCATTTCTTTAGAGAAGATTTCTCTTGGAAGATCAACTTCTTTTTTATTAACTACTTTGATTGCTGTCTCAATCAGAGTATCCAGTCCTGTCTGCTTCAGAGCAGAAGTTTCAACAATCGGGCAGTCTAATAACATTGAAAGCCTATTTGTATCAATCTTGATTCCTCTCTTCTCCAGAAGATCTGTCATGTTCAGTGCGATAACTACCGGCACACCTGTCTCGACAAGCTGTGTAGTAAGATACAGGTTACGCTCGATATTCGTTGCATCTACAAGATCGATGATAACATCCGGATCATCATTTAAGATATAATCACGACTAACTACTTCTTCCAGTGTATATGGCGAAAGAGAATAGATACCCGGAAGGTCTGTTACGATGATGTCATCGTTCTTTCTCTTTCCTTTTAATTTTCCCTCTTTTTTCTCTACTGTAACACCTGGCCAGTTACCAACATACTGGTTGGCACCCGTTAAGGCGTTAAACATTGTGGTTTTACCACAGTTTGGGTTTCCCGCAAGTGCGATCTTGATTCCCATTCCTATTTACCTCCTTGAACGTGTAAATTCTAATGCGACAATATGTATCTGTCAGTTCCTTCGGTAAGTCTTATTTTACCTGGACACACTGAGCATCGTCTTTTCTTACTGAAAGCTCATAGCCTCTTACTGTAATCTCTACAGGATCTCCAAGTGGAGCTACCTTTCTGATATACAGCTCGCT
>ERZ827450.3506-NODE-3506-length-10479-cov-2.785879_pt1 | contig 10479 bp, 6 predicted proteins | sample MGYA00519773_ERZ827450 | MGnify/ENA primary metagenome ERZ827450 (study PRJEB31778, sample SAMEA3449306) | human gut metagenome | biome: human gut; feature: human-associated habitat; material: faeces | place: United Kingdom | collected 2010/2012 ...
TCGGCCTTTTATCCGGGGCTGCCGCACGGCGCCGGTCTGGTTGCGCTTTCGGTACCGTATTTTACGCATCTTCTGAAAAAAGATGAGAAGAAAGTGGCGCCGCGTTATATGGACATGGCCCGGGCGATGGGCGAGGAAAACGTCAATTCGCCATCGGCTTTTATTACGGCTTTGAAAAAGCTGATTAAAAACGTGGGGCTTGAAGGGTTAAAACTCTCGGATTGGGGGCTGCGGAAAGACGATGCCGAAAAACTGGCCGAAAATTCGTTTGCGGCAATGGGCGCGCTGTATCTGCTGGATCCGGTCGAACTGACCCGCGAAGATGCCTGCGCAATTATCAGCGAAGCCATCCAATAGCCGTAAATTTGTTTTTCAAGGGCTGTTTCCGGGTGGAAACAGCCTTTTTTTGCTTGAGAATTTGCACAGTTGTAGTAAAATCGGCCCGTTAAACAATAAAAAACAACGGAGAAAAAACCTCATGTCTAAAATTCTGATTACTTCCGCATTGCCTTATGTAAACGGCGTGCCCCATCTGGGTCATATGGTCGGCTGTCTGCTTCCTTCCGACGTTTATGCAAGGTTTATGCGAATGTCGGGACACGAGGTTTTGTATATCGGCGGCACCGACGAGCACGGCACGCCCTCGGAAGTAGGGGCGGCCAAAGAGGGTATGAGCGTTGAGGCTTACTGTGACAAATATCATGCCCGGCACAAAAAGACTTATGACGATTTTGAATTGTCGTTCGACTGTTTCGGCCGTTCCAGCAGCGAGCAGAACAGAGAACTCGTTTATCATATATTTGACCGGCTGGATAAAAACGGCTTTATTGAAGAACGGGCCATCAAACAACTTTATTCGATTGATGACGAGCGTTTTCTGCCGGACCGTTATGTGACCGGAACCTGTCCGCACTGCGGTTATGAAAAGGCCCGCGGCGACCAGTGCGAAAACTGTACCAAGGTTCTGGAACCGACGGATTTGATTAATCCGCGCAGCACAATTTCGGGCAGTACCAATCTGGAAGTTCGCGAAACCAGGCATTTGTTTTTGAAGTTGCCGCTGATAGAGAAAAAACTGGCAGCCTGGGTCAAGTCAAAGGAGCCTTTTTGGCCGGACATGGCTTATTCGATTGCGCAGAAATGGCTGAAGGAAGGTTTGCAGGAGCGTTGCATCACCCGCGATTTGAAATGGGGGTTTCCGGTTAACCGCCCCGGATTTGAGAACAAGGTTTTTTACGTCTGGTTTGACGCGCCCATCGGTTATATCGGCATAACCAAGCAATGGGCTGACGAAAAACCGGAGGAGCGCAGCTGGAAAGACTGGTGGCTGGATGCCGAGGACGTGCGCTATGTTGAGTTTATGGGCAAGGACAACGTGCCTTTCCATTCGATTTCTTTTCCCGCGACGCTGCTTGGCACCGGTGAAAACTGGACAATGGTCGATTATCTGAAAGGCATGAGTTATCTGACTTATGAGGGCGGCAAGTTTTCGAAGTCGGAAAACCGCGGTATCTTTGCCGAAGACGCCGTAGGGGAATTTCCGGCCGATTACTGGCGCTACTGGCTGATGGCCAATATTCCCGAAGGTTCTGATTCGTCGTTTGACTTTGACTTGTTTGCCGGTGTGGTCAATAAGGACCTGAACGGCGTGCTGGGCAATTTTGTTTCGCGGGTGCTGAAAATGACCGCTTCCAAAATCGGCGAGAAAGTGCCTGCCGGCGGCGAAATGACGGAAGTTGAGCGCGATTTGGTTCGGGTTTTGCAGGAAAGAACTGATAATTATCTGAAATATATGGAAGACATGGAGTTTCGCAAGGCCATGAACGAGCTGCGCGCCATCTGGGTCGAAGGAAACAATTACATTTCGACGACGGAACCATGGACGGTTATTAAGGAAAATCCGGAACGTGCGGCGGCAATTCTGCGCGTGTGCATCAATCTGATCCGCATTTTTGCCGTCTTAAGCTACCCGGTTATGCCGGCCGTTGCGGAGCAGATGCTGGCGCGTCTGAACCTCAAGCCTGCAGATATGCCCGCTCTGAAAGGGTTCAACATCGAGAAGGAAATTGCTGCTTTGCAGCCCGGACATGGGTTTACGGTCGGCGACGCTTTGTTTGAGCGGATTTCGCCGGAGAGAGTTCAGGAACTGAAAGCTAAATACGGAAGTGAGAAAAAATGAAACGCAGAAGCAACCGCGACTATTTCGGTCCGATGACCGGGTTTAAGGGAATTTTGCACCGGACGGCTATGTTTTTGCTGTATCCGCTGCGGAAACCGTTGATTTTCTTTCCGCTGCTGATTCTGCTCTATCTGATTCCGACTTTTATCGGAGCCAGACCGTCCGAAGTGCATGTTTGGTACTGGAACAAGATTAAAAGCGCGTACAACTCGGCAGCCGGTGTCGTGTCCGATAAGGTAAACCCCTGGTTCGCGAATAAGGAGGAAGCGACTCCCGAACTTGGCGGCAAGGCGCTGCCCGAACGCGGCATTGATCAGTTGGTCGGGATGCGTCAAAAGGCTGTTCGCCGGCAAATGTTTGAAAAGGCGAAGTCGGCGCCGCAGGCCGTCGACATTTTGGAGAACGAGGAGGTTGTTCCCGTTTCGGAGATTAAGCGGGACGAACAGCCGCAGCCGGCAGCCGACGTCGTTCAGGAATATAATGACAAAATCAGCGAACTGAGCAGCCGGAATACGGCTCCGGCCGGTTCGGCCACAATTACGGTTTCGCAGAAGCTGCCGCTGGTTTATCTGAAAGATCCGGTTCCGGTCAGCGGCAAGGCCTTGGTTCAAAATGCCAATGAAATCATTGTCGACGGAACCTATATTTTTCTATACGGCATTTATGTCGATCCCAATCTGCCGAAAGGCATTGAAGCAAAAAAATATCTGGAGCAGTTTGTCAAAGACAAAGTCGTTCGCTGCGACATTGTCGCCTATACGTATCAGGACATTGCCACGGCTTTGTGTTATGTTGACGATGACAGCATCAACCAGCGGCTGGTGGACGAGGAATTTTCGCGCAACGTCGCTTTATAAAGGGCAAGGCAGATGTGGCAGCCGGTTTTAATGATTAACGGTTATCTGATAAGCGTGCTGGGACTGGCCATGCTTATTCCGGCGGCGGTCGACATGTTGGAAACCGGCAGAAACTGGTCGTTGTTCGTCACATCTTCAATCGTTTCGCTGTTTATCGGCCTGTCTTTGTTTTTGGGCAATCGCACCAAGATAGAAAAGATTACGTTGCAGCAGGGATATCTGCTGACGGCGGTCAGTTGGGTTTCGCTGACGCTGCTGGCGACGCTGCCTTTTATTTTGTCCGATGTCACGCCCGGTTTTGCAGATGCCTTGTTTGAGGCAATGTCCGGTTTGAGTACGACCGGCGCGACGGTTATTACCGATTTGGAAGTCCTTCCGGATTCGATTTTGCTGTGGCGGTCGATGCTTAACGGTCTGGGCGGTGTCGGCATCGTTATTTTCGCCGTGGCACTGCTGCCTTTTCTGGGAATCGGCGGCATGCAGATTTTCCAGCGCGAAAATTCGGATTTGAACGACAAGTTTATGCCGAAATTCAATTATATTGCCAAGCGCATTATGGCGGTTTATTTCATTTTGGTTGCCCTGTGTGCAGGGTGTCTTTATTTTGCAGGCATGACGCCTTTGGAATCGGTCAATTATGCCATGGCGGCGATTGCTACGGGTGGCTTTTCGACCAAGAACGCTTCGGTTGGTTTTTATGACAGCGTCAGTATAGAGATGATTCTGTCGCTGTTCATGTATCTGGGCGCTTTGCCAATGACGTTTTACATCGTGCTGATGCAGCGGCGCGATCTACATTCTTTCCGGACGGCACAGGTGGCCGTATTTACAAAAGTTCTGGCTTTTTATATATTGCTGACTGCCGTATGGCTGGCATATGAGGGCATTTATGACAGTTTTTGGCAGTCGCTGCGTTATGCGACGTTTAATATTGTTTCGATTACGACGTCTACGGGTTTTGTATCGACGGACTATATGAAATGGGGACCACCGGTCGGTACGATTTTTATCATTTTTGCGTTAACCGGCGGTTGTACGGGGTCGACTTCCGGTTCGGTCAAAATTTTTCGCTGGCAGGTGGTTTGGGCTTATTTGAAGCAGTCGATGATTGTGGCGACAGAGCCGAACCGGGTGGTGCCGATTAAAATCGGAAACCTGACAACCAGCAATTCGATTATTTCGTCGGTGTTTGTGTTCATCAGCGCCTTTATGGCGACGTTGGTTGTGCTTACGGTGCTGGTGGCCTGGACCGGATTGGATTTTTCGACGGCTTTCAGCGCCGTGGTTGCCTGCATTACCAATTCGGGGCCGGGTATCGGTCCGGTTGTCGGGCCTGCCGGAACGTTTGCGCCGTTGTCCGACTTTGCCAAATATATGCTTTCTCTGGCAATGCTGCTCGGTCGACTGGAGGTTTTAACGGTCATTGTCATTTTTACGAAGAGTTTTTGGCGCAATTAAAAGATTTTTTTAATTTTAATTTTCATTCGGTGTTGTTTTTGCAGAATTGTTGCTTATATCGTCTCAAAAGACATTTTTGAGGAGAATGGGCATGGATGATTTGGAAAATCTGGAAAAGCTGGCGAAGCTGAAGGACAAGGGAATTATTAACGATGAAGAGTTTCTGTTGATGAAGAGAAACATCGTCAGCAGGAACATGAATGTTTATCCAGAGAGCAAGAGCGGCATTGCCTACGCCTTGCTGGCATGGTTTCTGGGAATCTTCGGCGCTCATAACTTTTATGCCGGCTATACCAGACGCGCAATTGCGCAGCTGTTGCTGACGGTTTTTTCCTGGCTGCTTTTCTTTATTCCGCTGATTGTTGTGCAGATATGGGCTTTGGCCGACATGTGTCTGATTAACAAAGACGCACAGGGGCGTCCTTTCCACGGCGACAAAACACTGATTCTGATTATAAGAATTACGGCGGTCGCTTTTTATGTCATTTGTTATCTGCTGGCATTTATGGGAATCGTCGGACTGGCGGTTTACGGCTCAAAGGGCATGATGTTTTCTTCGTCGCTGCCGCCGGCCGTGCCGCATGGAACAATCATTTATCACTAGGTTTTACTGTACCGGTTATTATTGTGAAGCCAAATTCAAAAAAGCTCCCCTTGGGGGAGCTTTTTTGAATTTGGAGCAGTTCGGTTAAAAGGAGTTAATCTTCGCCGACGGCTTCGGGTTCGTCGTCGCCAATCATCTCGGTTGTGAGATGGCCGGCATCGGCGCGGATTTTGTTTTCGATTTCCTCGGCGACGGCGGGGTTCTCTTTCAGGAACAGTTTGGCGTTTTCGCGTCCCTGACCGAGTTTTTCGCCTTTGTAGGAGAACCAGGCGCCGGCTTTTTCAACGATGCCTGCTTTGACGCCGAGGTCAATCAGTTCGCCGGTTTTGGAAATGCCTTCGCCGTACATGATGTCGAAATCGACGATTTTGAACGGCGGGGCAACTTTGTTTTTGACAATTTTGACGCGGGTCTGGCTGCCGATAACGTCTTCCTTGTCCTTAATGGAGCCGATGCGGCGGATGTCGATGCGAACCGAGGCGTAGAATTTCAGCGCATTGCCTCCCGTGGTGGTCTCGGGGTTGCCGTAGACCACGCCGATCTTGTCGCGCAGCTGGTTGATGAAGATGCAGACGGTCTTGGTCTTCAATGTCTTCAGGATGTTCAAAATCGTGCAGGTTCCGATTATGTTTCTACTCAACTTACATTGGAAGATGTAAAAAAAGAGAAGAGTTTCGAAATGTGGCTTGAAGGAGTTCGTTTCCCAGATATGGTGCGTTGGGGCGATACAGATGGTGTTAAAGATAATGGTAAAAACATACCTACTGCTTACGATGCATTTTTCACAAAAGGCGAACCTAAGCATCGTATCTATGTAGAGTATTCAAATCCCAACAGTGGAACAACAGGTTTCATAAAAGGCAAGCATGAATACTTCGCATTCCCATTTGATGCAATTTCCGTTAATCCTAATCTAAAGCAAAATCCAAGTGGTGAATAGACAGTGAGATTAAGAGCTGAACTCCTCCCGAAGTTCAGCTCTTACTTTATCGCATGCTCAATTTTAACTTATAAAGCAGAGTTTTGCATAACCTCTGTAGGTGTTTTTCCAAAATATTCTTTAAAGACCTTACTGAAATAAGCTGATGTGTTAAACCCGCACATCTCACTCACTTCCGTTACATTATATTCTCCCGAACAAAGTTTCTCCATAGCATAGTTCAATCGGATAGAACGAATGAATTCCACTACTGATAAATTAGTAAGTGCCTTTATTTTTTTATAAAGTAAAGACTGACTCAAAGCAAGGGCAGAGGCAAACTCTTCTTTACCGAAGTTCTCGTTAGCAATATTGGCACGTACGCACTCGACAGCTTTCTTGATAAATTCATCATTCATACGATTGGCTACAATAGAACGTACATCATCGCGCTTTGCTTCCAGAGCTTTCTGAAGCACCGTACGCCGGTTACGGATGATAGAAGTTATGCGACTTGCTAACAACGCCATATCAAACGGCTTAACTAAATAATTATCGGCTCCCAGCCCCAATCCGTGTAATTGGTTGTTTTTATCGGAAAGGGCAGTAAGCAGAATTACCGGAATATGAGATGTTTCGTAAGTAGACTTAATTTTACGACAAAGTTCGAATCCATCCATACGCGGCATAACCACATCGGAAACAATAAGGTCGGGTTGCAAGTCATTCAGCATCTCCCAAGCCTGCTGCCCGTCATTAGCAGTAGTTACACGAAAATGCTCACTCAATGGATGTACCATGAACTCGCATAAAGCATGGTTATCTTCTACAATGAGGATATGCATATCATGTACTGCCAGATCTCCGTTTTCAGATATCTCAATTTTATCTGCTACGGGCACATCGGCAGTTTTCATTTGGGAAGCAAGCCGTAAAGGTACCGTAATATCGAAAGTAGTCCCTACCCCGAGTTCACTGGTTACGGCAATCTTTCCACCATGAATGGAAATATATCTTTTTGTCATCAACAAGCCAATGCCCGAACCTACAATCTGCGCATTTACTGCATTATCACTACGGTAGAACTCATGAAATAACTTACGCTGCGCCGCTTTGCTGATTCCTATACCATAATCCTTGACACGCAGCATCCATTCAGTCGCCTTTCCGGTAAAAGTCACTTCAATATGTTCTCCAGAGGTAGAATATTTTACTGCATTGGAAAGCAGGTTGTCGATCACCCTTTCCAGCATACGTACATCGGCCTGTACCCAATAATCCTCTGGCATAAGGTCAACCTTAACATCTATTTGTTTTCCGGCAGCATATGAAGCATATATTCCGGTACGCCGTCTAATGAGATCGGTTAGATTAAAGTCGGTAAACAACGGCTGTTCGCATCCAACATCCAGCTTTTCGAAATCAAGCAACTGAGTAACCGTGTCGGATAACCGTGCAGTTTGTTCAGAAGCTAGTGTTAAACACCTGGTTCCCCACTGCGAAAGAGATTTTTCCTTATGCAACTCCTCTATAGGTGCTTTAATAAGCATCAATGAAGTACGTATATCATGTGCCATACGTGTAAAAAAGCGTATTTTCTCATTAGAGTAACGATGATGCAAATACTGTACATAATAGCGAATGACAAGAAACAGCAAACCAATGATTACAGTTACCACTAATAACCGGAACCATACCGTTTGCCAAAATGGAGGCTCAACAACAATAGAAAGTTGCCTATGTGACAGTAGGTTACCATCGTACAACCGGATACAAAGCGTATAATTTCCAGCCGGTAAATTGGTATAGTTGATGTATCGGTTAGTGGTATAAGTACTCCATGTTTCATCCTGCCCCACTAACCTCCACGAAAAGGAGACAGATTTACTGACACATCCTAACGGAAGTACCGACAATGTAAAAGAGTTTTGCGGATAATTCAAATGCAATGTAGAAAGACTGTCGATAGGAACAGATAAATTAAAATCAACCGTTTCCCGAATAGAGCGTCCCGATACACGTATATCCGAAAAATAGATACGTCCTGAAGGATGAATTGTACTAATTTTGCTGGGACAAAATAAAACAACTCCATTGTTACTGCCGAAAGCTAGCCTGCCGTCAGGCAATTGGCAAGCAGCATTAACACTGAACGACACATTTGCTAACTGTTGCTGAGTAGCGAATGTCCGTATTTGTTTATGAAAAAGATTATAACAACACAATCCGTTATCTGTACCTATCCACAAATTATTGTTGACCAATAGTATACTTTTAGTATAATTACTGGGTAACCCCTGCTGTGTAGTAATGCGTACTTGTTCGGCTGTATGCATATTCAAACCTATTACCCCTCCTGAAGTACAGACCCATATGATACGGTCTGCAACAGCAATATCATGTACAGTATAACCAGACAAAAGGATATCGAATTTACCAGTTTCCTTATCCATCAGTAGCAAACCATATGCACATCCCAATAAAATTTGTCCGGGTGAAAGTTCTGCAAAACAATAAACCGGTTGTGTATCATATGCCCGAAGTTTCCCATCAATGGCATTGCAACAGTATACATTACCTTTAACGCCTCCCATCCACACATCGCCCTCGCTGTCCACATAGGTTGCAAACACAAAACCACCCGCACCGAATATATTGCCATCACGGCTTGTATAATGATGCAGTTTACGACCTGTAGTTTCATCCAATACGTAGAGTCCTTCACCATAAGTTCCGGCATAAATACGTCCTTTCTTATCAGTCGCCAACGATAAGAATACTTGCTGGCATCCCCTATATAACTGTTTCCACCTATGAGTATAAGCCTCACGCAGACTGATACCATCATTGGTCGCAATCCAAAGATTTCCCCGACTATCAGTAACGATATGGTTTACCTCATTATTATGTAACGATTGCGGATTATTGATGCCATGTACTAAATGTTCCACGTTGGAACGTGTTATTTCTGTATACTGTAACCCTCCGCTATTAGTAGCTGTCCATACCCGGTGGTCATCGACCAACAAGGAGGAAACACTATTACCACGCAAAGATGAAGGGTTATCAAGGTTTTCACGTAATACCTGTCGTACTTGACAAGTTTCCGAATCAAGTATCCATATACCACCACCATCGACACCAACCCAAAGCGAAGTAGTATCAGGTATCAGAATATCCCGCACAATAAGTTTCGGAAATTGTGGAATCGCAGCTTTACGGAGCATTTGGCCGATAAGGTCATACTGCCACAATCCCGCATTATAGGTACCTATCCAAACACGATGGGTATGCGCATCATAGCGAGCAGATGATATAATATAAGGAAGATGCCCCTGCAATTTAGTTTTCGTACGATTACGGGTATTGATACGGTATATGGACGATTGTACAAAAGCTAATGCATAACAACCTTCCAATAGTGTCATATTAGAAATACCTGCTATATTATCAAATGCCCGTACAATTTCTTCGCCCGTCCACAAAAAAATACCAGTACTAGTACTTATCCATACTTTTCCATCAACATCTATTAATAAATTAGTAACCCAATCCTCATTCCCCAATAATGATGAAAACGTAAACCAGAGGTCGAACTTATCCAATACACGATTGTAACGGAATATTTGTCCATTTTGAGTAGCAACAACCAACAGCCCTCCACGACAAGCCATCTTGATTTGCATCACATCAGTCGTAGTAAATGGAAGCGAGTAAAGCTGATAATCGTCAGTCGCAACCCGCAAAACCCCAGTACGTGAAGCAGCCCAAACAAAACCATCATCATCACGCACTACAGCAGTTACTTCACGCATGGAAATGCCTGACAAATTATTGATATTATAGAAAGCAAAATCCTGGGACACTGCTACATTGTAGAACTCCGATAACAGAAAAGCAAATATTAATAATAAAGTGTTTTTCATATACTATGATTCTTTACTACAAAGATAATACAACAATAAACAATATAAAAAGAAAGAATAAAATGTTTTTCCTCATACTGTTACATACAACAAAGTTTGTACAAATTAAAATATAACAATGAATATGTATGTAATACACAACTATACAACATATGGAATCAAATGAACTAAAGAAAATAAAAGACGTACACACCTATATTATCTAAAAATGCAAGGAAAGTGTTCAAAAGTACAAAGAAAAGAGTAGGAAACGCAGCTATCTTTGCGAAGTCAACAACAAAAAAACACAGAATTTATGAACAGAATTTTCACTTTTCTATTACTTCAATCCGTATGTTTAGGAGCTCTCCTGGCACAACCTAACCGCCGTACACAGGATGAATCTACACTACCCGGTAAACGTAGTGAACTCAATGTCCGCAATGCTACGTACCCGCGCCTTTTACCCGGCAATCGTATAGAATTCAAAATAAAAGCGCCTGACGCTCAAAAAGTACAAATCGATTTAGGTCGTAAATACGACCTCGTACGCAATA
>ERZ827450.3513-NODE-3513-length-10457-cov-2.559796_pt1 | contig 10457 bp, 9 predicted proteins | sample MGYA00519773_ERZ827450 | MGnify/ENA primary metagenome ERZ827450 (study PRJEB31778, sample SAMEA3449306) | human gut metagenome | biome: human gut; feature: human-associated habitat; material: faeces | place: United Kingdom | collected 2010/2012 ...
CATACTCGTTAACAACAACTCCGAACTTGTTTTTGTTCTTCTTGAATAGCTCTAAAACTTTTTTTGCGTATAAACTTTCGGGTATGAAGAGGGCAGGACGGGCTATTTTACGCAGATCGAACTCTTGTTCGCTGCCCACCATGAGAATAATATCTTTTACTGAAACCACACCGATGATCTCATCTTTGTTTTCATTGACCAGCAGATATTTGCTGAAGTGTTCGGTATCGATGATACGCATCACCTCTTCTTTGGTTTCGTTGGGGTGGAGTACTATTAGGTCACGGCGGTGAGTCATCAATTCGTTGGCACGTTTATCCGAGAAACGGAATACATCTTTCAGCATCTCTGTCTCTTCTTTATCGATCACTCCCTGCTCGGAGCTTTGATGAAGAATCATTTTCAGTTCTTCCTGTGTCATGATGCGTTCTTCGCTTTTCAGTCCGATGAGTTTGTTGAGAAGTCGGGTAGAAACGCTCAACAGCCATACGAAAGGATAAGAGACTTTGGTCAAAAGGATCATGATGGGGCTGAACATTGTGGCATATCGTTCCGGATTGCTCAGTGCGATGGATTTCGGAACAAGTTCGCCGACGATGAGTGACAGATAAGTGATGACGGCTACGGTAGTAATCATGGCAAGGTTCCGGGCATAGGCTTCCAGTCCGGGAATCATGGCAAAGAGTGGTGTTACGTCATCGGCGATGGCTACACCACCGAAAGCACCCGATACCGATCAGTGTGATACCGATTTGAATGGTGGAGAGGAACTTTTCGGGTTCTTCCAATTGTTTCAGAACTCCTCGTGCGGATTTGTTTCCTTTGCTTACAAGGGTTTCCAGACGTGCTTTACTTGAAGATACTAAGGCGATTTCATACATGGCGAAGACGCCATTTAAAAGAAGTAAGAGAATAATAATTATAAATTCCATATAATATATGAATGGTTTCTGTCCCGAAAATTACTTGAATCTATTGAAACACTATCTATATGGAGAGTATATTAATGAATATTTAACGTTTTATGAGGCTTCGTTTAATTATACAAAACAGGCGGTCGTATCGGGCCGCCCGTTCTTTTATTTGTTTTGGGTGTATTCATCTGCTTTCGCTTTCATGCGTGCCACACGCTTTTCCGTGTTAATATTCGAAAGTGATTCCGAGAGTCGGCATCAGTGTGCCGCTTTTCTGTTCGATGTATTTCATTTTGTATCGCTGTTCAGGCAGTGGATCCGAAGGGTTTTCAATCACTCCGGTACTCATATAAATATCCGGTTGTTTGAAGGTACTCTTCGTCACATTTTGCAGGTCGATATAAAAGCCTAACATGCAGCGCTTGAGGTAGAACGTTTTGTCTACCCGGATGTCCAGTTGCCCGAAAGCGGGGAGCCGGCCCGTATTGTATTTACTATAATCGTAGTAGGGTCTGCCCTGTGCATTCCAGGCTGTTACGAGCCGGGATTTTTCTTCGTCATAAGGGGTATAGGGAGCACCGCCGATACAGCTTACTTTCATGCCGAAGCTCCAATGGCGGGGGAAGTTGTATGTTCCGCTCAGATTGAAAATATAGCGGTTGTCCCATGCCGATGCAATGTATTCGCTTTGCTTGTTGTTGCGATATTCACTTTTGAAAAGGGTGAACGAAGAAGCGAGGTTCAATTTTTTTGCAACGAGCCATCTCAATAATATTTCTATGCCGTATGAACGGCCTTGTGCAGTAGAAGTCAGTTCTTCATTGCCTATTACCCCGTAATCATTTCCTTTGCAGGCAAGCGGAATACCGTCTGTAACGGATAGGGGAATCCGGTCATAGGACTTATAAAAACCTTCGGCGGAAAGTTCGAATGTACTGTTAGTACGCCAATTCAGGCCGAGGCTGCCTTGACTTACGCTCATGTAGCGGAGTTGTTTATTTACCAGTTTCCCGTTGTTCCCTTTGAATCCGAGTCCTGTATAGGGCGGTAATTGATAGTATAGTCCGGCGCTACCACTGGCATACAGTCCGTCGATGAGGCGGTAAGAGAGGGAGAGACGTGGGGAAAGTTGCTCGGAGAGGTGTTTCATCCTTGACGAATAGTTATTGGCATCCGCTCTTACCCCTAATGATGCCGTGAAGCGTTCGTCGGGCGAAGCATAACTCATTGTTCCGAATATACCCCAGTGGAGAAGCCCTAAGGCTGTGTGATAGTCGGATGTCTCTCCTTTTCCGATGTACACGCGTTGGAAACTGGTATTGGTGTACTGGCTATAATTGAGGTTCAATCCCAAATTTACTTTCCAGGCTCCGAAGGTAGAACTGTTTTCCAGTCGGAGTTTCGTCTCCTGTTCTACAGAACGTAGCCGGAGAGTGAGGTTGTCCTCCGAAGATTCGTCATTGTGCAGATATTTAGTGTTGCGGTTGTTCAGATAGCTGTGGCTGATGACTGCCGTCTGTACATGTGCCCCGGCATAGTGACGGTATACGGCTCCCAATGTGAATGTTTCTTGCTGTATCTTGGGAAGGTAACTCAATATGTATTCTGCTTTTTCTCCGTCCAGTTTGGTGTTGAGGCGCATATTGTCTATGCCTGCCAGGCCGAGCACAAGTAATTCATTCCGTTCGTCGAAACGGGTTTTCAGTTTGAACTGTGCATCGGTAAAAGTGGGTAGGAAAGGTAACCCCAGCATATCAAACAGAAATTGCAGATAAGATTGGCGGACAGATACGAGGTAAGAAGTTTTATTTCCCAAATGCCCGTTGGAAGCAAGGGATACTTCCGATGCGCCGAGCGTGGCTTTCAGTGAGTTCCGTTCCATGTCTCCGTCGCGGAGTTTAAAATCGAGTACCGAACTGAGCGAATTACCCCGGTTTGCCGGGAAAGCACCCGTGTAGAAATTAACTTCCCGGATAAAGTCTGCATTAATGATACCGACGGGACCTCCTGATGCTCCTTGCGTACTGAAATGGTTGATATTCGGTATTTCGACTCCATCCAGATAGAATCGGTTTTCGGATGGAGAACCGCCACGTACAATCAGGTCGTTGCGGTATCCGGCGGGCGAGAATGCTACGCCCGGATATGACTGTACTACACGTGAAATGTCCCGGTTGGCTCCCGGACTTTTTTCGATTTCCTGTACCCCGATAATGCGCAGGCCTACCGGACTTTCCAGATCGCGACGAAAAGGAGAGGCGGTAATTGTGACTCCTTCTAATTCCGTCGGGTTTTCTTCCATTTCGATGTCTATATTCAGATTTTTGGTCGAAAGGATATATTCGGAGGTCAGGGTGGTTTTATATCCTACGGCAGATGCCTGCAACCGATAGATACCGGGAGGGACTGCTTGGATGGTGAAATGCCCCACTGAATCCGTGACACTGCCCATACCCGAACCGGCGATCACTACGTTGATAAATTCCAATGGCTTACGACTGGCTTTGTCGATAACGGTACCTCTTATCTGGTGGAGTGGTTGTGCCGTTGCCGTTATGAGGAGATAGAGAAAGAACAGAAGAAATACGGAGCGTTTTTTCATTGGTTTGGTTTTTCCTTTTCTATTTTGAATACAAAATTACATAAAAAATGTTTTTCTTTTCATTATTATCCGGTATTTTTGTTGGCATTAATCACTTGAGTAGATAATCATCATGAGAACAGTCCGATTGATAACATGCAATGATGCTATGCAGGCGCATATCTTTCAGGGAGCTTTAGAGAATGAGGGAATAGAATCATTGTTGCATAATGAAAATCTGTCATCATTGCTGAAGAGTTGTGTAAGCAATATTTCCGGCGTCGATATTTTCGTTTATGAGAAAGATTATGAACGTGCCCTTCAGGTGTTGCGCGATAATCAGAGTTTTCCGGAGGATCTGAAATGTTGCCCTTATTGCGGCTCGGCGGATATCACATTTAAGTTGCGGAGTGACAGACGGATGCGGGCAGCTTGTGCTGCGGTATTGTCTTTGCTGGTTATGGCGCCTCCCGGAGACAATCATTGGACTTATAAATGCAATCGTTGTAAGGCTCTCTTCGATAAACCGGTTTCTGCGGATTATGGGAGAGAAGAAGAATCCCGGATTTAATTTTTAATGCAAATGTTTTTAATGCGATGAAAAGAAAAAGTTTATTATTGCTCTGTCTGTTGTGGTCAGTACTTCCGTTTTATGCGGCACAGGTAGATACGCTGATGGTAAAAAGCCCTTCTATGAACAAGGAAGTGCAAGTGGTAGTGGTTGTTCCCGATATTGCTTTGGGCAAAAAGGGTGTTGATTGCCCGGTGATATACTTGTTGCATGGTTTTGGCGGTAATGCCAAGACGTGGATCGGCATTCGCCCTGAACTTCCGCAGATTGCCGATGAAAAAGGAATTATTTTTGTATGTCCCGATGGTAAAAACAGTTGGTATTGGGATAGCCCGAAGAATAAGGATTATCGCTACGAGACTTTTGTCTCTTCAGAAATGATCAATTACATAGACAAACATTATAAAACGATAGCCGATCGTCGTGGACGCGCCATTACCGGGCTTAGTATGGGCGGGCATGGAGCACTTTGGAATGCCATCCGGCATAAAGATGTGTTCGGTGCAGCAGGTAGTACCAGTGGTGGAGTCGATATCCGTCCGTTTCCGAAGAATTGGTTGATGTCCGAGCAATTGGGAACAATCGAAGAAAACAGACAGGTGTGGGATGATCATACGGTTATTAATCAGGTGGATAAGTTGCAGAATGGTGATTTGGCATTGATTGTGGATTGTGGGGAAGCGGATTTCTTTCTGGATGTAAATAAGAATCTGCACAACCGTTTGTTGGAACTGAAGATCGATCATGATTTCATCACCCGTCCGGGAGCGCACAACGGTGAGTACTGGAATAACTCCATCGATTATCAGATTCTTTTTTTCAGTAAATTCTTTAAGAAGTGAAAAGCAGTAAGAAATAGTTGATCGAAAGTTTGATTTACTGTTTTTATGTCGTATCTTTACAGACATAATCATATAGTAGATTCAGTTAGATTACACAAGAAGGAGAAAGCTAAAGCTTTCTCCTTCTTTTATTTCTTTCTGCTTGAGAAACCTACTGAACAGGGTATTCCGGGTGATTAAGGACGGTCTTTACGGAGAGTATGCCGGTATGTTACGACATGTTTCATTACTTGTTACGATGCCTTTCATTACTTGTTGCAGTACAATTGATACTGTTTTCAGATAAAACGTTCTTTTGTTCCTGTAACCCTCGCTTTTTAGTTAAGAATGCGTAAATCTGCTCTTGACAAAAAGTGATCAATTCAAGAGATACGAATACTGCACATAACGGTACCAGTTTCTACCCGGGATACTGATTTTTACTGCACATGAAGTGATATATCCTTTTTCGTCCTCCGTGTAGCTATAAGTAGTAACTTCTTCGCTATTTTTTATTGTCAACTGACCCGGAAGAAGGGAAAGAGGAGCTCCGAGTATGTTGGCATAGAAAGCTTCTGTATGGAAAGAGAGAGGGTAGCGCTCTGAGAGGAACAGGCATGGTAACTTGCTTTTCTCATTGGATATGCCGGGACAGCTCTCATTGATACCGGTGGTGAACGTGTTTTGATAGGTATTTACTTGTTCCGTTATATTCATTGTACCATTGTCCGGGATAATGATCGATATTTCAGAATATGGGCTACCGTCGATACTTTCTTTCACTCCGGTCAGATTTTCATCTCCTGTTGTTGAGTAAGAGAATGTATATGTGCGGATTTTACCGCCGGGTTCTTTGCGGGTACACATGGTGGCATACCCTTTCTCATCTATCTGATAAGTAGATACGGTGCCGGTTTCATCGGTTACGATAACCTTCCCCGGTTCGTAACTGATCTGGCTGCTGACACTATGCGTATATTCACCTTCGAGCAGTCTGTCCGTATAAGTCTGTTTGGTGATGTGTCGGGTTAATTTTCCATCTTCATAGATAAATTTCTGTTCGGTAGTTACTCTTTCTTCTCCGGAACCGGTTGCTTCGGTAATGGTGAGACATGCTATTTTTTCTTCCGTATCTTCTTCTTCTTTTTCATTACATGCTGTCAGCATCAAGGAAAAAAACAGGAAAAAAAGAAAATTGCGTTGTATTCGTTTCATTATTTTATTTTTATTAAGGCCTCATTCCGTCTCCGATTCGGACCGTGTATGTAGTGCCGGTTTCCGGTGTTTCTTCGTCCGGTTCTTCCTCTTTTGGGGGATAGGTTCCGTCAATAATTCCGAGAGCTGCACTGAATAATGTCTCTTCCTTATTTCCCAGTGGCAAATAGGTCACTAAATTAGTGGTTGATGTCTGATCTATTGTATATTTGGCAGTAAAATTTCCTCCCATATGTGCTTCGCCTGCACTGTTATAAACAGTACATACTACCGGATTCAACGACCAACCGTATTTAGGGTTGACAAAACTTTCGGTAGCTACTCCCATAGCAGGCAGTGCCGTACCTAATATTTCCCATTTCTCAAACGGGAACAGGCAGTCATAAAAAGTCCCTGCTATCCCCGTAGTAGTGCTGCTGGTTAGTATGAAGCCTTTTTGGATATTCATATTCGCTCCGTTTCCTATCAGTTGCGGGTCGAAGAGCAAGTCGAAGTCTTTATAGGATTGCTTGTCGTTATATTCCAGATGGGCACAGATTTTTCCCACTTCACTCCCCGGTGCTAATAGGGAAGCTAACAAGTGCGCACATTCTAATGATCCTCCCGTATTGTTACGTAAGTCGAGCACAAAGTGAGTCACACCTGCACTGGCAAATACCCGGGAGATATCGCGAAGTTTGTTGTTGTATTTCTCTTTGTCATCGGCAGTTCCTGCTGTGAAATGGTTGTAGACCATATATCCTACTTTTACTCCTGTAGCACTGGTTACTATTTCGTATACGGGAATCGGGTCGTCTTCTACTATTTGTTCGGCACCAATACTTGCAGTTCCGGTTTCTATAACCACTCCTTTCTGTTTCTCGGTCTTCTTGTCTTCATCCTCTATATTTTGCAATTCATACTTTCCCAAAGTCAGTGTCATGGCTTTTCCTGTTTGGAGAAGGGTCTTTTCGTTTTTCTTGGTGATGTATTCATCGTCTACTTTCACTATCCATTCGCCACGTTCCAGACCGGCTGTTGAAGCCGGAGAGCCGGGAAGAACATTTGTAATTAAAGCATTATAAAGTGTATCTACATCTGCATTCTTATAAAGTGTATAGTCGAAGCCGTATTCGGGAGACTGCACCTTATTCAGTGTGTCTATATAAGAATAATTTTTGTCGAGAGTAGTATAAATCACTTTCTTGAGGAATTCTGCGGGAGCCAGAAAATATTGGTTGGGAGTAACCGAAGGCATTTCGTTGTACCAGAGGTATTCCTGACGCATCACGCTGTCTATCCATATATCCAGTTCGGTTTCTTCCGCATACTCCGGCCAACGGTCTACTCCGCAGGAGAAAAGACCGGATATCATCACGATGAATAATATAGGGGTGAACAGTATGTTTCTTATCTTCATATCTTTATCGTCTTTAGAAGTTGCAAATGTAGGAAATACTTCGCTTATCTACCACAATTGTGGTATAAAAATGCCTTTAATGTGTGATAGCCTGTAAACATCGTTTGCTTTATCTTTGCCGTCATGAAGAATATAGCAGCTTTAGTATCGGGTGGGGTAGACAGCTCGGTAGTCGTTCATCTCCTTTGTGAGCAGGGGTATAAACCGTCGTTGTTTTATATTAAAATAGGTATGGACGGTGCGGAATACATGGACTGTTCTGCCGAAGAGGACATAGAACTTGCCACGGCTACGGCCCGGAGGTATGGCTTGCCATTGGAAATAGTCGATCTGCATCGTGAATATTGGGACAATGTGGCAGCCTATGCTATCGATAAGATACGGAAAGGGCAGACACCCAATCCCGATGTGATGTGTAATAAGTTGATTAAATTCGGTTGTTTTGAGCAGCGTGTCGGAAAAGATTTCGACTTTACGGCAACAGGGCATTATGCTACTACATTATTGCGGGATAGGAAGATTTGGCTTGGTACAGCCAAAGATCCCGTGAAAGATCAGACTGATTTTCTTGCTCAGATTGATTATCTTCAAGTTTCCAAACTGATGTTTCCTATCGGTCATTTGATGAAACATGAAGTGCGCGAGATAGCACAAAATGCGAAACTTCCTAATGCGCGTAGAAAAGACAGCCAAGGTATTTGCTTCTTGGGTAAGATAAACTACAATGATTTTGTCCGCCGTTTTCTTGGAGAGAAAGAAGGAGCGGTGGTCGAGTGGGAGACAGGGAAACGGATCGGAACTCACCGGGGATATTGGTTTCACACTATCGGTCAGCGTAAAGGATTGGGATTGGGTGGCGGCCCTTGGTTTGTGATAAAGAAGAACATTGAAGAGAATATTATTTATGTGTCTCATGGCTATGACACAGAAGCACAATATGGTACGGAGTTTTCTCTTTCCGATTTTCATTTTATCACCGGAAACCCTTGGGAGGAAGGCTCGAATGAAGTAAATATAACCTTCAAGATTCGTCATACTCCGGAATTTATTAAAGGACGTCTTGTCCGTAAAGGTAACACCTGTCATGTACTTTCTTCTGAGAAACTGCAAGGTATTGCTCCCGGACAGTTCGGAGTGATTTACGATGAGAAGGCGGAGGTGTGTGTAGGAAGCGGAGTGGTTATTTAGTTGAAAGTTGAGAGTTGAAAGTTGAAAGTTACTATGCAGCATAATAGCGCAGCCAACTTTCAACTTTCAACTCTCAACTTTCAACTAAATATAGTATTCCGCCAGATCTACAATCCCCGCCCGCATTGCATATTTGGTGGCTTCGTGTACATTGTTCACTCCGAGTTTCCGGAAGATATTTTTACGATGGCTGTTGATGGTGTGAAAGCTCAGGTTCTTTTCTGCGGCAATTTCTTTAGTAGTCTTGCCTGATGCAATTTCTTTGAGAATGTTTTTTTCTGTGGCGGTAAGTAAATGATCCTCCTGTATATTTGTGCTTGAAGATACCTGTTGGATATTTCCGGACAGTAACAGGTTAGTTACGTGGTTACAGATGAAACGTTCTTTGCGTGATGCGCATTGGAGAGCGGTGAGTATCTCCTCTTTCGAGTTATCTTTCATAACTACTCCGAATGCCATACTGCTAAATAATACCTGACGGAGAAATCCGATGCTCAATTCATCGGAGAACAGCAGCCAATCTACCTCCTTAAAACGTTCACGAAGCACTATCAATTCATCTGCTCCGGCAAAATCAAATAAAGTATAATCGAGGATCACTACCGCTTGTGGGTGCAGGCGCAATTCTCTGATAAGTTCTGTTTTATTATCTACGGACAGCAGTTGTGATACATCTTTCTGCTTACTGAGCAGAAACATCATGCCTGCTTTGGTGATATCCTGATTATCTGCTATGATATATTCTCTCATGAATCGTATTCTTTATCATGGTAACCACCGGCTGATATTTCTTTCGGTGGCACTAAACTCAACACCTATCTTAATAAGTTTGCGTCCATCGGCTTGGTAAGGAATCAAATATCCTTTATCGTCTATTTGTTGTAAGGCTTCTTCTGCCGTTCCATTTAGTTTGAATTCAAATATATAGATGTAGGCGGGAGTCTTCACAACAGCGTCTGCCCGTCCGCGTGCACTGCGTATTTCTACGTCGGTGAATTGCCCCATTAATTTGAAAACGAGGTAGAATACCACTTGATAATGGCGTTCGCTTTTATCATTCAACTCGTATGGGAAATCAGCAAAGAAAGCTTGCAGGCGGGTGAGGAAGGAATCGTAATCGCCATTTTCCAACTCAAGAATAAATTTGCCAATATAAAAACCACGCTCGTCATCGACAACGGATGTATAATAAGGGATCAAAAAATCAATAAAACCATATCGTACTTCATCATTAGGAAATTCCAGTAAATAGTTTCCAAAACGCGAACTATAGTCTTTTATTGTCAGATAACCGCTCTGATAAATCAGTGGAATCGGATTATTGGCATCTATCCGGTATTCGGTAAATGAAGAGGCGGATGCTTCTACTCCGTCAATCAATGTACGTAAATCATATTCGCTTTTTTTGAGCAGTTCCACAAGAAAAGTAGGAGTACCTGTCTGAAACCAGTAGTTGCTGAATTTGTATCCGTCGAAAAGATTGAGTACGCTGAAAGGGTTAAAGACTCCTTCTGCGAATTCGCAGAAATGATAACCGTCATACGATATCTTCATCTTTTGAAGAGCTTCTTCCTGTGTCAAACCATTGTGTTCCGCCAACTGTTGTATTTCCGGTGCGAAAGTATGGGTTAATTCTTGCATGGTGATACCGCAGATCGTGGCATATTGGGGCTTCATACTGATGTCATTCAGTTGATTCAGGTCATTGAATACGCTGACTTGTGCAAACTTCGTCACTCCGGTAAGAAAGACGAAACGGAGATAACGG
>ERZ827450.3519-NODE-3519-length-10436-cov-4.839514_pt1 | contig 10436 bp, 6 predicted proteins | sample MGYA00519773_ERZ827450 | MGnify/ENA primary metagenome ERZ827450 (study PRJEB31778, sample SAMEA3449306) | human gut metagenome | biome: human gut; feature: human-associated habitat; material: faeces | place: United Kingdom | collected 2010/2012 ...
CGTGCGAACGGCGTGTCGGGCGTCAATATCGAATATGTCGCCGGAAAGCTGACCGACCATTTTGATCCGCGGACGAACACCATTCGCCTGTCCGCGTCGGTCTATCAGTCCACCTCGGTCGCGTCCATCGGCGTGGCCGCGCATGAGGCGGGCCATGCGGTGCAGTATGCGGTCGGCTATTCGCCCATCCGCCTGCGCAACGCCATCGTTCCGCTGACGCAGGTCGGCGCGACCGCCGCCATGCCGCTCATTCTGATGGGTCTCGTGCTGAACTTCGGCGTGCTCATCAAGGTCGGCATCATCGCGTTCGCGCTTTCGACCGTGTTCCAGCTCGTGACGCTGCCGGTCGAGATCAACGCCTCGCGCCGCGCACTCGCGGCGATCGGACAGACGCATATGCTCGATGAGGACGAGTACGGCATGGCGAAAAAGACGCTGACGGCGGCTGCGATGACCTATGTGGCGGCGCTTGCGGTATCGCTCGCGCAGCTGCTCCGACTGCTGCTCATTTTCGGAGGAAGAAACCGCGATGATCGATAAAAGACCCAAAACGCCGCGCGAGGTCGCCGCTTTTTCGCTGTTTTCCATGGCGGAGGAGGGCGCGTGGTCGGACGGCGCGCTGCATCATTATCTCTCCCGCGCCGGTCTGGACGGCCGGGACGCTGCGCTTGCCGCGCGTCTGACCTACGGCACGGTGCAGAACGAGCTGCTGCTCGACGACGCGAAGCTGCTGGTGAAAAACGGCGTCAAGGTGGTGGCCGAGGGCGCCAACATGCCCTGCACGCCGGAGGCAGTGGCGGCCCTGCAGGGTGCCGGACTGCTCTTCGCCCCCGCTAAGGCGGCCAACGCCGGCGGCGTGGCCACCTCCGCCCTGGAGATGAGCCAGAATTCCATGCGCATGTCCTGGTCCTTCGAGGAGGTGGACAGCCATCTGAAGGACATTATGACCAACCTTTATCACAACGCCGCGGGCGCCGCCGCCCAGTACGGCAAGCCCGGCGACCTGGTGGCCGGCGCCAACATCGCCGGCTTCCTGAAAGTGGCTGACGCCATGCTGGCCTACGGTTTGGTCTAAGGAGGGCATCAGCATGAGCGACTATGTTTCCCGCGTGTCCGCCGACCTCCAGCAGCGGTACGCCGGCCAGCCGGAGTATCTCCAGGCCGTTCTCACCTGGCTGGAGATGATTGCCCCGGCCCTGGAGGACAATCCCATCTATGAGCGGGTGGACCTGCTGACCCGAATGGTGGAGCCGGATCGAATGCTGACCTTCACTGTGCCCTGGATGGACGATCAGGGCATGGCCCACACCAACCACGGCTACCGGGTGCAGTTCAACAGCGCCATCGGCCCCTACAAGGGTGGGTTGCGGTTCCATCCCTCCGTCAACCCCTCTATCGTGAAGTTCCTGGGCTTTGAGCAGACCTACAAAAACGCCCTGACGGGGCTGCCTATCGGCGGCGCCGCCGGCGGCGCGGATTTTGATCCCCGGGGCAAGAGCAGCCGGGAGATCATGCGCTTCTGCCAGAGCTTCATGACAGCCCTGTACCGTCTGATCGGCGCAGACACCGACATCCCCGCCGGTGACATCGGTGTGGGCTCCCGGGAGATCGGCTATCTCTATGGCCAGTACAAGCGGCTCACCGGAAAGGCGGAGAGCAGCGCTCTTACCGGCAAGGGCCTGACCTACGGCGGCAGCGTCATCCGCCAGGAGGCCGCCGGCTTCGGCACTGTTTACTTCTTGGCCCGGATGCTGGAACACCAGGGCGAGACCCTGGAGGGCAAGCGCCTGGCCGTCTCCGGCTTCGGCAACATGTCCTGGGGCGTGTGCCGCAAGAGCGCGGAGCTGGGCGGCAAGGTGGTCACCCTCTCCGGGCCGGACGGCTATGTCTACGATCCCGACGGCGTCTGCACCCAGGAGAAGTTCGATTTCATGCTGTCCATGCGCGCCGGCGGCGCCGACAAGGTGGAGCCTTACGCCGACCGCTTCGGCGTGGAGTTCTTCCCCGGCAAAAGGCCCTGGGAAGTGCCGGTGGACATCGTGATCCCCTGCGCCACCCAGAATGAGCTGGACGTGGAGGATGCCGTGATGATTGTGGCCAACAACGTCCGCTACTATGTGGAGGCGGCCAATATGCCCGCCACCGCCGAGGCCCTGCGCCTCCTGCGGCTGAGTCCCAAGATCCTCACCGCAGGCTCCAAGGCCTCCGGATCCGGCGGCGTGGTGGTTTCCGCCCTGGAGATGGTCCAGAACAGCCTGCGGTACAGCTGGACCCGCCAGGAGGTGGACAGCCGCCTGAAGCAGATCATGGGCGGCATCTATGATGCCTCCGCCGCGGCGGCGGAGGAGTACGGTCTGGGATACGACCTGATTGCCGGTAATGACATCGCCGCTTTCAAGAAGATCTCCACGGCCATGATCGCCCAGGGACTGTGATTCTCCCCCTCTTCAAAACACACAAAGCGGCCGCCCTTCCGGGCGGCCGCTTTGTCCCATAAATTTCCTTTGTAGTGGGACCGGCGGTCCGGCAGATGCCGGGCCGCCGGTTTTGTTTCCCGTCCCACAGCGTCCAGAACAGCCCGCTGATCCGGCCGTTCTCGTCCCCATTGATCCGCTCCGCGGCCGGTACTTTCGGCAGTCCCGGTATGGCCCCTCACGGGACAGGTCCCGCGGGGACTCCGCATTTAATCCAGTTGGGCAGGCCCAGCCCGTCCAGCTCAAGGTTTTGCCTCCGGCAAAACGCTTGGACGCCGCTCCCGCGGCGGTATGACCATGCCTCAGAACAGCCCGCTGATCCGGCCGTTCTCATCCACATCGATCCGCTCCGCGGCCGGTACTTTCGGCAATCCCGGCATGGTCATGATATCTCCCGTCAGGGCCACCAGAAAGCCTGCCCCAGCGGACACTTTCAGGTTCCGGACCGTCACAGTGAAGCCCCGGGGCGCTCCCAGCAGGGAGGGGTCGTCGGAAAAGCTGTACTGGGTCTTGGCCATGCAGATGGGCAGTTCCCCGAACCCCAGCTCTGTCAGCCGCCGGGCCTGCTTCTGGGCGGCAGGCGTCAGTACCACGCCGTCCGCATGGTAAATCCGCCGGCAGATAGTCTCCAGCTTCTCTTCGATGGACCCCCCCAGCGCATAGCTGTACCGGAAGTCGGACGGCTGCTCACACAGCCGGACTACCTCCTCCGCCAAAGCAGTTCCGCCGGCGCCGCCCTTGGCCCACACCTCGCTGAGGGCCACGCTCACCCCCAGCTCCCGGCATTTCTCCTCTACCAGCTTCAGCTCCGCCGCCGTGTCCGTGGGGAACGCATTGATGGCCACCACGCAGGGCAGGCCAAATACGTTTTTGATATTGTCCACATGCTGGAGCAGGTTGGGCAGTCCCCGCTCCAGGGCCGCTAGATCCTCTCTGCCCAGCTCCGCTCTGGCTGCGCCGCCGTGGTGCTTCAATGCCCGGACCGTGGCCACGACCACCACCGCGTCGGGCTTCAGCCCCGCCATGCGGCACTTGATGTCCAGAAACTTCTCCGCCCCCAGATCCGCGCCGAAGCCCGCTTCCGTGATGGCATAGTCCCCCAGCTTCAGAGCCATCCGGGTGGCGGTGACGGAGTTGCAGCCGTGGGCGATGTTGGCAAAGGGTCCGCCGTGGATCAGGGCCGGAGTATGCTCCAGCGTCTGAACCAGATTGGGCTTCAGAGCGTCCTTCAGCAGGGCCGCCATGGCGCCGGCCGCCTTCAGGTCGGCAGCAGTCACCGGGGCGTCATCATAGGTGTAGCCCACCACGATCCGCCCCAGACGGGCTTTCAGATCCGGGATGTCCGATGCCAGACACAGCACGGCCATGACCTCGCTGGCCACGGTGATATCAAATCCGTCCTCCCGGGGCACACCCTGCATCCGGCCCCCCAGGCCATCCACGATGCTGCGCAGCTGCCGGTCGTTCATATCCACACACCGCCGCCACGTAATCCGCTTGACGTCGATCCCCAGGGCGTTACCCTGCTGGATGTGGTTGTCCAACATCGCCGCCAGCAGGTTGTTGGCCGCGCCGATGGCGTGAAAGTCCCCGGTGAAGTGGAGATTGATGTCCTCCATAGGCACCACCTGGGCATAGCCGCCGCCGGCGGCGCCGCCCTTGATGCCGAACACCGGCCCCAGGGAGGGCTCCCGCAGGGCCACCACGGCATTTCTGCCGATCCGCCGCAGCCCGTCCGCCAGCCCTACCGTAGTGGTGGTCTTGCCTTCCCCGGCAGGGGTGGGGGTGATAGCGGTCACCAGAACCAGCTTACCGTCCGGCCGATTTGTCTCCTTCAGAAAGCGGTTGTCGATCTTGGCTTTGTATCTGCCGTATTGCTCTATATACGCCCCATCCATCCCGCAGGCGTCCGCAATATCCGTGATGGGAAGGGGCTTCGCCTCCTGGGCGATCTCGATATCGCTTTTGATGGTCATGGCTGCCTCCTGTTTTCCGGGCTGTCCGTGTCCAGACACCCTGCTGTTTCATGTTCGATTATACCGGCTCCCCCGGGTAAAAGCAACAGTTCTCTCCAAATCCCCTTATTTTCCAACCTTTTACAGGTAAAACACCGGCGGCACCTGCTGCATAGCGGTCTCTGCGTCCATGTCCTTTGTTATCTGTAAATGTGATAGCCGGTTGCATAAGATCCGTTCTAGCAGTTTCTCCTCCGCAGATGCTATAATATTGTACAGAGAAGAAGGCGCTTATATCTTAAAAACTGTGCATTCAGACGAACAGAGGTGTATGAAAAGAGGAAAGAGCACATAAGGAGGTACGTATATGGAAACTCTGGAGAAAAAAGGCAAAGGTTCCGCGTTGCTCCCGTTCCTGCTATTTATTGTCATCTATCTAGGTGCTGGCCTGTACTTCCAGGCACAGGGTGTAGAGATGGCCTTCTACCAGTTCCCCTCTGTCACAGCCATGTTCATTGCCCTGCTGCTGGCCTTCTGCCAGGGCAAGGGCACCATCGATCAGAAATTCACAGTCTTCGCCAAGGGCGCCGCCAACGAGAACGTCCTGACCATGCTGATGATCTACATCCTGGCCGGCGCCTTCTCCACCGTGGCCAGTGCCATGGGCGGCGTGGACGCCACCGTGAATCTGGGTCTCAGCGTCATTCCCGTGCACTTCCTGGCCGCCGGCGTGTTCGTGATCTCCGCGTTCATGGGCACCGCCACCGGCACCTCCATGGGCACCATCAGCGCCATTGTTCCTATCGCTGTGGGCGTGGCGGAAAAGGGCGGGTTGAGCCTTCCCCTGTTTCTGGGCGCCTGCGTGGGCGGCGCCATGTTCGGCGACAACCTCTCTATGATCTCCGACACCACCATTGCCGCCACCCGCACCCAGGGCTGCCAGCTCCGGGACAAGTTCCGGGTGAACTTCCTCATTGCCCTGCCGGCGGCTATCATCACCATCATCGTGCTGCTGGTCGTAGGCCGGCCTGAGACCGTGACGGAAATGGGAAATCTGTCTTTCAACGTCATCAAGGTCATTCCCTACCTCGCCGTGCTGGTACTGGCGCTGATCGGCATGAATGTGTTCCTGGTGCTGACCATCGGCATCTTCGCCGCCGGCATCATCGGCCTGGCCCTTGGCGATCTGGATATCCCCCTCTTTGCCCAAAGCATCTGGAACGGTTTCACCGGCATGAACGAGGTCTTCTTCCTGTCCCTGTTCTGCGGCGGCATGTCTGAGATGATCGCCCACAACGGCGGCATCACTTGGCTGATCGAAAAGCTGGGCCGCATGATGAAGGGCAACAAGTCCGCCCAGGTGGGTGTCGCGGCTCTGGTGTCCCTGGCAGACTGTGCCACTGCCAACAATACGGTGGCCATCATTGTCAGCGGCCCCATGGCCAAAAACATGAGCCGTATCCACAAAGTGGATCCCCGCCGCACCGCCTCTCTGCTGGACGTGTTCTCCTGCGTGCTTCAGGGCATGATCCCCTGGGGCGCCCAGCTGCTGACTGCCGCCAGCCTCACCACGATATACGGCGTGACCATGAACCCCATAGACATCCTGCCCTATATGTGGTACTGCTGGATTCTGGCCGCCGTGGGCATCCTCTCCATTTTCATTCCCTTCGCCGACGGCATCTGCCGCAAGGACCCCTGGAACTGGGAGTACGATGTGGCGGAGTCCGGCGTGGCTGCCAAGAAGGCTTCTCTGGAGCTGGAGCGGCAGGAGTCCGCGCAGACGCCCATCTGACCTGCGTGTCTCTTGCTAAAAAAAGACCGGGCGCCCTGAGGCGCCCGGTCTTTTTCTCCTCTGTCAGGTCCCCTCCTGAAGCCGCCTGGTGAAGGCGATGGAATCCGCCAGCGCCTCCTCCAGCAGGCGGACGAACTGCTCCGTCAGCGGAGAGGGCCGGCTGCTGCGGATGTGGATCCAGCCCAGGTGGACCGAGGTCTTCCCCAGCAGCGGGATCGTGACTACGCTTCCGTCCGCCAGCCCCTCCGACAGCAGGCCGCTGCCGGAGGTGAACGCATCGGTGGACGCCAGCACGTACATCGCCGTGGCCCGGTTGTTCACGCTGATGCACTTTGCCGGCTTTTTCAGAGAGACCATGGGGTACTCCTCGAAAAAGTCCGACGCCACGCCTTGGTCGTGCTCAAACGCCACATACGGATATCCGTCCAGTTCCTCCTCCGTTACGCTGGAGCGGCCAGCCAGCGGATGCCCCCCGCGAACATAGATACAGGGGCAGACGGCGGCCAGTTCGTGGAATTCCAGCTCCCGGGCGTCCAGCAGCCGGCAGATAATCTTCTCCGTCAGATCCGTCAGGCAGATGACGCCCACGTCCGCCCGGTGGTCATAGACGTCGTCAATCACACCGTCCATCCCTGTCTCCCGGAGGCCAAATCGGAAGCGGTTTTCACCGGCGATTCGGAGCAGCCTCAAAAACGCGTCCACTGCAAAGGGATACCGCTGGCAGGAAACGGAAAAGCGCACCGGAGCCGCGGCGTTGCGTGCCTCACCATACAGGCTCTCGATCCCGCGCTTCTGCTCCAGCAGGGAGACGGCGTAGCTGAGAAACTCCTTGCCCTCCGGCGTGAACTCCACGCCCCGGTTGCTGCGGGCCAGCACCCGAATGCCCAGTTCGTTCTCAAGCTCCCGCACCGCCGTGGAAATCCCCGACTGGGACAGGAACAGCTTCTGGGCCGCCTTGTTGATGGAGCCGCATTTGGAGATCTCCACGATGTACTCAAGCTGCTGAAACGTCATAGAAAGCCTCCTCTTCCCCTTTCGATCTCACTTTTCTATTATAGGCATTTTGAGCTGGTTGTCAAATCGTTATCAAAAAAACTGTCAACGCATCCCGCAAAACGCATATTAACAGCTTTGCGCCCTTTGTGCTATTCTATAAGTAGAACCAAACAAAAGATATCAGTTATTTGAGAAGTTTTCTGTTTAATATCACCTGCGTTTTTCGATGGATGCACAGATTTTCCCCCTCTCTTCTCTCTATCCCCGCAGCCGCGTCAGAGTCTCTCTGATAGCGAAAATTTGAATACCAGTCAATTTTGCCCCTGCGGAGCGTCTCCGGAGGGGCCGGTGAAGAAAGGAAGATCGACTGTATGAACACGGAGAAAAAGTTCGGTTTTGCCACGCGTCAGATCCACGCCGGCCACATGGAAAACGCGGCGGGCTCCTTGTGCGCCCCCATCTATCAGACCTCCACCTTCGCATTCTCCACCGTCCAGCAGGGCGGCGCCCGGTTCGCCGGCGAGGAGGGCGGATATATCTACACCCGTCTGGGCAACCCCACTCTGGGCGCTGTTGAGGAGAAGCTGGCCTCCCTGGAGGGCGGCGAGGCCGCCATGGCCGCGGCCTCCGGCATGGGCGCCATCTCCTCCGCCCTGTGGACCTCTGTGGTGGCCGGGGACGAGATCGTGGCGGATGAGACGCTGTACGGCTGTACATACGCGCTGCTGAACCATGGCATGACCAAGTTCGGCGTGAAGGTCACCCTGACGGACCTGTCCGACATTGAGAACCTGAAGAAGAACCTCACCGACAAGACCCGGGTGGTGTACTTCGAGACCCCCTGCAACCCCACGCTGAAGCTGCTGGACATCGAGCTGATCGCCAAGACGGCCCATGCCTTCAACCCCGACATCCGGGTGATCGTGGACAACACCTTCTGCACACCGTACCTGCAGCGTCCTCTGGAGCTGGGCGCGGACGTGGTGGTTCACAGCGCCACCAAGTACCTCAACGGCCACGGCGACGTGATCGCAGGCATCGTGGTGGGCAAGGCGGACTTCATCTCCCAGTGCCGGATGTTCGGCCTGAAGGATATGACCGGCGCCGTCCTGAGTCCCTTTGATGCGTTCCTGATGGCCCGGGGCCTGAAGACCCTGGACATCCGCATGGAGCGCCACTGCGCCAACGCCCAGAAGGTGGCGGCGTTCTTCACCAGCCATCCCGCGGTGGCCAAGGTCTATTATCCCGGCCTGGACACCTTCCCCGGTCACGAGATCGCGGCCAAGCAGATGAAGCTGCCCGGCGGCATGATCTCCATCGAGCTGAAGGCCGACCGCGCCGCTGTTGCCGCCGCGCTGAACAAGCTGCAGCTGTGCACCATCGCCGTGTCTCTGGGCGATGCCGAAACTCTGGTGGAGCATCCCGCCACCATGACCCACTCCACCTACTCTGCCGAAGAGCTGGCAGCCGCCGGCATCTCCGAGGGCTTGGTCCGCATCAGTGTGGGTCTGGAGGATCCCGAGGATATCATCGACGATTTCAAGACGGTTTTGGATACGCTGTAATTGATCCCGCTGCGGGGCCGCTCCTCCTCTCCTACATTGGGAGCAGCCCCGCTTTCCCGCGGATCCGCGTACCTCCTTTTCGCCGTCCCGGTCTTTCCCCACCCTGCCGGAGGCGGCCAAAAAGGCCCGGCTTCTCCGCCGGGCCTTTTTGTGCTTCTGTACCTGCTGCCTGTTGTGTATCTCTCCTCCCGCGGCGGGCGGCCCTTGAGCAGGAAAAAGCGCCGTGCGCACATGCGCACGGCGCTTTTTCCTGTTTGGTTCAGAGAGGTAAGCGGGGGGAATGCTCAGTCCTCAGCCATTTTGCGATACTTGGCGTAGCGGTCCTTGGCGTCCTGGACGGTCTTCTCGTACAGGCGCTGGGCCCGGTCCGGGAAGTTGATCTGCAGGGAGGCATAGCGGTTCTCGCCCTTCAGATAGTCCATCATCTTGCCGCTGTCGGGCGCGGGAGAATCCAGCTGGAAGGGGTTCTTCCCCTCCGCGATCCGGCGGGGATCATACCGGTACAGATGCCAGTAGCCGCACTCCACCGCCTTCTTCATCTCCTCCTGCGTGCAGCTCATGCCCGCCTTGATACCGTGCTCCAGGCAGGGGCAGTAAGCGATGACGATGGCCGGGCCGGGATAGGACTCTGCCTCCCGGATGGCCTTCAGGGTCTGGGCTTGGTCGTAGCCCATGGCCACCTGGGCCACGTAGATGTAGCCGTAGCTCATGGCGATGGCGCCCAGGTCCTTTTTCTTGACCTCCTTGCCGCCGGCGGCGAACTTGGCCACTGCCGCAGTGGGCGTCGCCTTGGAGGACTGTCCGCCGGTGTTGGAGTACACCTCCGTATCCATCACCAGCATGTTGATGTCCCGGTTCTGGGCCAGCACGTGGTCAATGCCGCCGAAGCCGATGTCGTAGGCCCAGCCGTCGCCGCCGAAGGCCCACACGCTCTTCTTGGTCAGATACTCCTTGTTCTGCAGGACAAAGGCGCCCTCCTCCGTGGGCTCCGCCTTCTCCAGGGCGGCGATCAGCGCGTCGGACACCTCCCGGGTCACGGCCGGGTCCTGCCACTTGGCAAGATACTCCCCAATCTCAGATACGGCCACACCCTTTTCCTTCAGGGCTTTCAGCCGCAGCTCCACCTCCCCATGGATGGACCCGTGGGCCCGCAGGAAGCCGTAGGCGAACTCCGCGTTGTCTTCGAACAGGGACTGCTCCCAGCAGGGTCCAAAGCCCCGGCTGTCGCAGGAGTAGGGCGTCATGGGCATGGCACCGCCGTAGGCGGAGGAGCAGCCGGAGGCGTTGGCCACGTACATGCGGCTGCCGAACAGCTGGGTCACCAGCTTGATGTAGGTGGTCTCCGCGCAGCCCGCGCAGGCGGCGGAGAACTGGAAGTAGGGCTTGGCGAACTGGGCCGTCTTCACGCTCTTGTCGCTGATAATGTCCTTCTTCAGCAGCTTCTCGTTCATCGCGTAGTTGTCGAAGTTGGGCTGCTGCTCCCTCTGGGTCTCGAAGGGCACCATCTCCAGCGCCCCCTTGGCCGGGCAGGCGGTCAGGCACACGCCGCAGCCCAGGCAGTCGTAGGGAGAGACCTGCATCCGGAAGGAATAGGCAGGGGCGTCCTTGCCCAGGCCCTTGGCGGGCACGGTGACGAAGGATTCCGGCGCAC
>ERZ827450.3529-NODE-3529-length-10407-cov-2.711650_pt1 | contig 10407 bp, 10 predicted proteins | sample MGYA00519773_ERZ827450 | MGnify/ENA primary metagenome ERZ827450 (study PRJEB31778, sample SAMEA3449306) | human gut metagenome | biome: human gut; feature: human-associated habitat; material: faeces | place: United Kingdom | collected 2010/2012 ...
AAGAAAGTCCATATCTGGAAGAGTGCATAAAATCGCTGAAGAATCAAACTATAAAAAGCAATATTCTTATTGCAACATCTACTCCTAATGATTATATAAAAGGAATTGCTGATAAATACGCAATTCCCTATTATATAAATGAAGGGGAAGGCGGTATTACACAGGATTGGAATTTTGCTTATTCCTGTGCAAATACGAAATATATTACTATTGCCCATCAGGATGATATTTATGAGAAAGAGTATTTAAAAATTGCATTAGCAGCTATACAGAATGCGAAACACCCATTAATCTTTTTTAGTGATTATTTTGAGGTAAGAGATGGAAAGAAAGTAACCGCCAACAAATTGCTGAAAGTTAAGAGAATCATGCTGCTGCCTATGCGGATAAAGCCTTTACAGAGTGTGAGGTGGGTGAGAAGAAGGATTCTGTCTATGGGTTCACCGATCTGCTGTCCGTCTGTAACATTTATAACAGAGAATTTGCCTGAGGTTGTTTTTGAAAATCATTACAGAGCATGTGAAGATTGGGAAGCCTGGGAAAAACTGTCTAAAAAGAAAGGTGAGTTTCTGTATTCAACTAAAATGCTGATGGGACACAGAATACATGAAGAGTCAGAGACGACCGCAGCAATCGGAGATAATAAGCGAAGTAAAGAAGAATATGAAATGTTCTGTAAATTTTGGCCGAAGTCAATTGCTGGAGTTATTTTTAAATTTTATTCAAAAGGCCAAAATTCTAATCAGTTATAAGAGGAAAGTTCATGAAAAAAATTGTTATTATACCGGCTTATAATGAGCAGGGAAGTATTGTAGAAACAATAAAAGATATAAAAACAAATGCACCGGAATTTGATTATATTGTAATAAACGACTGTTCAAAAGATAATACTTTGAAAATATGTAGAGAAAAAGGAATACATGTATTAAATCTTCCGATTAACCTAGGGATTGGTGGAGCTGTACAGACCGGATACTTATATGCATATAGGAATAACTATGATATTGCAGTACAGTTTGACGGTGATGGTCAGCACGATGCAAAATTTCTGGAAATGATGGCTGAAACATTGGAAAGAGATAAGCTGGATATGGTGATAGGCTCTCGATTTATTGAAAATGAAGGATTTCAGTCTTCAGCAGTTAGACGATTTGGAATCAGATTTTTTGAAGTATTTATAAAAATACTTTTTGGACAGAGAATAACAGATGCTACATCGGGAATGAGAATGTGTAACCGTAAAGTGATGGAACTTTTTATTAAGGATTATCCGAAGGATTATCCGGAACCGGAGACAGTATCCAGACTTTTGAGACATAAATATAAAGTAAAAGAAGTTCCGGTTGTTATGAGAGAACGTCAGGCTGGAGTTTCGTCAATTTCTTCATTGGGTAAATCGGTTTATTATATGTGTAAAGTCAGCCTTGCAATATTGATTGAGAGACTGAGATGAGAAAGGGAGAGAGTTTATGACTTTAAAAGCACAAGTTCTTATTTGTATTGTTTTAGTAATTGCACTTATAGCGATTATTAATATGGTTCGAAAAAGATCACTGGAATTAAAATATGTCCTTGTCTGGATTTGTGCAGATATTATTCTGTTTATTTTTACGCTGTTTCCGTCAACAATGAGCAAAGTTGCTGCATTTTTTGGGATTTATTCTCCTGTAAATATGATTTTCTTTATGGGATTTGTTCTTTCGCTTGTAATTATTTTTACATTAACAGTAGCATTATCCAGAGTAACTGCAAGGGTAAGAAAGCTTGCACAGATGATTGCATTACAGGAAGATGAAAATGAAAAATAAAGATGTGATATCATATCTTTTCTTTGGAACGTGTATGACTATTGCTAATATAATGCTATCTATTGTGAATTAAAGAATTTTGATAAAAAATTGTATGAAATAATGGAGATAAGAAAAGCATGATACGAAAGCAGCTAGTAAAAGACAATAAAAAGAAGAATATATATATTTTTCTTCTTTTTATTGTTGTAATTTTGGCGTATCATTTTTTATTAAGGGAATATATTGGGGACTTTAGAGAAATGTTTTCGCCTTTAATGGATACTGATACATTAGGAGAGGCATTGAGAAAACGTTATGAAACCTGGTCTTCAAGAGTTTTTATAGAAGCCCCACTTATTTTGCTGGCGCACAATAATGGCGTTTTACTATGGAAAGTTTGTAATGTTTTTGTATGGATAGCGCTTGCATTATCTCTTATGTATTTAACCCATTATAAAAATAATGTAATGTTGATTGGGTTAATATTAATGTATCCAGTTATAGATATGGCATCAGCGGGCTGGATTGCAACATATATTAATTATTTATGGCCATTGACGGCAGGTTGTATTTCATTGATAGCTCTGGATAAAATGTATTTTGATAAAAGAATTTATTTCCCGGAAGCTGTGATGTATTTGTTGTTGGAACTGTTTGCGACTAATTTCGAAACATTTGGGATGATGTATGCATGTATTTTGCTTTGGTATATAGGAAACCTCTGGTATGAGAAAAAGATAAAACTAAAAAAAGTATGTTTCTGGCTATTGCAGATGGCTATAACTGTTGGTAATATGATTTTTGCCTTAACATGTCCGGGAAATTTCATTAGAAAACAAGAGGAAATTGGACGATGGCTGAAAGATTTTGCGCAGTGGAACGTAGTAGATAAACTTGTTATGGGCGTGAATACAACAATGCATAGCTTGTTTGATGGGAATCTGATTTTTGCGGTATTTCTTTTGGTTTTATTGATTAATTGTCTCTTTTATAAAAAAAGTGACATAAAAATACGTATAGTTGGGATAATTCCTGTTGCTTTTTTGCTGTCTCGAACAATATTAAAACCGATTATAGCGATTTATTTTCCTGTATATAACCAGGTTTTTGAGGTGAATAATAGGATAAATCCTATGAATTATAATAAAGCTTGCATGTATTTTCCTTTTGCAATATATGTAGTCATGATTTGTATCATCGTATGGATGCTGTTGAATACGGTTGAAGGTGTTAGGAAAAGTATTAAGTACATAGTTATTTTTGTTTCGGCTTTGTTAACAAGAGTGGCAATGGGATTTTCGCCTACATTATATGCATCAGGAAATCGAACATTTATTTTTCTTGAGTTTGCAATTATATTCCTGACAGTGTGTATATATTTCGAAAATGAAGAAAAAATCAGGAAAAACAAAAATATCTATGGAATACTGAGCTATTTATTTATGGGGATAGTTGGAATAACGATTTTGGGTAATTTGATGTCAATTAACTGTTAGATAGAGAATATATAATATACAAATAACGATGCGATAAAGGTTAAGGGAATGTTGGAGAAAAATGAATGAAGGAAGAAAAAATTAAAAAATATTTATCCATGGCGATAATTGCAGGTGGTGTGGCTATTGTGATCATATGTACGATATACCAGAACCGTTTTTATCGTGTCCCACATCATATATCTTTATCGGGATATAACGATGCTGAAAATATTGAAACAAAGTATGATATTAGTATTGAAAAAGAAAATCAAGATTATGATAAGGTAAGAGGTTGGATTCTTGCCAGAGGCCATGAAATAGCTGAATTTGATACGCAAATAATATTATATGAAGATGGCAGTGATAAAGGATTACTCTGGTTAACTCAAATGGAGAACAGAACGGATGTTACAGAGGCGATGAACGATGGAATAAATTATGATGAGAGCGGATTTCAGGCAATGATTCCATCAAGATATGTTGAGGGAAAAGAATATAAGATTGCAATAGCATTTTATGTGGACCAGGAACGGTATATATTAAAGACAGATCAGGAATTTGCCGTAAAAGAAGGATGATATACCAGTGATGAAGGATAAGAAGACTTTTTACAAGGAGCAGAACATGGAAACTTTAGCAATTATCGTACCGTGTTACAATGAACAGGAAGCGCTGCCATTGTTTTATAAAGAAGCATCAAAAGTTCTGGAGAAACTGAACTATGACTATAAGCTTCTTTTGATCAATGACGGATCGAAAGATAATACGCTGAGTATTATGAAATCAATTGCGGAGAAGGATGAGCATGTAAAATACTTGTCTTTTTCCAGAAATTTTGGCAAAGAGGCAGCCATGTATGCGGGATTTTGCAATGCAAATGCGGACTATGTCTGTGTAATGGATGCAGACATGCAGGACCCACCGAGTCTGTTGCCTGAAATGCTGGAGATCTTACATACACGGGATTATGATTCGGTGGCTACCAGAAGAAAGAACCGTGAAGGGGAACCACCGATCAGAAGCTGGTTTGCACACAGATTTTATGAGATCATTAATAAAATATCGGATGCAGATATCGTTGATGGCGCAAGGGATTTTCGTCTGATGAAAAGGGAAATGGTAGAAGCAATTGTCAGCATGACAGAATACAATCGGTTTTCCAAGGGGATTTTTGGCTGGATCGGTTTCAAAACATATTGGTTATCCTATGATAATATTGAACGTGTGGCAGGTGAAACCAAATGGAATTTCTGGAAGCTGACCAAATATGCGATTGATGGAATCATTAATTTCTCTCAGGCACCGTTGAGTGCTGTTTCGGGCTTTGGAGTGTTGATGACAGTTGTTTCTTTTTTGATGTTAGTTGTGGTCGTTGGACGTAAACTGATTTACGGGGATCCTGTTGCCGGATGGGCATCAACGATCTGTGTGATCATATTTATTGGTGGTCTGCAGCTGTTTTGTCTGGGCGTGATCGGACATTATATTGCAAAGATGTATTTGGAGACGAAGCAGAGACCACATTTTATTATCTCAGAAACAAACGATGAAGATGCGGTAAAAATCAAGTGAGTGCTGGAGAAAAAACGATGAATGAAGAAAAGATTAGAAAGTTTTTGTCAATAGCAGTAATTATATGTGGAGCGGCGGTAGCAATTATATGTACAGTATACAAGAACTATTTTTATCGTGTTCCGCATCAGGTAGTTTTATCCGGGTATAATGACGGGGGAGAACCTAGAAACAAAATATGAAATCAGTGTTGCGAAGGAAAATAAAGACTATGACATGGTAAGAGGCTGGATAGTAGCAAAAGGCCATGAAATCTCTGAATATGATACGCAGATAATATTATATGAGGATGGCAGTGATAAAGAGAACATATATATTCTGGGATTTTGCAATATTATTTTTAACGGTTGCTATAGTCATAGAAAATAAAGAAAAGATAGCAGGTAATTGTAAAATGTACAGCATTTTAAAATATTCATTTTTGTGTCTTGTATGTGTGGCAGTTGTAGGAAATTTAATGGCAATTAACAGATAAAGTTGAATGGTATTTTAGATTAGATATGAAGGAAAAAAATACATTTTCTCGACTGAGAGAAAAGGAAAAAAGAAAAGAAAAATTTATTTGTGGATTTGAAATAGTCTTGTATATTTTTGCGGTAATTTATCAGCATATTTCACTTCCTGTTGTGCATGATGATATTGTGAGAAGCAAATCAGAATTTAGAAATTTTTTTGAAATTGTTAAATATTATTGGAATTATAATGGTAGGATTACCACGGATTCTCTGGCAGAGATTTTAAATCATCACAGAAATATATGGATTGTAGTTGATTGTCTGGCATATGTGGCTTTAGTAGTGTTATTGGTGAAAATTTTTAAAAGATTTTCGCCTGCTTTTTTAGGACTTGCAGAACTTTTGACGTTAGTTTTTCCATTTCGTTATTGGGAATCGGCAGGATATGTCAGCACGACGACTAATTATTTGTATTCGACTGTGTGCTTCCTTGGAGTTATCTTTTTTATTAAAGAATTACAGTCTGGAAGAAAAAAAGTATTAAAATATTTATTGGCAATGTTATGTATTGCATATATTGCATTCTCGAATCAGTTCATTATTGGTGCAATATTGTTTTTATTATATGTCATCATGTATCAGTTGTGGGTAAACAAAAAGAGTGTAAAACAGATTTTCTCGTATGTTGGATTGGAAATCTGGTCTGTTTTTTTGTTTGGGGTGATGTGGTTTAGTCCTGGTTATCAGGCTCGTATGAATGGAACGGAAGAAATGCTGTACTGGTTGCCGCAATACCAGTATTGGTCTTTCCTAAAGAAAATCATAGAAGGTTATACGACTACAGTGGCGAATGTTGTTTTTAAGGATAATTCTCTATTACTGATTTTATGTGTAGCTATTATGATTCTTGGGTTATATACAGGAAAGAAAATGATTGTAAAAGTAATTGCAACAGTTCCAAGTATATGCATGTTCTTGTTAAGAATAAAAGGGTATGAAAAATTCATCGTATACTATAAATATGCAGGAAGTAAACCGGATATAAAAGTGAATCTTGCATCGGTAAAATCACTGGTTGCCTTGAGCTTTCCAATGATAATTTTTATTGCAGTGGTTATTTCGTTGTATCTTTTGATGGAAGATATCTGGATGAGATGTTTTGCTATATGTATGCTGGTGATTGGAGCTGTAAGCAGGGAAATGATGGGATTTACAGCAACAATTTATGCATCTGATTTTAGAACTTTTACATTATTTTTCTTTTGCATTATATTAGCAATATTATGTGTGGGTGAAGAAATGTTTAGAAAAGGTGAATATAGAGCTGTAATGGCAATTGAAATGGTAAGCTTGATTTGCTGGTTGATGCAATCATAATCAGAAGCGCTTTTTTAACCATTAAGTGGAAGGAGCGAGAAAACAATTCACAGTATCTTTAACAGTATAGCATACAGACTATGGACAGGGTCTATAAACATTACTTATAATACGAGGAGTAATAAACAGGGACACGGACACCGACACCGGATTATTCACGTGGTATGTGGCAATATTGATCGTTTGTTTATATATTGGGCTGATTGAAGAAAAATTTCAAAAAATTAGTAAGCCAGTTTTAGGACTTTGTGCAATTGTTTTATTGAGTACATACATAATTTCGGTTGAAGATAATTTACTGTATACACAGGAAAGTGTATCTGAAACAGAAAGCAAAGTTATTGAGTTAACTGAAAATGAGAATAACAAAGGTATTTACCTTGATTTATATGCTTCACCGTCATTATATTATGCGTATAAGGGAAGATATGCGATTAATCGAGCAGTATATATGTTACCTTGGTATATGGATTGGTATGAAAAAGATGAAATTGAAGATTTGTTTACTTATAATCCCAAAGTGGTGGTTTATGATGAGGAGGAAGATGCATGGGGGTATACACATTATGCACCGGCTTTTGTTACTCAATTAGAAGAATATTATCATAGGCTTTCAAATAGTAATGAAAAAGCAGGGTATAATATATGGCTTAGAAATGATTAAGAGTATATTAAATACCTGACAAGGAGCAGAACATGGAAACTTTAGCAATTATCGTACCGTGTTACAATGAACAGGAAGCGCTGCCATTGTTTTATAAAGAAGCATCAAAAGTTCTGGAGAAACTGAACTATGACTATAAGCTTCTTTTGATCAATGACGGATCGAAAGATAATACGCTGAGTATTATGAAATCAATTGCGGAGAAGGATGAGCATGTAAAATACTTGTCTTTTTCCAGAAATTTTGGCAAAGAGGCAGCCATGTATGCGGGATTTTGCAATGCAAATGCGGACTATGTCTGTGTAATGGATGCAGACATGCAGGACCCACCGAGTCTGTTGCCTGAAATGCTGGAGATCTTACATACACGGGATTATGATTCGGTGGCTACCAGAAGAAAGAACCGTGAAGGGGAACCACCGATCAGAAGCTGGTTTGCACACAGATTTTATGAGATCATTAATAAAATATCGGATGCAGATATCGTTGATGGCGCAAGGGATTTTCGTCTGATGAAAAGGGAAATGGTAGAAGCAATTGTCAGCATGACAGAATACAATCGGTTTTCCAAGGGGATTTTTGGCTGGATCGGTTTCAAAACATATTGGTTATCCTATGATAATATTGAACGTGTGGCAGGTGAAACCAAATGGAATTTCTGGAAGCTGACCAAATATGCGATTGATGGAATCATTAATTTCTCTCAGGCACCGTTGAGTGCTGTTTCGGGCTTTGGAGTGTTGATGACAGTTGTTTCTTTTTTGATGTTAGTTGTGGTCGTTGGACGTAAACTGATTTACGGGGATCCTGTTGCCGGATGGGCATCAACGATCTGTGTGATCATATTTATTGGTGGTCTGCAGCTGTTTTGTCTGGGCGTGATCGGACATTATATTGCAAAGATGTATTTGGAGACGAAGCAGAGACCACATTTTATTATCTCAGAAACAAACGATGAAGATGCGGTGAAACTTAAATAAGGAAACAGTCAAAAGCGAGGAAAGAAAATGGCAAAAGTATCAATTATCATACCGACATATAATGTGGAAATGTTTCTGGATGAATGTCTGGAAAGTATTCAGCGTCAGACATTGCAGGATATAGAGATTATCTGTGTGAACGATGGATCGACAGATCATTCTCTGGAAATCATTAAAAAATATGCGGAGAATGATCTGCGTTTTGTGATCGTTGACAAGGAAAACGGCGGTTATGGAAAGGCTATGAATGTCGGTCTGGACAAAGCTACGGGAGAATATATCGGTATTGTGGAACCGGATGATTATGTACCGCTTGCAATGTATGAGGATCTTTACAAGATAGCGAAAGAGAACGATCTTGATATGGTGAAGGCAGATTTTTACCGTTTTACAAGAAATCCTGAAAATGGGAATATGAATCTGGTATATAACCATCTGGATTTAACAGGGAAATGGTACGGAAAGCTCTTTGATCCTAGTGAAGAACCGGAGACATTACGTTTTATCATGAATACCTGGAGTGGTATTTACAAAAGAGAGTTTTTGGAGCAGCATCACATCAGACATAACGAAACTCCTGGAGCATCTTTCCAGGACAATGGTTTTTATTTCCAGACTTTTGTTTATGCAAAGCGTGCGATGATCGTGGATAAGCCATACTATATGAATCGTCGTGATAATCCGAATTCCTCTGTCAATAACAGGGAAAAAGTCTACTGCTGTAATGTAGAGTATGATTATATCCGTGAGATATTGATGAAAGATCCGGAAATCTGGAGCCGCTTTAAATACATGTATTCTTTGAAGAAATTCCATACTTATAATTTTACGCTGCAGCGGATCGGAGAGCAGTTTAAGAGGGAATATGTTCAGAGAATCAGTCAGGAATTCAAAAGAGCAAAAGAAAACGGAGAATTGAAACAGGGAGCGTTCTATCCTGTTGAATGGGATGATATGATGCTGCTGATCCAAGATCCGGATGCTTACTACTTCAAGATATGTCTGAAGAATAAGCAGATCCGTTCTCTGGAAAAGAAAGTAGCATCATTGGAGAATTCCACAACTATGAAGGTTGGGCGTGCAATCATGTTTATTCCGTTAAAGATAAAAAAGCTTTTTAAGAAAAAATAAAATGAGTAAAGAACAGAAAGATAAAGGAGTCATTATGAGTAAAAAATATGATTATCTGGTAGTTGGTGCAGGTTTATACGGAGCAGTATTTGCGCATGAAGCAAAAGAAGCCGGAAAGTCAGTGCTGGTGATTGATAAACGCCCGAATATTGCCGGAAATGTGTTTACAGAGGATGTAGAGGGAATTCATGTGCATAAATATGGCGCGCATATTTTCCACACCAATAATAAAAAAGTATGGAATTATATTACCCGGTTTGCAGAGTTTAACCGTTTCACAAATAGCCCGGTTGCAAATTATCATGGTGAGTTATATTCTCTGCCATTTAATATGTATACATTCAATAAGATGTGGGGAGTAGTAACCCCGGAAGAAGCGGCAGCCAAGATTGAAGAACAGAAAAAAGAGGCTGGTATCACAGAACCGAAGAATCTGGAAGAACAGGCAATTTCTCTGGTAGGAAGAGATATTTTTGAAAAGCTGATCAAGGGTTATACAGAAAAGCAGTGGGGTCGTGACTGCAAAGATCTCCCGGCTTTTATCATCAAGAGACTTCCGGTTCGTCTTACATTTGATAACAATTATTTTAACGCATTGTATCAGGGAATTCCGGTTGGCGGATATACCAAAATGGTTGCCAATATGCTGGACGGAGTGGAAGTTCGCCTTGGAGAGGATTATCTAGAGAAAAAAGCAGAATACGATGTACTTGCTGAAAAAGTGATCTATACGGGTCCGATCGATGCATATTTTGATTACCAGATGGGATATCTGGAGTATCGTTCGGTGCGTTTTGAGACAGAGCTTCTGGATAAGCCGAATTTCCAGGGAAATGCAGCAGTCAATTATACAGACAGAGAGACTCCATGGACAAGGATCATTGAGCATAAATGGTTTGAATTTGGAAAAGATGATGAAGGAAATGACCTTCCGAAGACAGTGATCAGCCGTGAGTATAG
>ERZ827450.3533-NODE-3533-length-10402-cov-2.362037_pt1 | contig 10402 bp, 8 predicted proteins | sample MGYA00519773_ERZ827450 | MGnify/ENA primary metagenome ERZ827450 (study PRJEB31778, sample SAMEA3449306) | human gut metagenome | biome: human gut; feature: human-associated habitat; material: faeces | place: United Kingdom | collected 2010/2012 ...
TAAATATAAGGTATAGATATTAGGCTGCAGCAAATATTTCAGTTCGCCCTCCTTGCCCAGGTCTATCCGACAATGCACCTCTTGCCCCCGCGCCAGCTTGGCACGGAAATAGTGCTTGTCATAATTATTTTCGCTGCGGAAAAACACCAGGCCTACCATTACTGCCGCCATCAGCACAAAGGCCAGTACACGCTTCAACATTTGCTTATTCATGCTGCATCACCCCGCTATGATAACGTTTGTAAATTGCCTTGCCTGCCAAAAGCAGTAAAGCAACAATTCCCGGCGCGCAATTCAAGCTGCAGCTGCCGCAAATCCCTGTACAACCTGCCCCCTGCGTGGTAATGCCGCTGACTGGAATTCCCATTGCCGCAATAAAATTTATCAGCTTATTTTTCATACGCGTTTTCTCCCGTAGCTGATAGCCTGCACCGGGCAAGCATGCTGACATACACCGCAGCAGATGCAGTTATGCTGGTTAATCTGCGCTTTGCCTTCAGCAAGCTCAGCGGATTCCATCGGGCATTTCTTTTCGCATAAGCCACAGCCTATGCATTGGTTTTTATCTACACGCATGCGCAGTACAAACGGCAGCCTGCAGCCCAAGGCATGCATCAATCCCTGCGCCGCACCTACCGGGCACAAAAAATTGCAGAAGCCGCGTCCGCCTTTAGTGAAGATACCAAAGACAAGCACCCACATAATTGCTGTCAGCAGCAGACTGGAGGTCAGCGAAATAAAGTAACCCTGCGTATAGTAGTTGGCAAGTAAATCAAACAAAAAGAAATTGCAGTAAGAGCAAGCCAGAATACCGCCGAAAAAGGGCACAAGGCAAAAGCCTGCCAGCATACCGTAACGGATGGGGGCAATTTCTGTATAACGATGCCAGCTGATTTGAAATTTAGACGGCACCAGCTTCGACAGATATTCGGTGAACGCACCTGCCGGACACAGCCTGCCGCAAAAAACAGGCCCCAGGAAGAACGCTGCTGCCAACAGCAACAGTGTACTCAGCATGCTTATCGGCGTCAGTCGCCAGATTATTCCGTCCAACACATGCTCTATCGGAATACGAAAGCAAAGGCCGTGAATACTCTGCGGCTGCCAGCTGCCGTAAAGCAAATAGAACAGGCAACGCTGAAAGAGCGCCACCGGCGCATAAAACAATATAAAGCCAAACGTGTAACCTGTTAAACGTTTAAGGTTATATAACATAGGCAATCACCTCGATGACAAATAGGGATAGGGTAATTCAAACACCCTATCCCTATTTTAAGCTATTGAAAAACGTTAAGCAAGTAATTAGAAGCTGTAGCGCAAGCCAACGTTGTAAGTGCGGCCGCCGGTTGCATCACCGGAATAGAATTCGCGGTCAAGCAGGTTGGTAACACCAAACTGCAAGGTTGCATTCTTCGCAATTTTATAGTTTACTGCTGTATTAATAATGAAATATGCATCCTCTGCACCATACTCACCGGTTTCATCATCAGGAGCCTGACGAGCACTTACATACTGGCAATCGAGCATAGCATTCCATTTATCATAATTGTATTCAATACCGGCATGCAATAAATGCTTCGGAATATCGAAGTTGGTGCTTTCTTTACCGCCCAATTTCCGTTTGCCTTCTTGCCATGCGTAGTTAATGTAGGTATCGAATTTATCGCTGATTTTATGAGTAAGCTCAAACTCAACACCGTTGCGTTTTTCGGAATCGAAGTTCATATACTTCTTCACGCCCTTGCCCTCATAGGTTTCGCCGGGCAGGACACCGGAAGCAGCAATCTTATCATCAGTCTTTACATGATACAGAGTAACATTGAAATTAGTATCCTTATCCAACTCCTTCTTCATGCCAATTTCAAAGGTATCAGATGTTTCCGGCTTCAAATCCGGATTCGGAACATACCAGTATCTGCTGTATTCAGCGTATCTGTACATCTTAGACATACCCGGCGGATTGAAGGAATGACCGTAAGAAACAAAATAGTTAGTCTTGTCATCAGCCTTATAATCAAAAGCAATCTTAGGACTAATCTCAACATGAGTTTCGGACGGAGAAGTTGCGTTTAACGGATTAGTAGTAGTAGTATTCCAGAAAACGCCTTCACATTTCTTGTAATAGTCCAACCTTGCACCCAAATACATAGTAAGAGGATCACTCATTTTGTATTCATCCTGTACGAACAAAGCAAAGTTTTGCACCTTGCCTTTATCGTGTGCCCAATACAAATCCTTGGAATTCTCATCTTTCCAATGCTTCAAGGTATAACGGTCCTGAACCATTTCTTCCTGTTTGAAGTTGGCACCTGCAACGATGGTATGCTTGCCGACATTTTCCCAGGCCTTTTCCATGTCGAAATTATAAATTTTACCCGGATGAGAAGAATAGCTGCCGGCACCATCCCAATCAAGACCGGTGTATGTCGTAGGTACACTGGGACTTGTAAAACCGCTCTTCTTGTCATTCAGATAGCTGAAGGAAGCATTGAACTTATTAGCTTCATCTTTATATGTTAAAGCATGAGTATCACGTTCTTTAATATTGTTATATCCGTAGAAATTGCTTGCTTTGATATTAATTACATTGCCATGCTGAGTGGTAACAGAACCGCTGTATATCGGGTTGCCGTTTGCATCCTTAATAAAGCTGTACGGATTTTTATAGCCAAAATACGTTTTGTACTTAGTGTAGCTGTATTTCAGAGATTTGCTGTCATCAAAGTTATATTTGAGGTTAGCTGTATAGGTTTTATGATCCCAATCACTGGTGCCGCGACCGCCATAAACATAAGAGCCGTCACTTAATTGAGGTAAATTTGCGGTATATTGGCCGGTGCCGGCTTTTGCTGTGGCAGTATTGTAATAACCATCAAAGCCATCAGCCTTTCTGTTTTCAAAACCTAAGCCAAAGCTCCATTTATCATTGATTTTAGCATTTACATTCAAAGATTTTTTCCAGGTCTTATAGCTACCATAGGATACCGCAGCATCAATATGTGTGCCGGCTTTTGCTTCTTTAGTAGTGATATTGATTACACCGCCCACAGCATGACCGCCGTAAATTGAGGAGCCTGCACCACGAACTACTTCAATACGCTCAATGTTTTCTACCGGAATAGAATTATAGTTTACCGAACCTTCATAAGTGTCATTTTGCTGCACGCCATCTACTAAAACAAGAACATTGGTAGAACCAAAGCCTCTTAAGCTGATAGCGCCTTGAGAAGATTGATCCATATATACGCCGGGCATATATTGTAATGCTTCTTGAACAGAAGTTACATTACGATCCTCTATTTCCTTTGCCGTTACCACGCTGACACTGGACGGAACCTCCTGAATCTGCTTCATGGTTCTCGTAGCTGTTACAACCATCTCATCCAGTTCATACTCCTGAACCTCATTAGCAAGAACTGCTGTCCCCCCCCCAGAGTACATTACCACAAATCAATGCGCTCATCAATAAACCTTTACTAGCCAGTTTTTTCACAGATATACCTCCATTCACTCATCAAAAAAAAACAACGAGTTGCGTATTAAGCACTTGAAATTATTTGAATATGCAATCTCTCTTTTATATGTTATAATACTGTGTATAGCAGCTAGACAGTCAAGGGGGAAATGCTAAAAATGTCAAAAAATCTACAAAATTACTTTACGACCGGTGAATTATCACAGCTTTGCAAAATTCCCCGCAAGACACTGCTTTACTATGACAAACTGGGATTGATTACCCCAGAACTTGTCGATGAAAACGGTTACCGCTATTACAAGCGCAGTCAGCTGTTTTTGCTGCAGCTGATTCTTACGCTGCGCCAGCTTGAGGTACCGATTGCACGCATCAAGGATTATCTTGCCAACCGCTCGCCGCAAAACTATCGTGATTTATTTAATGAGCGCATAGATTTCTTCACGCAGGAAATCGCCCGTCTGCAAGCCATGAAAACAGAGCTGCAGAGCGAATTAGGCAAGCTCGACCATATTGCGGACATTACTCTGGATAAAATTATGCTTGTCCATGATCAGGCACATTATCTTTATCTGAGCAATGCTACCGAAGAAAATGAATGCTTTAAAAAGCGTTCTTCGCATATCGCCAGAATGTTCACCCATCTGCAAAAGGATACTGCCTTAACAACCAACGGCTTTGGTTATATTTACGATACGGAAATTTTGCAGGATTTCGCAAGCAAGCATCTGAAGCATTATTTTTATACGCTTCATGACAAGCTCCCTACACCGCATTGTTATCAAAAGCCCGCAGGCAATTATCTGACGCTTTATTTTCAAGGCGTCTACATGTTCAACAACAAAAAGTATCTGCAAATGCTGGCAGAATATTGCAAGGAGCATCAGCTTACGCCGATTTCACCGCTTTATGTCACATCTCTATGCGACTACTGGTTGACAGGCGATATGGATAAATATATTTACAAGCTGGAGCTGCAGATAAAATAATTATTTATAGCGCACAAAAACCCCGTGGCAGACGCCACGGGGTTTTCTAATCAGCAAAGCACTGAGCAGGCTTTGCTCTTTTTTATTTTTACAGCCTTAAGCTAAAATCAGCCTAAGGTTACGGCATCACTGTTCAGCATTGGAATAGGCTTACCGTTTTTATTATTGCGGTACAGTCTGAGGCGCTCGATATCCGCCATTTCTACCGGCAGCGCCAGTCTATACTGCTCATTCAGTGCATTCAGCAAATCTACTGCCTTCATGCTGCCGGTCGGCGTAATCTTGCAGTCAAAACTGAAAATCGTTTCTTTTTCGGTCTGTTCTGCAGTAAGCTGCGGAATGTAAAACTTAACGTCAATTTCCTTGAACTTAGCCTTCGTCTTAGGTGCAGCTTTTTTGAACAGCAGCTCCGGTGCAGCATTGAACTCCGCAACAGCAGCGCTCACGTCTTTGCTATAAGGCAGCGTTACGCGATAGCTTGCACCTGCTGCCTGACTCATCAGGGCAGCGTGATGCGTATCAACAGCATCGGCAGCCAGTACGCGAATACCGCGCGGCAAAGCAGCATCAAGAGCAAACGCAGCCTTTTCTACCTCCATCGGCTCGGCAAGCTCGATTTCTACGAACTCTGTATAGCTTACTACACCTACGCCCAGCGCAGAAGCCAGACTGAACTTCAAATGCGGATTAAAGCCTTCGGAATAGGCAGCAGGCAGCTTAGCACGGCGGATTGCACGGCCGATAGTGCGCACATATTCCAGATGGGAGATAAAGCGGATGTCCTTATCCTTGGTAATTTGCATACGCAGTTTCATTATGCCTGTACCTCCCCATTGTTTTGATATGCTTCTTTATAATCAACGATTTTTACGCCCAATGCCTGGCAAACGCCACAGCCGGTGCAGCTTGCGCGACGGCAGTCGTGCGTAAGCTGCTGAGCATAAGCCTTACGCCATTCGTTCCACAGGAAGCGGCGGCTGACACCCGGAGAAATGTGCTCCCACGGGAAAGCTTCGTTCTCACCGCGCTCGCGTGCAGCGTAAAAGTCTTTATCTAAGCCAGCATCGCTGATAGCCTCCAGCCAACGCTCGTAGGAGAAGCAATCGCTCCAGCCGTCAAAACGCGCGCCCTTCTGCCATGCCAACAGCAACGCCTTGCCTACACGGCGGTCGCCGCGGGCAAAAACAGCCTCAATCGTACCGGTCTTGGCATCATGGTAGTTTAAGGTGATATTCTTATATTTTTTAATTTCATCCTTCAGCAGGAACTGCTTACGACGAATTTCTTCCAAATTGTTTTGGGCAAACCATTGGAAAGCAGTATACGGCTTAGGTACGAAGGACGAAGCACTTACGGTAACCTTGCAGCCACGCTTACCGGTAATCTGGAAATATTTATACTGTACCTTGCGCGCCAAATCAGCAATCGCCAGTACATCCTCATCAGTTTCATAGGGCAGGCCGATCATAAAGTACAGCTTAACGCTGTTCCAGCCGGATTCAAACGCTGCACCGACAGCATTCATCAAATCCTCTTCGGTAACGCCTTTGTTGATAACGTCACGCATCTTCTGGCTGCCTGCTTCCGGAGCAAAGGTCAGACCGCTTTTACGCACTGCCTGTACCTCCTTGGCGATAGCAACACAGAAGCTGTCAATACGCAAGGAAGGCAGAGAAACGCTGACGCGTTCATCCTTAAATTCGCCAATCATCTTATGTACGAGCGGTGCCAGGCAGGAATAATCGGCACTGGACAGGGATACCAGGCTGATTTCGTTATAGCCTGTGTTATCTACCAGCTTACGCGAAAGATCCATCAGCACCTCCGGCTTACGCTCACGCACGGGGCGGTAAACCATGCCTGCATGGCAGAAACGGCAGCCACGGCTGCAGCCGCGGAAAACTTCCAGCATGATGCGGTCATGAACGATTTCACCGAAAGGAACAATCGGAGAGGTCGGGAAATCTACGCTGTTCATATCCTCTACAACACGCTTTTGGATAACAGCAGGAATATCCTCGCGCAGCGGCTTAATTGCCTTAAAGGTGCCGTCCTCATTATATTCTGCTTCATAGAAGGAAGGTACATAAATGCCCTTGATTTTTACTACACGCTGCAGGAATTCTTGTCTGCAGCCGGGTTTGCCCTCACGCTTCCATTCCTTGAAGCAACGCATAACCTCAATCAAAACCTCTTCGCCTTCACCGATAACAGCAAAATCGAAGAAATCAGCCAAAGGCTCCGGGTTGTACACACAGGGGCCGCCTACAATAACAAAGGGGTCTGCATCAGTACGATCCTTAGCCAGCAGCGGTACGCCACCCAAATCAAGCATATTTAAGATATTGGTATAGGAAAGCTCGTATTGCAAAGTAAAACCTACAATATCACATTCCCTCAAAGCCTTTTTGGTTTCCAGAGTGCAAAGCACAATTTCACGCTCACGCATCTTCGCCTCTAGGTCAATCCAGGGCGCGTAAACACGTTCTGCGGCAATTCCGTCTTCCTTATTCAGCAGATGGTATAAAATTTTAAAGCCAAGGTAACTCATACCTACTTCGTATACATCCGGAAAGGCCAGAGCAATAGTTGCCTCTACTTCATCAGCAGGCTTAACAATGCTGGCAAACTCGCCACCGGTGTAACGTGCAGGCTTTTGCACGCTGCTTAAAATATCAATAGTTAAATCCTTTTTCAAATTCATATTCTCCTCTATTAAAATTGAAGGTTCTGCTTCTTCACCTTAATATTCAACAAAATCGCCACCAACATAAGGTTCGTTGTCAGCGAGCTGACGCCATAGCTCAAGAACGGCAAAGGTACACCGGTTACAGGCATAATACCGGCAGTCATACCAATGTTGACCATAACATGGAACATAAACATAGACGTTACACCGGTTGCCAGAAGCATGCCGAAGGTATCATCAGCATCAAGCGCAATCGCAATACCGCGCCAGATGATAATCATATACATGCTGATGATAAACACCGTTCCGATAAAGCCAAACTCTTCACCAGAAACAGCAAAAATAAAGTCCGTATGGTTTTCCGGCAAAAAGTTCAGCTGGCTCTGCGTTCCAGCCAACCAGCCTTTGCCAAGAAAGCCGCCACTGCCGATAGCAATTTTAGACTGAATAACATGATAACCGCTGCCGAAAGGATCAAGCTCTGGATTCAGAAAAACGCGGATACGGTTCTTCTGATAATCCTTCAGAATCATCCAAAACGCCGGCAGCAAAGCCATAAAAGCTAATCCCATGCGGAAGAACCATTTATACTTGAAGCCGCTGACAAAAATCATGCCTATAAGGATAGCAATAAAGGTCAGCGAGGTTCCTAAGTCCGGTTGACGCATAACAAGTATAAACGGCACCAGAATATATGCAAAAACCGGCAGGTAATCCTTAAATTCCTCCAGCCATTCAATTCGCTTATCCATAAAGGTAGCTAAGCAGATAATGAGAAAAACCTTAGCAAATTCACTGGGCTGAAAAGACATAGAGCCTATTTGAATCCAGCGCTGTGCACCCAATTGACTCTGACCTACAAACATTACTGCCAAAAGCAGTATGATATTAAGTATATACAGCTTGGTAGCATAATTTTTGAGTACACGGTAATCAAAAGCCAACGATGCAGTAACAATAGCCAGGCCAAAGAGCATAAACATACTTTGGCGCTGCACATGCCAGGCCTTACCGGTGCTCACTGCAAAGGAATGGGTAGCACTGTCGATAAGCCCCAAGCCACAGCCCATAAGAATCAGCACAGCAGCAATCAGCCACCAGTCAAGATTTTTCAGGATACGTTTAAAATCCACAATGTACTCCTTCCTGCATTATTGGATGGTGTCCTTCTTAGGGGCAGCCTTATCAGGGCGGGGCATATAACCCCTTTCCTGGAAAAATTCTTCAAATGCTTTATAAACAATAGGGCCTGCAGCAACAGAGCCGAAACCGCCCTGTTCCACAATGCAGACTACAACAAGCTCCGGGTCGTCTACCGGTCCATAGGCTACAAACAAGCCATGGTCACGTCCATGAGAGTTTTCGGCAGTACCGGTTTTACCGGCAATAGGCTTAGGCAGACCGGCAAAGTACGATGCCGTACCGCCCTCCTGCGTAGTAGCACTCATGCCCATGCGGATATAGTCAATTGTCTGCTGTGATACATCAATATGCTTGCCTTCGGCACGTTTAGGTTTTTCAAAAAGACTGCCGTCACTGTTTATAATACTGTCAACCAGATATGGCTGATACTTGGTACCGCCATTAGCAACAATACTCAGCATAACAGAAAGCTGAATCGGTGTCGTCAGGTTGAAGCCCTGACCGATAGCAGCGTTGAAGGTATCGCCTAAGCGCCAGTCCTCATCCCAGATTTTACGCTTTACCTTTTTAGAGGCAACAAGGCCTTTGCTTTCGCCTTCCAGGTCAATACCGGTGCGTTCGCCAAAGCCAAAGATATGCGCATATTTTTCAATATTATCAATGCCGACGCGATAACCAAGCTCGTAAAAATAAACGTTATCACTCATCGCCAACGCTTTGATAAATGTCAGCCATCCTAAAACCTCGCCGCCGGCGTTACCCATAGTAGGAACCATCGGATGAAAACCACCGTCGAAAATTGGCTCATCCAAGCCAACCTTTTTCAATTCGAAAGCAGCACTGCCGGTAACAATCTTAAAGGTAGAACCAGGCGGATATTCACCGGTAATAACCTTGTTATTCATCGGGTAATTGGGATCGTTATTAATAGAATTCCAATTCTTTGAGGAAATGCCATGCACAAACCAGTTGGGGTCATAGCCTGGACGGCTTACCATCGCCCTTACCGCACCGTTACGCGGGTCGATAGCTACTACCGCCGCTGCTCTCGCTCCGGGAGCAATACCGGAGCTTCGCAGAAAGGCAAGATGCTTATCTGTAAAAGCCTCCAGCTCCTTTTGCAGCTCGTAATCTATCGTCAGCTTCAGATTTTTGCCGGGAACAGGTTGCACGGAATCGTAATGCTTGACAACGTTACCAGCAACGTCAACTTCCTCCATAAAGGCGCCGTCCTCACCGCGCAGATATTTATCATAAGTCTTTTCCAGTCCGGCCTTACCGACAAGACTTCCCTGACTAATATTCTTAAACAGTCCCTGCTCAATTTCATAGGAGCTTACCTCGCCTACGTAACCCAAAGCATGTACAGCAAGCTCATGATAAGGGTAATTGCGGATAGGCTGCACCGAAAGCATAACCTCCGGCATATAGCGGCGCTGTTCCTCTATTTTTGTTACCATCTGCTGATCAAGATTATTCTTCAGCATAATAGGTTCATAAAAATTTTTGCTCGCCTTAATTTTAGCGTTAATTTCTTCTACAGGCATCTGCAGCAGATTGCTGAGACGCTGCAGCGTTTCCGGTTTATAGCTGGATTGCTTTTGCAATACTACCGCATATCCCGGCAGATTGTTAACCAGCTCTTTGCCCTCACTATCATAAATAATTCCACGGGGAGCAAGAATACGCGACTGGCGCAGCCTGTTGCCGTCAGATTGCTTGGCGTAGTAATCACCGCGCCACAGCTGCAAATAAACCATTCGTCCCAGCAGCACAGCAAATAATACCAGACACACAACCAGCAAGGTGTGCAATCTGGTTATCCGGTTTCTATCTTCCATAGGCTACGTCTGTCTCCTTTCCTGCTTCCTGGTTAATAAGATATATCTTCTTTTCTGATCCATTCATAAATCATCTTCATTATAACTACAACAGGCCATACCAACAGCGCATTGCCTATAATATAGCCCAGGGAATCCCATAAATATGCAAAAAATATGCTCCAGCGTCCGCCACTGCGCAAAAGTTCCAGCCACCAGTAAACAAAACGCAGGATAAAAGTAATCGTCGCAATAGCGCTCATATGATAAAGATAATTATCCTTAAACA
>ERZ827450.3538-NODE-3538-length-10396-cov-9.366115_pt1 | contig 10396 bp, 7 predicted proteins | sample MGYA00519773_ERZ827450 | MGnify/ENA primary metagenome ERZ827450 (study PRJEB31778, sample SAMEA3449306) | human gut metagenome | biome: human gut; feature: human-associated habitat; material: faeces | place: United Kingdom | collected 2010/2012 ...
TAAATTTTTAAAGATCATTTCGGCTTTCGCCGCCGCTCAGTTTCGTGAGCGAAGAGTTGAAATTCTACTCGTTTAAAATTTCCTGTCAAGCGACTGAATAACTTCAAATGTAAAACTTCGTTTCCGTCTGTCATTGCTGCGTCGTGCATCAGCGACAGGACGTGCATCTTAGCGAAACAATTCGGTGTGCGCAAGTTGGGTACGCCTTACAAATGTTTCTAATTGTTGTGTGCTTTATACAACATCAGTTTGCAGTTAATGATTCCGCATCTTTAGACGGCCACGCAAGAATAAGCATGTTGGCAAGAATAGCTGTTGCGCCGAGCAGTTCATATGAATTGAACGTAGCACCCAGAATAATCACCGACAGGGCAACTGCGGATAAGGGTTCAAAGGAACCGAGGATAGCTGTGATTGACGGAATAACGTACTCAGTACTTTTGAGATAACACCAGAATGCCGCAACCGTTCCGAAAGCAATTATTTGGAAATAACAAAGAACAGAGGGCAAAGTCCAATGAACATCCATTGCAAAGGGATTAGTGAAGAGACAAGCAATCGATCCGCCGACAACCATTCCCCAGCCCACAACATTAGAAACTCCGACACGAGAGATAACGTTTTTAGGCTGTACAGTGCAAAAAGCCCCGAAAGCGGATGACAGCAAGCCCCAAAATGCCCCGGTAGAAACAAAATCCAGAGACTCGAAATTTCCTTTGGTAACGACCAAAGAAACTCCGGTTATAGCCAGAAAGAGACAAAAGAATTCTTTGGGGACAGGTTTTCGATGTTTGCAGATCGCCAAATATCCGATGATAAAAAGCGGACCGACACCAACCATAATAGCTGCGGTTCCGGCATTACTCTGCTCAATCGCAAGGAAGAACGTGTATTGAATTAAAAGAACGCCGACACCGTAGATCAAAACGTCACGGATATTTCGCTTTTCTTTGAACGGTTTCAGAATACTTTGAAATCCTCCGAAAGCAGCTTGAAGCGCCAATAACAGAACCCCGGCTCCGATTAAGCGAAGCGTTGTAAGGTGACGGGCTTCAAAACCGCAGTTAGTAAAAAGATATTGGGCAGCCACGGCCATACTTCCCCAGCAGCAGCCCGCAAATGCTGCCAGGAAGACACCTTTGAGAATTTTCAGCATTCTTGTAGTCCTAGAAACCAAAAGTTTAGCAATCCGGCGCTTTATTTAGGTGAGTCCGAGAAGTTGCCTGTTTTGCCAAACCGAACAAATTGAAATGCAAGACGACAAAAATGTAGTTTTGACCACAGTTTTTGCGAATTGCCATTCTGCTGTCTTGTCTTGTGGTCTTTTCCACTTATTCATTCTCCTTTTTTCTTTTTCTATGTGAAAAAGACCACATTTTTTTCCCGATTTTTCCACCTCTGAGGACTTTCCCGCCTAAATAACGATAGCGATTTCATTCTGCTGCCTATCTCGCCCTTTCAAAGAAGCAATAACTAATTTTTTGTGGTCTTTTACACATATTCCAAAGTTTCTCCTCCGTAGATTGTGGTCTTTTTCTCATTGTTTAGAGCTGGAGAAGAAAGCTTTAGAGCACAGTCACGCTGAAAATCCTTATCCGTTCAGCGACTGCCGGAGCATTGAGCTCAACCAACTAAATTCCTGCACATTTTCATTCTCTATTATGTGAAAAAGACCACAATTTTTTAGTCCTATGCGCTTCGGCCAAAAACCACTTCTGAGAGATCTCTTTCAAGGCGTTAACTGCATTCTGATCCTATTGCGATAAATCGTTTAGACGGTTTTCTCTGGCCTTATTTATACTGTCTCTTCGAGTTCCTTACTCAATGAGATAAGCAATGACTGACGCCAAATATGTGAAAAAGGCACCAAGACAATCCAATCTCGAGCTCTCTCGAATTTTGGCAATGTACCTCATTGTGATGCATCACTTTTCCGTGCACGGCGGTGTACCGATTTGGAGCGGCTCCGCGCCTCTCTCTTTTAATTTTTACTTGGATCAGCTGCTTTCCACCGGAGGCAAAATCGGCGTTAATTTATTCGTCTTAATTACCGGATATTTCCTCGCTAAAAAGTTCAGTAAATTTTCCAGCCTCATCTACCTTTGGATAAAGACATTCTCCTACGTAATTGTCTTTTTCCTGCTCTTTTGCGCTCTTGGCTTACATCCCTTCAACTGGAGTTCTTTGATCAGTTGTTTTTTTCCCATCCGGAATGATTTCTATTGGTTTGTTTCTGCCTATTTCCTTCTTATCCTGCTTTCTCCGTTTATTACCATAGGAATAAAGGCGCTGGGACAACGGAAGCTGTTCACATTCTTATTGATTTTCGGATTTTTCTGGTCCGTCATTCCAACTCTAACGACTAAACCTGAATATTACGGTTCAACGCTTTTTTGGTTTGTGTATCTCTTTTCTTGGGGCGCGTTTCTCAGAGATTATCTAGAAAGGAAAATCTTCTCCCAATCCCTGTGTTTGTCGGTTTGCGGAGCGAGCTGGGGCATTATTGCCATCATCATCGCTCTTGCCGATTGGAACAATCGCGTCGGGACTTTCATCGGGTACATTGATTGGTTCACCTTCGCAAACTTGTATAGCGTCTTCTCTTTAATTTGTGCCCTCTCGCTTTTTGTGTTCTTCAAACAGATGCAGATCGGCTACAAGCCTTGGATCAACAAATTTGCTGCAGCGATGTTCGGTGTCTACCTCATTCATGAGAATCCGATTGTTTACCCATGGCTCTGGAGCAAAGTATTCCACGTGCCGGAATATTTGGGTTCCTCTTGGTTCATCCTCTATGCACTTGCAGTAATCACAATCGTATTTTTTATTTGCGCGATTTTGGATCTTATTTGGGAAAAGGTCCTTCAATCCGGATATCAAAAATACCTTTTTCCCCGACTCCAGCCGTTAGATAAAAGAGTTACCGACTTCCTTAATGCTCCGGCGAGCCAAAAATAATTGTGGTCTTTTTCTCATTTTTAACTTTTTTACTTCCGACTTTTTTGAGCTTTATACCTAACTATCTAAAATGGGAGAAACTTTTATAGGTGGTTTATGTCTGCTCCCATCATTGATTCTTTACCGCTCCCGCCTCATTCTCCAGAAGCCGAGCATGCCCTTTTAGGTGCGCTTTTAGCGAATCCTGAATCTTTCCATCTAATCGAGCCCCCTTTAGAGCCCAGTGACTTTTACAACTATGCCAATCGACTGATTTATCAGGCGATATTCTCTTTGGCGTCTCAAGGCAAGCCGGCTGATGTTCTCACGGTTTCAGATTTATTGAGAGAGATCGGGAATGAGAAAGAGACAGGCGGATTGGAGTACCTCAATCGTTTGACGGAAAGCTACGCCAGCGCAGCTAACCTCAGCGAATATGCAAGAATCGTCAAAGATAAGGCACTCAAACGCAACCTCATTTCCAAACTGGCTCAATTAGAAGCTGAGGTCAATTCAGACAGAGGGGCTTCTTCCGAAGACTTGCTCGACCGCGTGCAAAGCGAGTTCTTAAAAATGGGACTTGGCAAAAATAAAGATGCTTCTTCTTTTGAGTCTTCCGGCTCTATTTTGGACGGCGTCATTGACGAAATGCGTTCAATTGCAGACTCTCCGACAGAAATCCGCGGCTGCGAAAGCGGAATCGAGCAGCTTGACGACGTGACAAGAGGCTTTAGACCCGGACAATTGGTTGTCATTGCTGCGCGTCCCGGCATCGGCAAAACAGCCTTCGCGCTTCAGGTCGCACGCCGCACTGCCGTTCGTCAGAAAAAACCGGTTGCGATCTTCGCGCTGGAAATGACAAAGAACGAAGTTCTCAAAAGAATGCTGAGCTCTGAGAGCGAAGTTGAAATGGAAAGTATCGACGGCGCCCAAATGACGGATACTCAATGGAGCAGAATTTATCAAGCTCAAGAAGTGCTGTCTAAAGCACCGATATTCGTTGACAGCTCAAGCGAGCTGACGCTTATGCGCATTAAGACGAAGCTTCGCCAGCTCGCTGCGCAGGTTGGAAATATCGGATTGGTTGTAGTTGACTACCTCCAGCTGCTAGAACAAGAAGACGAGAACGCTTCTGCGGATCTTCGCTCCATACAGATCGGTGTTCTTTCTCGGGGCCTAAAGCTGCTGGCCAAAGAACTCAATGCTCCGGTCCTTCTTTTATCCCAGCTTAACCGTCAGGTCGAAAACCGGCCTAACCATACGCCACTTCTTTCCGACTTAAGAGAATCCGGTTCCATTGAACAGGATGCCGACATGGTGCTCCTGCTTTATTCCAAGGCCAAATTCGGGCAGGAGCAAGGAGACTCCAGAACAATTTACATGGATTTGGCAAAGCATAGGAACGGACGCCTAGAAGTTTTTTCTACGATTTTCAAAGGCGAGATCCAATGCTTTGAAGAATTAAACGCTTGGAATCAATGAGAAGAAAAAAGAGCCTAGACCGACGTGTTCAATGAACATCTAAATCTTGGAGGGCTTCGATCTAGGCCCATAAACTGATAATTGTTAGAAAAAATAACACAAATATGGGATAAATAGCAAATTAAGAGACGGATTTTTTTATTTTTGAATTTAATAAAAAGCCCTGATAGCCTTGGGTTTTTCAAAAATTAGCCGGAACTATTTTTATTCTGACACTCATAACCGCTATGCAATGTAATTTCTGCGGCCTAAGCTAACTTTCAGGCGGTGAAATTGTGGTCTTTTTCTCATATTTTTAAGCTGGCCTTCTCTGCTTCGTCTTTCGATGACTTAATTCCCTCTCTTTCCTACTTTTTGATTTTCTTCACGTTGTATCGCTCCTAAATTTCTATTTTGCGAAACTTTTATGGGATGCTGTCGGTGTGATCTGACTGGTTCTCTCTTTCAAAACCTTCTATGACAGAGGCTTGCTGATTTGTTCCATCCAAACTGAGCTGTTTGCGTCGCTTTAAAATTTTTTGAAGCCTTTTTCATTGGGTGTGTCTTTTAGTCGTAGGCCTTTTTTATATTTTTATATTAATCTTTTTATTTTTTAAGGCCCTCTATTTTCACTTTTAAATCAAAAGGTTACATACGTAAAAATGTATAGAAGACCACAAAATATGAGAATTTGACCACAAATAGGCTGTTTTTCTCTGTGAAAAAGGCGACTTAATATGTGATTTTTACCACATATGCAGAAGAGTTTATGTGAAAAAGACCACAATATTATGTAAAAAAGACCACAGTGTCCCGATTCTTTTTTCTTTTGGAAGAGGAAGTGTGAGAGAATCAACTATCGAAATGTCAGAATGAGCCGGATCGGAGGGTATTAATGGCCAGCGAAAATCAACAACAGGAGTTTGAACTCCTCACAGACGATGATGATTGGTCTGACAGCCCTAAAGCCGGGAAAAAGAATTCTTTATGGAATACCAATGCGGTCGTTGTTAAATCAAACGACCTGCTGACGGCGAAAACCAACCTCACCTTAAATGAGCTTCGAATCATCTTAGTTGCGATCAGTAAGATCGATTCGATGAATCCGGAGGTCAGAGGGGATGCAAGTTATTGGGTTTCAGCCAAAGAGTTAAGAGAGATCGGCAGCGAACGTTCTAAGGCCTATAAATACCTCCAGAACGCAGTCAATACGCTTTACAACAGAAGCGTTATCCGCACCTTCGGATCCAACGGTAAAGAACGAGATGAGTTCCGTTGGATTTCTAAGGTCTCTTATCGAAGCGGCATGATCGGTCTGACGTTCTCCCAGGAGGTCCTCCCCTTTTTGACGCGTATCCGAAGCAACTTCATTCGCTATCCGATTAAACAGATTTCCGAATTGAAGAGTGTTTCGACATTACGATTCTTCGAGCTGTGTGTGCGCTGGCGCGGCCAGGTCAAGAAGATGACGATTACCGAGCTTAAAGACATTCTTAACATTCCTCAAAAAAAATTAAACGGCGACGTCGCTCGAATTGTCAGAGAGTGCGCTGCCAAAATTAATGAGGCGACCAAAATTGACTTCCATGTGGAGTGCGAGTTCGTCCGAACCGGTAGAAAATTTACTCATATTATCTTTTCCGTTAAGAACCGTCCCAATATTCTTGTAGAAAGAACTCAGTCGGTTCCGCCGGAGGATGTGCCGGATGTTAGAGATCTTGTGGGCTATACCGATGAGGATTGGCAGAACCTGACTTTGTCGGACAGTCAGAGAAATTACTTTGCCTCTCTCCTTAGCCGTCACAACGACGGCGGCGTAGGCAACCGCTTTGCCGGCGAGTTCATCAATGCTGCCGGACGTGAAGGGTACTCTCAAGAGTCTTGGAAACGCTGGATCGAAAACCGTTTGGCCGATCCCAAGTTTGTGTATGAAGCGAGAGTCTATTTACATGATCTCGGGTTCAAACCTTCATCAGCGGTCAAGAAAAATGTGAAAAAGACCACAAATTAAAACCTCTACGAAACAGCCGCTCGGCTGTTTTGGTTTTTAGGAGTCACGGTTTTCTGAAAGATATTGTGGTCTTTTTCACATTGTTTAAACTGTTGCGTCTCTAAACGGCCGCATTCTTTCTTGTTTCTGCTCTCTTCCTCGTATCCTTGAAGAAAAAACAAGGACTAAAAATGGTTTATTTGGATACGATGTCTCTGAGATTCGGGCATTTTCGGGTTTTGATTACAACAGCGATGGGGCAGTTCCTAGGAGCCGCTGTTGCAACGCTTTCCGGCGTCTTAATTCCTCTTCTCGCCATCGTTCAGCATCATGAGCTGGATTCGGTAACACAGGGCCTGATTGCCAGTATGGAACTGATCGGCATCATGGTTGGGTCCTTTGTTATTGGAAAACTCGCCGATAAGGACGGATACCTTCCGTTTCTTAGACTAAGTTCCATCCTTGTTTTTATCGGTGCGCTTGTGGTCTACGTGACAGGAAGCATTGATCTGCTGATTCACTCGCTGTTTGTCGTGGGATTCGGCATCGGAGGCGATTTTGCATTGGATTCCGACTATGTTGATGAAGTCATGCCGAAACGCTGGCAGGAAACGATGGTCGGTATCACCAAATCATTTTCTGCTCTCGGAAACTTGTCAGCTGGTGGAGGTTTCCTCGTTCTCTGTTCGATCGAGTGGACTGCAGAAATTTGGAGACAGATCTTCTTATTTGTGGTCTTTCTCTCATTTTTAATGATCATCAGCCGATTATTCTTCTTTAAAAGTCCCGGCTTTCTTATTGCAAAAGGGAAGTTTGACGAAGCCAGACAGGTTGTTAAGGCAATGCTTGGACCTGATGTAGAGATTCCACCGTCCTATTTGGAAAAAACTTCTTCTTCTAACGACGCTAAAGTAGATCTGTTTAAAGGAGAAACCCTTCAGAAAGTGATTTTTTCCGGTGTGCCTTGGGGATGTTCAGGGCTCGGAGTATATGGAATCGGCATCTTTCTCCCGATACTGATTATGAGTCTCGGCATTTCCGGTTTTGATACTTCTAAACCGGGTCCTTTAGGATCCGTAATGAACTCGGTGAATCTCACGTTTATTATCAGCTGGTTCATTCTCATCGGATTTATAGCCGGTCTTTTTATTCTTCATAAAGTTTCGACCGTCAAACAACAGTTTTACGGATTCCTGCTCGCCGCCGCGGCTGTTCTACTTCTGCTGCTCTGCTATTTATTCAAATGGCCTGCCGCTATTTCAATTGCAGCGTTTGTTCTGTTTGAACTGGCTCTTAACGCCGGCCCAAATCTTACGACGTTCATCATTCCGTCATTAGTCTTTCCGTTAGATATTAAAGCAGAGGGGGCGGGCTACGCTGCGTTCTTCGGGAAATTTGGCGCTGTGATCGCTGTCTTTAGTTTTCCTATCCTCATGAAGCTGGGAGGCGTTTCTCTAGCGCTAGTTGTATCAGTGGCTGTACTTGGACTTGGCGCTTTTCTGACCTACTTCTACGCGAAAAAATTAGGACTGGAAAAATGAGAAAAAGACCACAAATCATCAAATGATTTTGTGGTCTTTTTCACATATCAAGAACGTTTGATCTATGCCAACTCGTCAATCATCCTGATCCTAATTTTGTCCACAGGCACTGCTACGACGGTTTTGTTGTCTTCACGTAAGACGCAGACTTCGTCGTGACGATCAGAAAGTAATCGCGGAAGAAGATTGCCGGAAACTTTCTCACCTGCCTCATCTAAAAATTCAACTTGAATACCCAAGGCTTTACCGGCGGGCACACGGCGATAACCTCTAGGAAAGTCTTTCTTTTTAAGACGATCCTCAAACGCAACGACTTTTTTGGGTTTCTGCGGAACGATTTTCTGGAGTCTGTCCAATACAGCTTGTGCAGAACCGCGGCTAATTAGGCCGTCTTTGTCTTTGCAAGCTTCCAGATCTTTAGCGATGTTGGTGCTTTTTTCACAGATATTGTTCAGGATCTGTGCTGTCTGGGCATCGTTAACAGCGCAATCGACAATCAATTTAAGAACTTCTTTCTTAGAAGAAGCTAATGCGGCAATACGAGAAATATAAGTTCTGTCTTTGCCCAAACGAGCAGCAATTTCGGTTTGGTTAAAACCGTTCTGAATCAGCTGGCTAATGCTTTGGATCAAATCCTGAAGCTTCATATTGTCGCGCTGGATGTTCTCGGTTAGCTGACCGAAAATTCTTTCTGAATCAGAAACAGGAGCATCAACAACAATAGCTTCTACCGTTTCCAAGCCGGCTTTCTTAGCCGCCAGCCAGCGGCGTTCGCCCTGCAGGACAACGTATTTATTGTTTTCACCTTTAATGACTGTAATCGGCATCAGCTGGCCGGATTTCATGGATTCAGCCAGCTCGTCGATATTCTCAATAACGGTTCTTACCTGAGGCCGGACCTCAATTGACTCTACCGGTAATTTTGTTAAAACCTTTCCATTGACGCCCGCGGCAATCGCATCGTTAAACTCGGTCAAGCTTTTGATATTGGTCGGTTTAAAAGTTTGAGTCTTTGCTTTTGTAACTTTAAAAGTTTTCATAGTTAACCGATTTTCTTAATTCTTGCCAGCATTTCTTTGTACACGGCTTCAAGTTCTTCGTAGGATCGCTTGCCGTTGCGGATTTCGTCCACGGGGATACCCATTGTTGTAGCGGCATCAATCGGAGCGCGATGTCTGAGTTTGGAGTTGAAGATATCGCAATTGGTCTCAGAAACGAGATACTGCAGTGTGCTCTTAGCAGAAGCAGAATCATCGTATTCATTAACCACAACACCTAAAAATTTCAGGCTGGGATTGAAATTCTGCTGCACGGCACGGATGGTATTGACCATGCCGGAGACGCCCCCGACCGCATAGCCTGAGAGTTTGATCGGGCAGATGACATAATCAGCCATGACCAATCCGCCGAGGAGTTTTCGGCCCAAAGAAGGCGGGCAGTCAACCAAGATATAGTCGTATGCGTCTTTTAGTGCCTGAATATTTGCAGCCGGGTTACGAATGACATCCAACTCACGGCTTTCGATGTCATAACCTTCGTTCGAGTTCGGTTCAGATCCGATTAAATCTACGCCGTACGGGGTGTCATCAAAGATTCCGAGCTCTTCGAGATTCGGTTCAAAAAGAGCCGCAGACGAAGTAGCGGTGTACGGCTGTTCTTGTGTCAAAGATTCTGTCGTATTTCCTTGCGAATCAATATCGATGACCAGCACTTTCTTTTTACGATGTTTACGTAAATAAAAAGCGGCTTGCACCGTTAATGTTGACTTGCCGACTCCGCCTTTTTGATTAGCAAAAGCTATGACCTTCCCCATAGGGACTTCCTTAAATTTGTAGATATCTTCAGACGGTATCTTAACAAATTCAAAAATCGGCGTTTGAAATGTGACGTGTGAACATGTTCACACTACAAAAGAGTTGTGGTCTTTTCCACATAATATTGAAACTTCTGAGAGAAAGATTTCAATGATTATTAGCAGAGATTTGAAGGAAAATAAGAGACAAGAGCTACACATCTGTGGTCTTTTTCACATAGTTCCGTTTTTCTAAGAAAAAGCTGAGAGTGAAGACGGACTTTAAACAAAGGAATCTAAATAAGTAAAATCAACAACGATTAGACACATCGCTGTTATTGAGAGAAAAAGAACTGTAAGCGAGAGCGAATTTTTATTTTTCGAAGCAGTTTTGCTATTCGAATTAATCGCTCCAAATTTCGGGGCGGAATAGAGCAGACGAATGTTTCTAAAATCTGCTCTACTACAACAAGATTAGAAAAGATAAAACTGAGAAAGCCTGATTTGGTAAGGTCTGCGGGCCGAGTACCGCACTTTTAGATGCGGAAGACAGAGTTCGAGTGTGAACATGTTCACACGGAAGAAATAAGCGGATAAAACAAAACCTCTTGAACGGTTAAGTCCAAGAGGTTTGTCTTTTATGGAGAGCCCGGAGACTACCTACTTTCGCAAGAA
>ERZ827450.3551-NODE-3551-length-10359-cov-3.307259_pt1 | contig 10359 bp, 9 predicted proteins | sample MGYA00519773_ERZ827450 | MGnify/ENA primary metagenome ERZ827450 (study PRJEB31778, sample SAMEA3449306) | human gut metagenome | biome: human gut; feature: human-associated habitat; material: faeces | place: United Kingdom | collected 2010/2012 ...
CCCGACTGGGTGGGCTCGATGCACGGCGCGAACGAGGGCATGAATGTGGACTTCCTGCTTCAGGCGCTGAAGATCTACATCCTTTCGATGGCAAAGCTGATGGAGATCGAATTTTAGATCGGATAAACAGAAGCAGGGCCTCCGGCAGACGGGGGTCCTGTTTTTTGCCGGCGGGGATTGACAGGGGCCGCCGGGAGAGGTAGGATAAAGGCAGAGATAGCGGCATCTAACCAGCCGCAAAACAGGAGGAACCGCAATGAAGCAGGTGCATCAAATGGTCATGGGAGCGGGTCTGGCAGCCGCCCTGCTGCTGGCGGCGCTGCTCCTGCCGCTGCTGAGGAGAAGACTGAGTTTGATGTTGTTCTGAAGGCTGCCGGCGCCAACAAGATCGCCGTGATCAAGGTTGTCCGTGAGGCTACCGGCCTGGGTCTGAAGGAAGCCAAGGCTCTGGTTGACGGCGCTCCCAAGAACGTCAAGGAAGGCGTTTCTAAGGACGATGCCGAGGCTTTGAAGGCTAAGCTGACTGAGGCTGGCGCTGAAGTAGAAGTAAAATAAGTTTCCTTTATGGAAGCCTGATAGCGGTACAGCTTAGCTGTACCGCTATTTTATATTGAAGTTATATTTTTTGCAGAAATAGAATGTATTCTTATCAATCTTAAACAATATTGACTAGTTTTATGGATTTGATAGCTGATAATATGACGATATTTCTACGGCACGTTGATACTTCCATTGCTATGATGTTTTGTGGGTTATGCAATGACAGAGCAGCATCAATACAGGAGAAGAAATGGACATAAAAGTTAGATTAGCTGGAACCGGAGATGTTCCGCAGTTATTAAAAATTTATGAGCAATACATTGATACTCCGATTACTTTCGAATACACATTACCCACTAGACAGGATTTTACAAAACGTATCCTCAGTTTAACTAAGGATTACCCTTATCTAGTCTGTGAAAAGCAAGGAAGACTTGTGGGGTATGCCTATGCTCATCGTCATATGGAAAGGGAAGCTTATCAATGGAATGTGGAGCTGTCTATTTATTTGGGCTGGCCTTATACTTCCCAGGGAATAGGAAAAAGGCTGTATTGCGCTTTAATAGAACTCTTGGAAAAGCAGGGAGTCAAAAATGTTTATGGAGGCGTTACGCTTCCAAATGTGAAAAGCTGCATTTAGGCCTGGGGTTTTCCTGCTTGGGAGTTTATCGCAGGACTGGGTTTAAGTGTGGCCAGTGGCGCGACGTAGCTTGGTTTGGAAAAGAAATCGGCCCTTATACGCAGGAGCCTACACCCTTGAAATCCATTAGTGATCTGTCTTCGGAGTATCTAAACATGATCTTACAGAAATATTCTTCTGTTGATTCTGAATAGGCATACAAAGAACACCTGAGAGTGAGAAAAACTCATCAGGTGCTTTGTATGCTTCACTCTGTTTTAAGCTTAAGAGGAAGTGAATACGGTTTCCACTAGCTTTTCACTGGACTCCGGCGAGTAAACAAAACGATCCATATGCTTTTCGTGGTAAAAATAGTCAGGAGCACAAGGACGATAATCATATTGAAAGGTGTCCACGATGATCAGCTTCACCTTCATTTTTGAAGGGATAATGCTTTTAATGTACACACTGGCCTGCTGTCCCGGGGAGATTCCTTCTTTGATTTCAGCAAGCCCGGCAAGATTAGGGGTTAGCTCTACAAAGGCGCCGTAGCTTTCCACGGACCGGATAATGCCCGCGACGGTTTCCCCTGGGGAGAATAAGGCGGCGTTTTCTTCCCAGGTACCCAAAAGCTCCTTATGGGTCAGGCTGATTCGGCCGTTGTCGATAGCCTTAATGACTGCCGTAATGTCCATTCCTACTGAAAAGCGCTCTCTGGGATGGTCTATACGGGAAACGGAGATCATGTCGATTGGTAATAGAGAAACGATGCCGCAGCCGATGTCCGCGAAAGCGCCAAAGGTTTCCAGATGGGTGATTCTGGCGTTCACAATATCCCCGGGAACCAAAGTTGAAACATATTCCTTCATGCACAGCTCTTGGGCGGCCCGGCGGGAAAGAAGGGCGATGGTCTTTCCATCTTCGTTTTTTTGAAATCCCGTCACAAGAAAGCAGACGGGACGGTTCACCCGGGAGATGACGGCAATATCCCGGACGCTGCCGTCATTCATGCCGATGGCTCCTTCTTCGCGGGGAATCAATCCGCGCATGCAGCCACAGTCTACAACAAGGTTGTGGCTGCTGTCGCAGATAACCGCCCTCCCCTCTAAGATTTGCCGATCCCGGCACGCGTCAGCCAGGGAAGAGGCGGATTGAAAGGCGGCACGGTTTTCAGGCGTCTCCATTTTCCAGCCCTCTGGAGTAAATTCATTTATTTTTGGGAGCACAATGCTCCACCCCCTTCGCACACAAACAAGTCATGAATCCGTTCATTTATTGTCTGCGATTTTTGATTGCATACTTTTTTCAACTTAATACCTCCCGTTTTCGTGTGCATAGTATTTATATGCGGGCGGACTATTAAATTAGAAGCGCTAATTCATAAACTGTCTATTGCAAAAAAATGGCACATATACTAAAATAGTTTTATATCAGTAAGGAGGAGTTTTCATTGAAGCATAGGATTCTTGCGGTGATTTGCGCCTTGACTCTGGCGCTTACCTTCGGAGTGTTTACGGGGTGTCAGGGTTCTAAAGGCTCGGTAGGTTATCAATTGGATATGCCCCAGAAAGGGGAAGAAATTGCGATTATGCACACCAGTATGGGGGATATCAGTATTCGGTTTTTCCCGGAAGCCGCTCCCAAGGCGGTAGAGAATTTTAAAACCCATGCCAAGGATGGTTATTACGACGGCTTGACCTTTCATCGTGTGATCAACGACTTTATGATCCAGGGCGGAGATCCTAACGGCGATGGAACCGGCGGCGACAGTATTTGGGGAGAGCCCTTTGAGGATGAATTCAGCGATACTTTGTTCAATATCCGCGGTTCGCTGTCTATGGCGAATTCCGGACCGGATACGAACGGCAGTCAGTTTTTTATCAATCAGGCGCCGGCCAGTGCGTTTTCCGGCTGGGATTTTTATAAGCAGTATTGGGCGCAGTACAAGGCGGCTCTGGATCAAGCCGGGGAAGAGTATAAGGAACAGTTTGGGGCGCAGTACGGATCTGCGTTTGACACGGATAAGCTGACGGAAGAAATTGAAAAGCTGTATGAGGAAAACGGCGGCAATCCCAATCTGGATGGCGCATATAGTCCCGTCGACCGGGGGCATACTGTTTTTGGCCAGGTGTTTGATGGCATGGACGTTGTGGATGCCATTGCTGGTGTCGAGGTAGACAGCCAAAGCAATAAGCCGTTAGAGGATGTCGTCATCAACAGCATTGAGATTGTAGCTTATGAGGGATAACAATGAATGAGGAATATAACAAGGTAAATGTAAAGCTGTTATCTATATTAGCCTATATCGGCCCTTTGTTTCTGATGGGAAAGCTCTCTGTGGAAAAGGATGAACCTCATGTGAAGTTCCATACCCACCAGGGAGCGATTCTGTTCTGCTTTGTGGCCGGCGCTTATGTGGTAACCTCTTTGCTTTGCTGGCTGTTAAGTTCCTTTCCGGCGGTGCAAGAAATTTTCAGTTTGCTGTTATATGTTGGAATTACCGTAGCCTGGGTGATTATGATCGTTATGGGCGTGATCGGGGCGGCGAGAAACCAACAGCGGCCGCTTCCCTTTGTAGGCGATTTTGATAGGCTTTTAAGGAAATAATCCTATCAATGAGAGGAGATATATCATGGATCAGTCCAACCAGACGCCCAAGGCACCGGAAAATCAGGAGCAAAAAAACGATGCGGGAAGCAATGCCTCGGGAGAAAAGTCTCATGAGACTCAAAATACGGGGAATCCTCGGCGGCAATCCGCCTATCGCACGGAGCAAGCCTTTGTGGGCTCCAATGGAAACCCGGGCGGCACTACTCCCCTCACAAAAGCGAATAATACCAAGCTGTTTTCCGTTCTCGCCTATTTTTCCGTGCTTTGGCTGGTAGGCCTGCTGGCTGATCCGGATAATCCAAAAGTGAGATTTCACGTCAATCAGGGAATCCTGCTGAGTATTTTCTCAGCGGCGTACAGCCTGGCAATGACGGTTTTAAACGCAGCTTTTACGTATTTGCCCTTTCTGTTTATCTTTACGGCCTTATTATCTGTTTTGGGAGGAGCTGCGGTTTTAGCCTTGATGGTTTGGGGAATCGTGAATGCGGCCCAGGATAAGGAAGAGCCGCTTCCGATACTGGGGACGCTGTATACCTTTATTCAATGATATTGGAAAGAATGTGTTTCTATGCTGGAAATTGCAATTATCGGTGCTGGCCCCGCAGGGCTTTCCGCCGGGATTAATGCGATAGCTCGGGGGAAAACGGTCCGCATTTTTTCTTCGGAAGGCAACTATCTTTTACGGGCAGAAAAAGTAAACAATTATCTTGGCCTGTATGATGTAGACGGCAGGCAAATGATGGAACAGTTTCTCAGCCACGCCCGGGCGATGGGAGTGGTTCCGGAAAAAGGGAAGGCAGCCAATATTCTTCCTATGGGAGAATATTTTCTTTTGAATGTGGACGGTGAGATGGTCGAGGCGAAAACAGTGATTTTGGCCACCGGCGTTTCCAGCGCAAAAGAAATTCCCGGGGAGCGTGAGCTTTTGGGCAGGGGAGTCAGTTACTGCGCCACCTGCGATGGTATGCTGTACCGGGGGAAAAGCGCTGTTGTATGGGGCTTGAGCCCGGAGGCGGCGAAAGAGGCTAATTTTCTTCAGGAGATCGGCGTTTCCGTGACGTTTGTCTCCGCTTCTGCTTTTCGGGAGGGCCTTGCAGAGCAGATTCCTTATCTTTCCGGAGCAGTAAAGCAGGTGAGCGGGAAGGAAAAGGTGGAGGCCGTCTTAGTGAATGGGCAGGAGCTGCCGGCGGATGGACTATTTATTCTCCGAAATAGTATCGCTCCCGCCGCTTTGGTGGAAGGGCTTGTTTTAGAAGAAGGCTACATAAAAGTCAATCATAAAATGGAAACCAATGTTCCAGGACTATACGCCGCGGGAGATTGTACCGGAAAGCCGCTGCAGGTATCCAAAGCGGTAGGCGAAGGCTTGATCGCCGCACAGATGGCGGCGGCCTATTTGGACGGACACAAGTCTTAAAAAGGAGGAATTTTCTTATGGCTGAAATATTGCATCCTACCCGGGAAAATTTTGATGACATGTTAAGCAGAAATCACCTGGTTCTGGTAGACTTTTGGGCCGCTTGGTGCGCTCCGTGCAGAATGGCGGCGCCGGTTATCGAACAGCTGGCCAATCTGTACCAGGGAAGAGTAGCGGTTGCTAAAGTCAACGTGGATGAGCAGCAGGAATTAGCGGTCCGATTTGGTATCCAAAGTATTCCCACAATTCTTGTGTTTAAAAATGGTGCGCTGCAGGCATCTGAGATTGGCGTGAAGTCTTTGGCAAGCTATACTGGATTGCTGGATAATCTCCTGCAGGCTTAAGCTGGTGTTGCTTTTAATCCCATCTTCAGCAAAATGCTGTATCCTTTTGTGAAAACAAAGAAATGTGAAGAGGAAAATATAAGCGTGTTAGGAAAATACCGGTATCAAAACGATCCTTCTTTTGATACCGGTATTTATTTTTTTATTTTTCAGAAAGCTTATCGGCTGAAACGAAACAGCGAGGTCTTATTATGCGGCTCGATTCCTTTATGGTTAGCGTTGATTGGTTTTCTCTGCCATTCCAGGGCTTTTAGGATAGGCGGCTGAACAATTTACTGATGAAAAAAGCGCTGTCACTGTGAAAGCTTCCACAGTGACAGCGCTTTTTAATGCTTTTGATTTCTGTAAAGTGTTTCAGAGATTAAGAGAGGAAAAGCTTCTCCCTTACGTCAAAAGAAAAGACGGAAAGCGATAAGTTAACACCTGTTACAGAGCCAAGAAAAACGAGATATCAGGCGGTAAAAATCTTATTTACCGTAATAAGCCTTCGTATACAGCTCGGCAATTTCGCTGATGAGGGGATAGCGGGGATTCGCAGTGGTGCACTGATCCTCATGAGCGTTTTCAGACAATCTCTGGAGATTGTCAAAGAAGAGCTTCTCATCGATGCCGCATTCCTGAATGCTGGCGGGAGCGCCAACCTCTCTTTCCAGGTCGCGGATCGCTTGCACCAGATTCTGTACGCTTTCCTGTACAGTCTTACCACCCTTACCAATATACTGGGCAATCCTGGCATATTTCTCGTCCGCAATGAACTTCTCATATTTCGGGAAGGTAGCGAACTTTGTAGGCTTTTGAGCATTGTATTCCACAACATAGGGGAGGAGGATCGCGTTGGCGCGTCCGTGAGGAATATGATAGTCGCCGCCCAGCTTATGAGCCATAGAGTGGTTCAGGCCCAAGAAAGCGTTAGTAAACGCCATACCGGCGATACAAGAGGCATTGTGCATCTTTTCACGGGCAACCGTATCGGTAGCACCGTTCTTATAGGCTCTGGGCAGGTACTCAAACACCATGCCGATTGCCTGCAAGGCAAGGCCGTCGGTGTAGTCGCTGGCCATTACGGAAACATAGGCTTCCAGAGCGTGAGTCAGAACGTCCAAACCGGTATCCGCGGTAGCGGATTTCGGCAGAGACATTACAAACTGAGGATCAATGATGGCAACGCCGGGAGTCAAAGCGTAATCGGCCAGAGGATACTTAATATTGCCGTTCTTTTTATCGGTAACGACAGAGAAGGAGGTAACCTCAGAACCCGTGCCGGAGGTGGTGGGGATACATACCATCTGAGCCTTGGCGCCTAATCTTGGGAACTTGTAAGCACGCTTTCTGATATCCATGAATTTCAGCTTCAAGCCGTCAAAGGTCGCTTCCGGATGCTCATAGAACAGCCACATACCCTTAGCGGCATCCATAGCGGAGCCGCCGCCCAAGGCGATAATGACGTCAGGCTGGAACTGACGCATAGCCTGTACGCCGCGCATAATGGTTTCTACGTCCGGATCAGGCTCAACGTCGGAATAAATTTCAGAATGGCAGTATTTTTCACGCTTTCTCAGGTAATAGAGAACCTTATCCACATTGCCCAGCTTTACCATAGTGGGATCGGTGACGATAAAGGCGCGCTCAATGCCCTCCATCTTCTGCAGGTATTGAATAGAATCGTTTTCAAAATAGATCTTCGGCGGAACTTTAAACCACTGCATGTTAACTCTCCTCTTGGCGATGCGCTTCTTGTTAATCAGGTTAACGGAAGAAACGTTGGAAGTCGTAGAGTTGTGGCCGTAGGAGCCGCAGCCCAGAGTCAGAGACGGGGTATTGGTGTTATAAATGTCACCAATGGCGCCCTGAGAGGACGGAGAGTTGGAAATCACACGGCCAACCTTCATAGTTTCACCATATAGAGTGATTAAATCATTGTTGGTGCTGTGGATAACGGCAGAGTGCCCCAGGCCGCCAAGATTCAGCATCTTCTGAGCGTATTCAAAGCCCTGATGCCAATCCTTTACCTTGAAATAGGCCAAAACAGGAGAGAGCTTTTCTCTGGAGAGAGGATACTCAGGGCCGACATCCGGCAAAAGGGCGATCAGGATTTTGGTCTTGTCGGGAACCTTCACGCCAGCCTGTTCAGCGATCCAGGAGGCGGGCTTGCCGACTACAGCGGAATTAACCGCCTGCTTCTGCGGATTGATAACATAGTCGGAAACCTTTTTGGTCTCCTCTTTGTTCAGGAAGTAGCAGTTGTTTTCTTTCATAATCCGCTCAAAATCATCGGCCAGGCACTCGTCAACGATGACAGCCTGCTCAGAAGCGCAGATCATACCGTTATCAAAGGTCTTGGAAAGCATCAGGTCGGTGCAGGCTCTTTCCAGATTAGCGGATTTTTCGATATAGCAGGGAACATTGCCGGGGCCTACGCCCAAAGCAGGCTTACCGGTAGAATAAGCGGCCTTTACCATGCCGGCGCCGCCGGTGGCCAGAACCAGCGCAACCCCCGGATGGTTCATCAAAGCGTTTGTGGCCTCGATAGAAGGGGTTTCTATCCACTGAATGCAGTTTTCAGGAGCGCCGGCAGCGATAGCGGCGTCACGAACAATTTTTGCCGCCTCAGCGGAACACTTTTGAGCGCTGGGATGGAAACCAAAAATGATCGGGTCTCTGGATTTAGCACAGATCATGGATTTAAAAATAGTAGTAGAGGTCGGATTGGTGACAGGGGTAACACCGGCTACAACACCTACCGGTTCCGCAACCTCCACATAGCCTTCCATGTCGTTTTCATCAACAATGCCTACCGTCTTGGCATATTTGATATCATGCCAAATGTATTCACTGGCAAACATGTTCTTGATGATCTTGTCTTCCATCACTCCGCGTCCGGTTTCCTCATAGGCCAGCTTGGCGAGCGGCATATGATTGTCCAGACCGGCCAGAGCCATCGCATGCACGATCTTATCGACCTGCTCCTGGTCCAGCTTCATATACTCTTCCAAAGCCTTTTGTGCGTTGGCCACCAGCTGGTCAATCATAGCGTTAACATCGACGGCTGGCTTTTCCTGATTTTTCTTCTCACTTGGCATGGAAAATAACCTCCTGTTGTTAATTATATAACGAACTTTGTTATTATTATAACAAAGTTGTTCTATGGTGTCAAGAAAACTATCGGATTATTATTACCAATCTTAAGGGATAAAATGCGAAAGAATCTAGTAAATAGTGTTCAAAGAGAAGAGGCAGCTTTGTTTGAGAAAATCTTTGGTTTGGGCTTTAGCGGCAAAAGAGATCAGGTCTCACGGATATCCTCGCTTTTGTTGGACATCCGGTAGCATAGGGTCATCAAGCTGTCGCTCAGGTGGACATTTTCCACAATGACATCGGGATAACGGATCGCCAAATCATAATGGCTGAAATTCCAGTAATTTTTAATACCCAGATGATAGAGCCGATCCGCTAAAGCGGCAACAGAATCCCGGGGGATACAGAGGATCGCCATATCGGGAGTACGGTCCTTGCATACAGCTTCCAGATTGTCGATGTTTTGAATCGTGATGTCACGGATTTTTTTGCCGATCAGGGATTCGTTGCTGTCAAAGATAGCGGTCAGGGTAAAACCGCGGCTTTCAAAGGACATATGAGTGGAAACAGCCCGCCCCAGGTTACCGGCGCCGATCAATATGGCGTTGAACCGGTTGGATAAGCCTAAAATATTTCCGATTTCGTTATAGAGCTGTTCCACAATATATCCATAGCCCTGCTGTCCGAACCCGCCGAAGCAATTAAGATCCTGACGAATTTGAGAGGCGGTAAAGCCCATCTTGTCAGAAAGCTCCCGGGAAGAGATCCTTACTACACCGTTATCCTTTAACTCGGACAGAAAACGGTAATAGCGGGGCAGCCGCCTGATGACAGACATAGAGATATTATCGCGTTTTGGCACGTAGGGTACGCCTCCTTAATGAAATAGAGTCAATGCCGATTATTTTTGGAGAAGCTTTTGAAGTCTCTCATTGATTTCTCTGAGGAAGGTTTCCGTATCCACAGAGGTTTTATTCTCCAGTGTAGACAGAGCGTACAGATCTCCGGTCATAACGCCGTCCTCAATGGTCTGAATAGAAGCCTGCTCCAGCTTGTCGGCGAAATCTACCAGCTCGTCCAAGCCATCCAGCTCGCCGCGCTTTCTTAAAGCACCGGACCAGGCAAAGAGGGTAGCCATCGAGTTGGTAGAGGTCTTTTCACCCTTCAGATGCTTATAGTAGTGGCGCTGTACAGTGCCGTGGGCCGCCTCATACTCATAGATGCCGGAGGGGGAAACCAGTACGGAGGTCATCATGGCCAGACTGCCAAAAGCGGTAGCCACCATGTCGCTCATTACGTCGCCGTCATAGTTTTTGCAGGCCCAGATATAACCGCCTTCAGAACGGACAACCCGAGCAACGGCGTCGTCGATCAGAGTGTAGAAATATTCAATGCCGGCAGCCTCAAATTTTTCCTTGTATTCCGCGTCGTAGATTTCCTGGAAAATATCCTTGAAGCGATGGTCGTATTTTTTAGAAATGGTATCCTTAGTAGCGAACCATAAATCCTGCTTTTGATCCAGAGCAAAATTGAAGCAGGCCCGTGCAAAGCTGGCGATGCTCGCATCGATGTTGTGCAGGCCTTGAATGATCCCAGGAGTCTTGAACTCGTGAATCAGCTGACGGGTCTCCCTGCCGTCCTTGCCGGTGACCACCAGCTCCGCCTTGGCCGCGTCCTCCACCGCCCAAGGATGCGCCCATAGACGCTGCTGATGAGGTATCGGGCGATGAGGCATTTGTGCCAGGTTTCCCACC
>ERZ827450.3552-NODE-3552-length-10355-cov-9.666796_pt1 | contig 10355 bp, 14 predicted proteins | sample MGYA00519773_ERZ827450 | MGnify/ENA primary metagenome ERZ827450 (study PRJEB31778, sample SAMEA3449306) | human gut metagenome | biome: human gut; feature: human-associated habitat; material: faeces | place: United Kingdom | collected 2010/2012 ...
GGAGTATTGGAAGCGTAATCCGATAACCTACCGTCTTTCGACAGGCGGTAGGTTTTTTGCGGTATAGAGGTGAGATTATAAGCAATGGTGATCTTGAATTTATCGTCCGGTTCATCCCATACTGTCACAGAATTTACGAACAGATCAATTACGGTCTGGCAGAACTCTTCGTCATTGATATCCCCTTCACGGAACTTCTCTAACCAGAAGATTACCTGCTCTTTATCAATATAGACTTGGTGTGCCATTTCCTTTTTAAGCTGCACTTCCATGTCCTTCTTCTCAGTTTCAAGTTCTCCCATACGTTTTACAAGCATATCCGGGGCAGACCCGGTTTCAATAGCTTTCAGCAGATTGTTCAGAGACACGTCAACCTGCCTGATTCTGTCACGGATCACAGGGATGGGTGAATCACTCTCAATTTCCTGCTTGTTTCGATCACAGGCAATAGTAGCAATTTTCTCAATATATTCATCGGTTAGGAATGACATTGCGTCCTGTGCCACCAGTCTTTCAATCAGGTTCTTTTCCATGTTCCGCTTATTACATTGTTTATCCAGATTCTTTTTGCCGTAACACCGATAATACAAATAGCCCTGTGAGTTGCCGTCAGCGTTCATGGCACTGCCACAGTGTCCGCAGAACAGTTTTCCTGTCAGAAGGTAAGTATGCCTTGCCTTGTTTCTGGCGGGGGCTTTCTTTATCTTACCGACTCTCACCTGCACTCTGTCCCACAGGTCTTTATCAATGATTGGTGGGATAACATCTTCTGCCCGGTAGTCATGGTACTTATAGACTCCGATGTATTTCTCATTACGGAAAATCTTAGTGAAGCTGCTCTTGCCGAAACGTGTTCCCTTGGAAGTCTTGTAGCCACGGTTGTTGAACGTTCTACATATCTCGGCTACAGACTCACCGTCTGCATACATCTGAAATGCTTCCCGGACGATAGGAGCAGTGGTTTCATCAATTACCAGTTTCTTATCTACAGTCTTGTACCCCAGAGGAATAGCCCCACCGATGGAGTTGTGTTTCATGGCAGACTCCCTCATGCCCCGGTTGATCTTCTGTGAGAGTTCCGCACTGTAGAACTCAGCCATACCTTCAAGGACAGATTCAAGGATGATTCCTTCCGGGTCTTGGGTGATGTTCTCAGTGGCAGAAATAAGTTGTACACCGTTTCGTTTCAAGCGGTATTTGTAGGTGGCTGAGTCATAACGGGATCGGGCAAAGCGGTCAAGTTTGTAAACGATGACTGCATTGAAGTTTCCCTTCTCTGAATCCTTAATCATTTTCAAGAACTCTACTCGTTTCTCTATGTCCTTACTGGCAGATGTAGCACGGTCAATATACATCTCTACGATTCTGATATTGTGTCTCTTGCAGAAGTCTTGGCAGACGTGCATCTGACCTTCTATGGATTGTTCAGTTTGGTTGCTACTTGAATATCGTAGATATAGACAAGCAGTCTTAATCTCTTCGTACATGGTTCTTCCTCCATTCCTCAATGCTTATTATCCTGCAATGATAGTTTCCCCTTTTGAATCCTTTTCGTTCATACAGACTTGGATAATTCTCATGCGTCCTTCTATAGAAGCACTCCTAAATGCGGAAATCAAAATACGTTCTTCCTCAGAAAGCTGAATAGATTCCTGAATAGGGATTGTTACAGTTTCCCGGTCATCGGAATTACCTAAGAGGTAATCCACGGTACAATCAAAATACTGAGCCAATAAAGCAAGGTTCTTCTGGCTAGGATTAGAGGTTTTCAGGTTACTGGCGAAGTTCTTACCAACGTGACTTTCAGTGAAAGCAGTCGTTTTCTTTACTCCTTTTTCGGTGCATAATTCATCAATGCGTTTTAGTAATAAATCATTATTCATTCCTAAATCCTCCTAACTAGGGAATAAAATTTAAAAATTCTTCCTAAAACCGCTTGACAAATTCCTAAATAGGGATTATTATAGGTCTTGTCAACAAGAGTTGTTTACAAAATAGGGTAAAGAAAACAAGCCCTCCGGAGTTTTAATTTTGCCCCTGACGGTTTTCAATGGTTATATTGGTTCGACACCAATATTATAACCTTTGAAGAGTATTTTGTCAACTTTAGTTGATAAGCAAAATCAACGAAAGGAGGTACACGACATGGCAGAACGTGAGAACATTCGTAGCCGACTTAAAAAGCACCAGTTGACTCAGGTGTGGCTTATCAATCAGTTAGGTCTTAGAGGGATCGTTACTGATAAGACGGAAATGAGTTCCGTACTTGCCGGGACACGAAGCGGCAGTAAGGCAGATGCAATCATCGAATTGTCTCACGACATTCTTGATAAGTACGAAGAAGGTTCTGTTCTTGTTAAGGAGTGATGATGGCAGTTCCTACGATGGAAGAAAGTGCTTTGTGTTCCCAGTTGATTGAGAGAGTCAAAGACTACTTCCAGTCAGCGGAACACAAGAAAGAGTTTGAAGAATGGTACAAGACAAAGTACCACAAGGATTATGAATGGAGGAATTAACCATGAAAGAAGAAAACATTGGTGTATTAAGTGCAGGTGAGCGTTTCGGCTTCAAGGGTTTTGAATGGATCGTCCTTGACAACAACGTGGATGGCGGTGTTCTGGCAATCATGGCATCTGCTTGGAACAACGAAGAGTATAGCTTCGATGATGACGGCTGTAACAACTACGCAAAGTCAAGCCTGCGTAGAAAGCTGCTCAATGAACTGCTTCCTGTGTTGGGTGAGGATAATCTTATTCCTCATGAGGTTGACATGGTAGCTGATAACGGAGATGACCGTTACGGCACAGTCACAGATAGAGTTTTCATCCTGAGTTGTGATGAATACAGAAAGTACCGTAAGCACGTTCCGCTACTCCCTGAATGGATGTGGACTTGCACACCTTGGTATATCTCAGACGCCGGGAACAGTCACTACGTTCGCTATGTGGACCATACGGGTAGTCTGCACAGCAGCTATGCGAGCCACAGCTATGGGGTTGCCCCGGCTTGTGTATTCAATCCGAAGAATCTTAAATTGCACCGTCAGGTGCAAATGGTGGAAGCGTAATGTCCACCAACAATAACAAGAAAAATGGAAACCACTTTGAAGAAGAGTTTTGTGAACTGCTCGCCTTACATGGTTTCTGGGCACACAACATGGCACAGAATCAGGTAGGACAGCCCGCAGATGTGATTGCGGTTAAGAATGGCATCCCGGTCTTGATTGACTGCAAGGAATGTGAAACCAACCGCTTCCCATTATCCCGAATTGAAGGTAATCAGGAAGGTGCAATGACACTGTGGGAGCAGACAGGGAATGAGCATTGTTACTTCGCTATGAAGCTGAAAGACGGACGCATTTACATGGTGTCCTTCGATGAACTCATGCTGAGACAGCTTTACGGTGAGGGGACGATCACTGAAAAGGAATTTCCTCAGTACAAGACCTTTCGACAGTGGGTGGAGGAATTTGAATGATTACGGAAATCGGATCACGATTACGAATCACGAACCCTTCACCGGACATGGTTGACTGGTGTAAAAAGCATTTAGAAATACCGAACCCGGAATATCAGAAGAAAGCCAGAATGAATCTCTGGTTAGGAGATACACCCAGAACCCTTGTAATGTATGAGGTTGACGGTGACTCAGTAATCATCCCGTTTGGGTGCTTACGATCAATCCTCCCGCTTCTGGAAGGGGACGTGAAGAAACTCTTTACCAAACAGGTAAAGGTAGATTATAAGGGTGCGAAAGTACCGCTGTACGACTATCAGGAGGAAGCTGTAGGAGCAATGATTATCAATCATTACGGAATATTACAGTCACCTGCCGGGTCAGGTAAGACGCAGATAGGCATAGCCCTTGCGTGTTCCATGCGGCTTAAAACACTTTGGCTTACCCATACAAAAGACCTGCTGACCCAGAGTAAGAATAGGGCAGCACAGTATATTGACAAGTCACTTTTGGGGACTATCACAGAAGGAAAGGTCAATATCGGAGAGACAATGACCTTTGCAACTATTCAGACGATGTGCAAGGTTGACTTAAATCAGTACCGTGACACATGGGACTGCATCATCGTAGATGAATGTCACCGGGTAGCCGGGACACCTACCGCAGTAACTCAGTTTAGTAAGGTGCTGAACACACTCAGGGCAAGACATAAATACGGATTGTCAGCAACCGTCCATAGGGCAGACGGACTGATAAAGGCTACATACGCTATGTTGGGACACGTTATCTATACAGTCCCGGATGAAGCTGTGAAGTCCAGAGTCATGATGGTAGACGTACAGCCGAAGGGTACAGGCGTGAAACTTGATTCAGCGTTTTTGAACAGTGATGGAACAATCAACTATTGCAAGATGATTACTTATCTTACCACTCATACAGACCGGAATCAGATTATCATGAATGATCTTGTAGGCAACCGGGAGCATTACAACCTGATCCTCTCTGAGAGGGTGGATCATCTGAAACTTCTGTATGAAGGACTACCCCCGGACTTGAAATCACAGGCTGCTGTAATTGATGGCAGTATGACAACTAAGAAGAAGAAAGCAGAGCGTGAGCAGGCTATTGAGGATATGAGGACAGGCAAGAAACGATACTTGTTTGCATCGTACTCACTGGCAAAAGAGGGGCTTGATATCCCACGGTTGGACAGGCTATACCTGACAACCCCTCAGAAGGACTATGCGGTGATCGTTCAGAGTGTTGGGCGTATTGCACGAACCTTTGAGGGGAAGGAACAACCGATTGCTTATGATTATGTAGACTTCATCCGGTCACTGGAAAAGTCGTTCAAGAAACGATGCACCAGTTACCGAAAATGTAACTGTAGAATTTTGGAAGGAGAATAACCATGAAGAATAAAATTTTGAAAGCTATAGCTTGGGCGGTTAGCCTTGTATGGATTGTGTCAGCTTGTCTTATTGATTCAGATTCATGGATTCCCTTCATCGTGTGTGTAATCTGTGAAATCTATATGGTGTTATTCTCCTACGCAAATGATTGGTTTGGAGATTACCCTTATGAAGATTAGTGAAGAAAGTGCAAGACACCTTGATACAGCCATTCTTCTGATGGAAGGAGTCAAGGAAAGTCTGAGTGCCGAACCGGATGAATGGGGATGTATTCCACCAGAACATTCAAGAGAGTCTATCCATCGTAGATGTGTGCAGGCACGACAAGAACTCCTGCAAGTGCAAAAGGCTCTAAGGTAGGTGATCTCATGGTTGAGGGGACATACATATTCGACTGTGAGGTATTCGCTTATGACTGGCTCTTTGATTTCAAAGATGTTGTCACAGGCGAACACATCTCCATCTGGAACGACAACGATGCTGTAATAGCATTTATGGAACGTGACCCGTTCTTAGGCGGGTTCAACAATAAGCACTACGATAATTTCATACTAAAGGCAGTCATGTGTGGCTTTACACCAGAAGAGGTGAAGAAAGTCAATGATCTTATCATTCAGGAAGAGTTAAGTGGATGGGATATCCCCTCACTGAAAGAGTACAGAGTATTCTTTGACAGCTTTGACCTGAGAGATGATTGTCAGGACGGAATCTCACTGAAAGCTATTGAAGCACACCTTGGAATACCGATTGAGGAAACAGGGGTTGACTTCAACATTGACCGTCCGTTGACGGAGAGTGAGAGAAGAAGGACTGAATACTACTGCCGATATGACGTAGATGCTACGGAAATTCTCTGGAAACTGAGACAAGGATATCTGGATAACAAAGTTGCTGTAGGAGCGAAGAGAGGTCTGACAGACCGTAAGGCAATGTATATGACAAATGCCAAACTGACAAGCGTGTACCTACAAGCTGAGAAACCGGAGAAACCTTGGACGGATGAAAGGAATTACCGATACCCGGATAAGCTGCTTCGGCAGTATATTCCGCAGGAAATATTTGATTTCTTTGATCGGCTGCATGATCCGAACGTACCGGACATTGATCTGTTTGGTGGTTACGATCAATACGGCAGGAAGATTAAGGGTGCAAGCATTGAATTTAGAATAGGTGATTGTGTTTGCACTATAGCCTACGGAGGGATTCATGGAGCAATTCCGAACTATGTAGAAGTGGCAACGGAAAATCGTTCGATCAGAAACAAGGACGTAGGTAGTTACTATCCACATCTTATGACTATACCTCTTTCGGCAGGACAGCAATATGGATTCTGTAGTAGGAACATACCGTCACCTCAGATTTTTGTGGATATGTTGGAAGAGAGAATGAAAGCAAAGAAAGCCGGGGACAAGAAAACTGCAAATGCCCTGAAACTGGTAGCGAACACCTCTTATGGTGCAATGCTCAATGGTAAAAACGGAATTTCCTATAACGATCTCTATGATCCACTCATGGGACGTTCAGTGTGTATCACCGGGCAGCTACTTCTTCTGGAACTGTCAATGCACCTTGTAGCAGAGTGTCCTACCTTGAAGATCATTCAGCTTAACACGGATGGTATCATGGTAAGTTTTGATAAGTCTGACGAAGCAAAATGGCAGGAGATTACGCAGGAGTGGCAGGACAGAACAGGTTTTGAACTGGAAGAGGATTTCATTCAGAAAATCGTTCAGAGAGATGTGAACAATTATGTAGAAGTACCTGTAGGTGACGGCAAACCGAAGGTCAAGGGTGGCAATCTGGTAAGAGGGATCTTAACCAATGCAAACATTGACTTTACGACAATGGGCTTACCTGCATGGGACAACATGAGTGGCGGTGCTTGGAATATCAATAACAATGCCTGTATCGTGGCTACAGCAATGAAAGAGTATTTTGTGAACGGGACTCTCCCGGAAGAAACCATTGCGGCAAGCAATAATATCCTTGATTTTCAGGTGATAGCGAAAGTCGGAGGTAAATATTCTGGATGCTACCAGTTAATAGGTGGTGAGAAAGTTCCGGTACAGAAGGTCAATCGTGTGTACGCCTGCAAGAATAAAGGTTATGGAAAGATTTATAAGACTCACGCCACTACCGGAAAGGACGCAAAAGTTCCCAGTCTGCCAGATCACTGCATAGTAGATAACAATAATGAGTTGTCCATAGACGTTGTGGACAGAGAATGGTATGTCAAACTGGCAAAGGAACAGATACGGAAGTTTTTAGGTGTGAAAGCACCACGGAAGAATACCAGAAAAATAAATTCGCTAAAGAAAAAGTCATTAGCGTTGTTCAATTAAGGAGGACAAGAACATGGAAAGTTCAGCAAAAAAAAATGGTAACAGCAGAAGAGTTTGACGCAGCAGTAAAGCAGGTTATTCACGATCAGGTGAGTGATCCGAAACTGGATGGGATGGGAAAACTGCTCATTCCGCTGACAGGTGCTATTTTCGCAAAAGATGTTAAGAAGATTCTGTTCGGGGAAACCGAAGAAAATAAGGAGGACTAAGACTATGAAATTTCATGAAGTGAGCAAGGCTATGGATGAAGGTAAGAAGATCAAACTGAAAGACTGGGACAACGCCTACTGGTATAAAAAGGGCGGTATCATTATCAACCATGACGAAGAAGGTTTTGAATGTGATGCAAGAGAAATCTTCCCGTTTGATTTAATGTGGGTAGCAAACGGTGACTGGGAGATTGTTGTTGAAAATCTGACTCCGATGAATTTCAAGGAAGCGTTCAAGCTGATGAAGCAGGGCTATCCAGTGAAACTTCCGTCTTGGGGTGGTTACTGGTACTGGGATGCCACAAAGGAAACTATCGTGATGCACACGAAGGATGGCAGAGAATTGGATATCCGTGAGACTAAGAGGGTTGAATACACCACTCTGAATATTCTTTCTGATGAATGGGTGCTTGCAAGCACTAAGAACTGCCCTGTAATGGGTGGTGAAGCTAGTTTCTCCTTCGGGGAAGCAATCAAGTATCTGAAACGTGGACACAAGGTAGCCCGTAAGGGATGGAACGGCAAGAAGCAGTACATTCAGCTTGCAAGCGGAATCTCTTACAAAGCACCTACCGGAGATATCGTGAACTGTGAGCATGATGCCATCGGTAACATGGCAGTAGCTTTTGTCGGAACTTCCGGGGTACAGATGGGTTGGCTTGCATCTCAGGCAGATATGCTTGCCGATGACTGGGTATTCGCAGAGTAAGGAGGATTAGCTATGTTTTATCTGTTAGGAGTTATCATCGGGCTTGTAATCAGTTTTCTGATTACTGCCCTGCTGATCTGGATTCTGGCAATGTGTTTTGGTTTCCTGTTCACTTGGAAACTGGCACTGGGAGTCTGGGTTATCTATCTGATTATCAAGAGCATTTTTACAAGAAATTAAGGAGGATCAATAACAATGGCAAACATTTATGAAGGTATGAACGTGAGACAGAAACTTGCAAAGGCAAGATTACAGTTCCTTAACCAGAAGGTTAAGAAGTCCGGTAAGAATATGCACTTGGAGTTCAAGTATTTTGAGTTGGAGGACATTGTACCTCCTGCAATCAGAATCTTTGCCCGTGTAGGTCTTACCACTGACATTGACTTCACCGATGAAAACGGTGCTGTCATGAGAGTCTACAACACGGACAACTCTGAGGAAGCACCTATTGAGTTCCGTGTTCCGTACCGTGAGGTTAAGCCTATCGTGAGCAATGCAGATAAGGAAGTAACCAATCCGATGCAGGCACTTGGTTCATCCATTACATACCTCAGACGTTATCTCTGGATGGCAGTTCTGGATATCACTGAACCGGATGACATTGACGCTACTCTTGGTTCTGAACCGGAAGAGGAAGAACCGGAGATTGAAGCACCGAACCCAGAGAAAGTAAAGACTGAGAAGAAGTCTCAGAAGAAACAGAAAGCCCCGGCTACACCTGCGGAACGTAAGGAAGCGAAAGAAACTCTGACTGACACTGAGGGGCAGGCTGATGACTTGCAGATTGCAGCACTGAAAAATGCCTGCAAGGAACTGATGGAGAAAGACCCGGATCAGGAGGATTTTGTTCAGCAGATTGCCATGAAAACCAATGGCTTCACTCAGGTAACACGTTCTCAGTGTGAGCAGCTTATCAAGAATCTCGGTGAGATGATCGCAGCTTACAAGACGGAGGGTTAATGTATGTCAGACAATGTGAATCATCCATCCCACTATGAAACCGGGAAGTTTGAGTGCATTGACGTGATGGTAGAGACTCAGGGTGTGCAGGCAACGAAGGATTTCTGCGTGTGCAATGCCTTGAAGTACATCTACCGTCACAGACGGAAGAACGGTCTGGAAGATATTCAGAAAGCAATCTGGTATCTGAATAAAGCCGTAGAGTTGGATGGACAAATTAAGGAACTGATTGACTGTAGAACAATCGGGGAAAGCGAACCCCGTTACATGGAGGGCAGAAGTAATGAGGAAATTTAAGAGAATGATCGCAAGAGCGAATATGAAACGTGCAGGATATACCCGTCTGAATAAGAAGAGCGGGGACGGCAGAAGCACTTTCGCAAAGCTGTGGAAGCAGTACATTTAAGAAGGAGGACAGTTCTATGAAGTGGAATGACGATAAAACCATCACGATTACACCACCTGCGAAACCAAAGAAGATCACAGGCACAAGATTTGCAGCAATCATGGGTCTGAATAAGTGGACAAGCCCGTTCAATGCGTGGTGTGCAATTACCAGAACTTATGAAGAACCGTTTGAGGACACGATCTACACTATCGCAGGTAAGACGATTGAGCCGAAGCAGGCAGAGTACATGAAAACTGCATACTTCATGAGCAATCTGATTACACCTACGGATGTGTACGGTGAGGACTACTTCAAGAAAACGTGGGGAGATTTCTTCCGTGATACACCGATCTTCGGTGGTATGTGGGATTATCTGCTTGTGGACAAGGAAGGTAAACCGCAAACGGTACTGGAAATGAAAACCACGAAGAGGTCTGAGGACTGGGTGGAAGATGTACCTGAGTATTATGCTTTACAGGCTGCACTTTACGCTTACCTGCTTGGAGTTGATGACGTAATCATGGTGTGTTCGGTTCTGGGTGAGAAGGACTACGATGACCCGGCAGCTTATGAGTGTAAGGCTGAGAACACTTTCGTTCGTCCGTTTAAGGTGTCTGAGAGATATCCGAACATGAAGAAAACAATCACTCAGGTTAAGAAGTGGTGGAAAACTCATGTGGAGGGCGGTGTATCTCCGAAGTACGATGAAAAGGCTGACGCTGACATTCTGAAAGTGCTGAGAGATAACAACCTGTCCCCTGACTCCGATCTGGACGCAATGGTGAAGGAAGCCGAAGGGCTTATGCTTCACATCGAAGAGGTCAATGCAACTGTATCTGACGATGAAAAGCGTCTGAAAAAGCTGAAAGAACTGATTAA
>ERZ827450.3553-NODE-3553-length-10350-cov-3.719087_pt1 | contig 10350 bp, 8 predicted proteins | sample MGYA00519773_ERZ827450 | MGnify/ENA primary metagenome ERZ827450 (study PRJEB31778, sample SAMEA3449306) | human gut metagenome | biome: human gut; feature: human-associated habitat; material: faeces | place: United Kingdom | collected 2010/2012 ...
CGAAACGTAGGGATTCATGGCGAAGCCATGTACACCGCACTTACATTGCGCAGCGTTTGCAGTTCTTCAAGCTGCAAACTGCCAATGTCGGGGGTCGAGGGGACCTCCCCTCGCGTTCTCTTGGGGGTTCAAGGGGGATATTCTCTCACGTGAGAGAATATCCCCCTTTCCCCGTGCAGCGCCTCCGGCGCTGCTTTTCCCCCTGCGCCCTGTGGGCGCAAAAAGCGGTATTTCCCCTTTCGGGGAAATGAAAATGGTAACAAACTGTAACTTTTATGCCCCTCACCTTTACAAGGCGAACGATTTTCGCTATAATATCTCCGTATTACAAAAAACCAAGCAGCCTTCGCTGCGTTTTGCCAATGGGAGGCATGATGAAAGCAATAAAGAGGATCACAGCTCTGGCGCTCTGTGCGCTGATGCTGTTGGGCCTTCTCTCCGGCTGCGGGGAGAAGAAGCAGGGGGACGAGAAATTTGTCCTGAACGCGAGTGTCTGCAACGTGATCGACTCGCTCGACCCCGCGATGAACACCGACACGGATGCAGACAGCGTTTTCTACGCACTCTATGAAAATCTGATGCGCGAGAGCGATGACGGCAGCGGCGAGGTGACGCTGACGAACGGCATGGCCAAGGAGTACGCCGAGGAGACGAACTACGACGGCAGCGTGACCTACCGCTTCACGCTGCGCTCCACTGCGCGCTGGTCGGACGGGGAAAAGGTGACGGCGGATGACTTCGTCTATGCCTGGCAGAGACTTGCCGACCCCGCGACGGATTCACCGAACCACGCGCTGATGAGCGTGGTGGCGGGCTATGACGAGGTGCGCGAGACGGGCGACAAGACGAAGCTCCAGGTCTCGGCCAAGGATGAATCCACGTTTGTCGTCACGCTGAGCGCGCCGTGCGCCTATTTTATCGAGGGCATCTGCACGGCGGTCGCCACGATGCCGCTGCGCCGCGATCTGACAGAGAACGGCGGAGGCTTTGACACGCCGGACCTTGTGAGTAACGGCGCGTACCATGTGAGCGCGTGGACGAAGAGCAGTGAGCTGACGGCGGCGCGCAACGACGAGTATTACGAGGCACGTCTCGTCGGGCCCGACGAGCTGAACTTTATCTTCACCGCCAACGCGGACGAGGCGTGGCAGCTCTACGAAGCGGGCGAGATCGACTACATCGCCCACCTGCCCGACAGCGTGATCGCCGAGCTCTCGCAGGACGAGAGCTGGAAGCCGACGGCGGTGTACGCGACGGCGAGCGTCCTTTACAACAACGAGAGCGACACGTTCTCGAACGAGCACATCCGCAAGGCCTTTGACCTTGCCATCGACCGCGCGGCCGCCACGGCGGCGGGCGGCACGGAGAACAGCCCCGCAACGGGCCTTGTCCCCTACGGCATTCCAGATTCCGGCGAGACAGAGGACGATTTCCGCACGACGGGCGGCGAGCTCTGCGCCATCGATGAAGAGGGCATGAGCGCGCGGGCAACGCAAGCGCAGGAGGAGCTGACCTACGCGGGCTATTACAGCACGAGCATGTTCCCACCGGTCGAGCTTCTGTACGTGACCGGCACGGAGAATGACGCCGTGGCGAGCGCGCTGCAAAACATGTGGAGCACGACGCTCGGCGTGAACGTGATACTGCGCGGCGTGACGCAGGCAGAGTACAACACGCGCATGGAAGCGGGGAACTACGAGCTCGCGCTGCAAAAGGTCACCGCGCTCTACGACGACGCGATGGGCTTCCTCGACCGCTGGTGCAGCGAGGATGAGCAGAACCTGATCAGCTATGAAAACGGCACCTACGACGTGCTGATGGGCGTCGCCAGAGCGTCGGAAAATCCTGTGGCGCGCACAGCGTTCCTGCACGATGCGGAGACGATGCTGCTCGGTGAGACGGCGCTCTCGCCCGTGTATTTTGACGGCACAGCGCACATGCTGCGCGACACGCTGCGCGGCGTCTACACCGACGGCTTTGGCAACAGCTACTTCGCCGGTGTGCGCGCGAACACAGACTGAATTGTGTGAAACGAAACAAAATGGCAGCTTTTGCCCAAAAAGCTGCCATTTTTTCTTACTTTGACAGGAAACTTGCAAAATAGTGCTTGCTTTTTGCGAACAAACAGACTACAATATGGGCCTTGGGCGGCTCTGTTCGCCCGTACTTTTTCTGTTGTGAGGGTATTACCATGACTGCGATTTTGAATCTGGCCGTTGCGCTGCTCGCAGGGCTTTTGATGACCCGTATTTTCAGCCGCTGGCACCTGCCCGATGTCACGGCGTTTCTTGTGACGGGCGTTCTGATCGGGCCGTTCGTGCTGGGCCGGCTCGGCATTCCGGGCCTCGGATTTGCAAGCTACGACCAGGTCGAGGCGCTGAGCATGATCTCCGATGTGGCGATGGGCTTCATCGCCTTTTCCATCGGCAATGAATTCCGCCTGAGCCAGCTCAAAAAGACTGGCAAGCAGGCGATGATTATCGGAGTCTTGCAGGCGCTGGCCGCGCTGGCCTTTGTCGATATTGCGCTCGTGATCTTCCACTTCCTGCGCCCCGCTGTGCTGTCCGTCCCTGCGGCCATCACGCTCGGTGCGATCGCCACAGCCACCGCGCCTGCGACGACGCTGATGGTCGTGCGCCAGTACAAGGCCAAGGGTGAGCTCACGGATCTGCTGCTGCCGATCGTCGCGCTCGACGACGCGGTGGGCCTCATCGCATTTGCCGTATCTTTCGGTATTGCCCGCGCGATGGACAGCGCACAGTTCAGCCTCGCAAGCATTTTGCTCTCCCCGCTCATTGAGATCGTCGGCTCGCTGCTGCTCGGCGCGCTTGCGGGTTTCGTGCTCACGAAGCTTGAGACGATGTTCCGCTCGAACTCGAACCGCCTGTCGCTGAGCATCGCGTTCATCTTTCTGATGGTCGGCCTGTCCGCAGTGGACTTCACCGTCGCGGGCGTCGAGTGCGGCTTTTCGCCGCTGCTCGTGTGCATGATGCTCGGCACGGTGTTCTGCAACATCTGCCCGCTGTCGGACGATTTGATGAACCGCGCGGACAAGTGGAGCACGCCGATGTTGGCGGTGTTCTTTGTCGTGAGCGGCGCAAACCTGCGCTTGAGCGTCTTTTCTCAGGGCGTGCTCGTGCTCATCGGCGTTGTGTACATCATCGCGCGCTCGGCCGGTAAGTATTGCGGCGCGCGCTGGTCGGCCAAGGCGGTGGGCTGTGACCACACGGTGCAGAAGTACCTCGGCATCATGCTGCTGCCGCAGGAGGGTGTGGCGCTCGGTATGTGCGTGAGCGCGCAGGCGCTCGGCGCGGATGGCGAGCTGATCCGCAACATCATCCTCTTCTCCGTGCTGATCTACGAGCTGGTCGGCCCGCTGGCGACAAAGGAATCTCTCAAGGCCGCCGGCGCGATCACCGAAAAGCCCAGGGAAGTCCTCGAGCGCCGCGAGCGCAAGCTCGCCGAGGCCGAGCCCAAGGAACTTCTCGAGCGCCGCAAGGAGCGCGCAAACAAAAAGTAAATCCGCTGAAAGGAGATGGCCTTGGTCATCTCCTTTTTTTGCACCGGGTGGGAACTTTTTGTGAATTTGCGCGTCTAAAGAGGAAAGGCACTTGACATAACTTGTGAAAATTATGTACAATAAAGGCGAACAAACCGATAAGGGGGAATCATTATGGAAGGACGTCGGGTCAGCCGCCGCAAACCGCGGCGCAATCCGCTTTATGTGCTTTTTATGGGACTGCTGGCGCTTTCGCTGGTGCTCCTGATTACGGTGGTCGTGCTGGGCTTCAAGCTCAAGAGCGCGCGCAGCGATCTTGCCGCGGCGCAGACGAAAATCGAGCAGCTGCGCGGCGGCTCGCAGACGGGCGAGGACGGCCAGACTGTGACCGGCGAAGATGGCTCGATCACCGGCGAGAACGATGTGAGCGACCCCACGCAGGGCGATAACACGACCGGCGATAATCAGACGGGCGGCGACACGATCGACTGGCTCGACCTCACGGGCCATGACGAGGTCTCCGTCAAGCCGAGCTCTGTGTACGACAAGTATTACATCTACTACACCACCGGCGGCGTGAATCTGCGGAGCGGCCCGGGCACGAGCTATGACAAGGTCACGACCGTGTCGCTCGGCAGCGAGGTACAGGCTGCGGCCAAGCAGGATGGGTGGACGTTCGTCAGCGTGGACGGTAAGTTTGGCTGGATCAACTCGGACTTCCTCTCCACCACGCGCCCCGCATCGTAACAATATCAAGCAAAAAAGGAGCAAGCCGAATGGCTTGCTCCTTTTTGCTGTTCAGTTGCCGCCGCAGCCGCCTTTATCCTTCAGGGAGCATGCTCCTTTGAAGCCGCAGGCGTTGCAGTGGTTGTTCGGGTCGGACACGACGCTGCCGCTCAGAAAGCGCAGCGCGGCGTCGTCTGCCTTGCCGGAATAGCCGGGGAAGAGCATGATGCCTGCCATGCCGACAGCGGTGCGCTCGGTGTCGTCGATCGTGCCGCAGAGCAGCGCGTCGATGCCGTAACGCTCCAAAAGGCCGACGGCAGCGTCGGTGCTGCTTTCTTCCATCGGCTCGAGGAACTCGCGCACGATCTTTCCGTGGTCGTCCTCATAAAAATGGAAGGCTTCGGCATTGGCGAGCGGGGAGAAAACCTCCCCACTCACAACAGGGATCGCAATACGCATTGCTTTCCTCCTTTTACACCTCAACGCCCTTGCCGTCGTTCCACTTCCACGCGCGGACCTCGGGCAGATCCACGCCGTTGTCCTTGATATACTGGCGGTGCTCAACGAGCTTGTCGTTCATCTTCTGGATGAGGTAAGCACCGCGGTTGCCGAGCTGCGGAAGGCGCTGCACCGTGTCGATGACGAGATCGAAGCGGTCGATATCGTTGAGCACGCGCATGTCGAACGGGGTCGTGATCGTGCCTTCCTCCTTATAGCCGCGCACGTGCAGGTTGCGGTTGTGGCGGCGGTAGGTCAGCTCGTGGATCAGCGTGGGATAGCCGTGGTAGGCAAAGATGATGGGCTTGTCCTTGGTAAAGAGCGTGTCGTACTCTGCGTCGGTCAGGCCGTGGGGATGCTCGGTGTGCGGCTGGAGCTTCATCAGGTCGACGACGTTCACGACGCGGATCTTGAGCTCCGGCAGTTCGCGGCGCAGGATCGTCACAGCGGCGAGAGTCTCAAGCGTCGGCGTGTCGCCGCAGCAGGCCATGACGACGTCGGGCTCCTGGCCCTGATCGTTCGAGGCCCACTCCCAGATGCCGATGCCCTGCGTGCAGTGCTTGACGGCCTGCTCCATTGTCAGCCATTGCTGGCGCGGGTGTTTGCTCGCGACGATGACGTTCACATAGTTACGGCTCTTGATGCAGTGGTCGAAGCAGGAGAGCAGGCAGTTGGCATCGGGCGGCAGATACATACGCACGACGTCGGCCTTCTTGTTGGCGACGTGGTCGAGGAAGCCGGGGTCCTGATGCGTGAAGCCGTTGTGATCCTGCTGCCAGACGTTGGAGGCGAGGATATAGTTGAGAGAGGCGATATCGTGGCGCCAGGGGAGCTCATTGCACATCTTGAGCCACTTGGCGTGCTGGGAAAACATCGAGTCGACAATGCGGATGAAGGCCTCGTAGCTGTCAAAGAAGCCGTGGCGGCCTGTCAGCAGGTAACCTTCGAGGAAGCCCTCGCAGAAGTGCTCGGAGAGCATGGAGTCCATCACGCGGCCGTCGGGGTCAAGGTGCTCGTCGATGCCATCGATCTGCTTGTCGAGGAAGCGGCGGCCCGTGACGTCAAACACGGCCTGCAAACGGTTGGACGCCGTCTCGTCGGGCGCGAAGATGCGGAAGTTGCGCGACTCCATGTTGAGCTTCATCACATCGCGGACATAGGTGCCAAGGACGTACATGTCCTGCGCCTCGACCTCGCCGGGGGCGGGGATATCGACCGCGTAGTCGCGGAAGTCGGGCGTGCGCAGGTCGCGCAGGAGAAGTCCGCCGTTGGCGTGCGGGTTTGCGCCCATGCGGTGCTCGCCCTTGGGCGGGAAGGACGCGATCAGCTCGACCGGCGTACCGTCCTCGTTGAAGAGCTCTTCGGGCTTGTAGGAGCGCAGCCATTGTTCGAGCAGCGGCAGGTGCTTGCTTTCATCCGCGCCCATGGAGATGGGCACCTGATGGGCACGCCAGCTGCCTTCGATCGCGTTGCCGTCGACCTCCTTCGGACCGGTCCAGCCCTTCGGGGTGCGCAGCACGAGCATCGGCCAGCGAGGGCGGCTCGCCTTGCCGCTCTCTCGCGCGGTGCGCTGGATGCGCTTGATCTCGCGGATGGCCCAGTCGACCGCGGCGGCCATCTGCTGGTGCATCGTCTCGGGCTCGTCACCCTCGACAAAGCGCGGCTCCCAGCCGCAGCCGCGGAAGAAGCACTCGACCTCCTCGTGGCTCATGCGGGAGAAGATGGTCGGATTTGCGATCTTGAAGCCGTTTAAGTGCAGGATCGGCAGGACTGCGCCGTCGGTGATCGGGTTCATGAACTTGTTGCCGTGCCAGGACGTTGCGAGCGGGCCGGTCTCGGCCTCGCCGTCGCCGACGACGCAGGCCGCGATCAGGTCGGGGTTATCCGCCACCGCGCCGAAGGCGTGGGAGAGGGAGTAGCCCAGCTCGCCGCCTTCGTGGATAGAGCCCGGCGTTTCGGGCGCGACATGGCTCGGGATGCCGCCGGGGAAGGAGAAGCGCTTGAAGAGCTTCTGCATACCCTCCTTATCGCGCGTGATGTTGGGGTAGACCTCCGTATAGCTGCCGTCCAGCCAGTCCTGCGCGACCATGGCGTTGCCGCCGTGACCGGGGCCGGAAAGGTAGATCATATCGAGGTCATCGCGCTTAATGACGCGGTCTAAGTGCGTGTAGATGAAGTTCTGGCCCGGGCAGGTGCCCCAATGGCCGACGATGGTCTGCTTTAAGTCGCTCTCGCGCAGCGGGCGCTCGAGCAGAGGATTATCGAGAAGATAGAGCTGGCAGGCGGTCAGATAGTTTGCTGCGCGCCAGTAAGCGTCGATCTGTTTGAGCTCCTCGGGCGACAGCGGCGGCTTTTTCGACAGCCGTGCGGTGCTTTTTTGCGTAGGCATGGAAAGCTCCTCCTTTTCCTTTTGGTTGATGAGGTTAGTATATCATTTAATTTTAAAAAATCAATAGTCAGACATATAAAATGAGACAAATTCTTAAAATCTATCAAAATAAGCTGAGCGTTATTTTGCAATTTGCATGAATCTAAACGATAACAAAACGATAAAATAGGGAAAAGGCGGTGCAAGCGCACCGCCTTTTCCCTATATGAGAGAGATCGAGAGATGAGAGAATAGCAAAATTAGTCGATCGGGCAGACCCAGCCGAACGGGTCGGGCTTCGTGCCCCACTGGATGCCAGTCAGCTCGTCGTAGAGCTTCTGAGACAGCGCACCGATCTTGTTGTCGTTGACCTTGTAGTCTCTGTCGCCCCAGCTCAGCTCGCCGATCGGGGAGATGACGGCGGCGGTGCCGATGCACCACGCCTCCTCCAGCGCGCCGGACGCCGCGGCGTCAAAGAGCTCGTCCACGCTCAGCAGACGCTCCTCGACGGGCACGCCCCAGCTCTTTAAGAGCTCAATGGCGGACTTGCGCGTCACGCCGCGCAGGATGGAGCCGGTCAGCGCGGGGGTGACGACGGTGCCATTGATTTTGAACATGACGTTCATGCCGCCGCCTTCTTCGACGTACTTGCGCTCCACGCCGTCGAGCCACAGGACTTGAGAGAAGCCCTTTTCGATGGCGCGGTCGCCCGCGCGGTTGGCCGCGCCGTAGTTGCCGCCGCACTTGGCCTCGCCCGTGCCGCCGCGCACCGCGCGGACGTCCTCGGTCTCGACCATGATGGGAACGGGCTGTAAGCCGTTTTTGAAGTAGCTGCCGGAGGGGGAGAGGATGATAGCAAACGTGGCCTCATGCACGCCGTGCAGGGCAAGCGTCGGGTCAGTGCCGTACAGGAACGGACGGATGTAGAGGGACGTGCCGGGATCGCTCGGGACCCAGTTCTCGTCGACCTTGACGACGGTCTTGATGGCCTGCAGCGCATCGTCGGGATCAAGCTGGGGCAGACCCAGACGCTCGCAGGAGCGGTTCAGACGGGCGACGTTCTCCCAGGGGCGGAAGAGCTGCACGCCGCCGTCGGGACGGCGGTAAGCCTTCATGCCCTCGAAGACCTCGGTGCCGTAGTGCAGGACGCTCGCGGCCGGGGACATCGTGATGGGGCCGTAGGGCACGACGCGCGCGTCATGCCAACCCTTGTCGGCGCTGTAGTCCATCAGAAACATATGATCGGTGAACACGGTGCCGAAGCCGAGCTGGTCGGACGGGGGCAGCGTGCCGGGATGGGTAGTCTTAGTGATCGTGATATTCATAAGGATGACCTCCTGTCGAAATTTGTTTGCTCTTTAGATTTCCTTGAGATGCTCCATGTTGTGGCGGATGCCCTCGCAGCAGGCGTGGAAGGTGGCCTTCTCGTCGGCGCTCAGCGGCAGCTCGACGACCTGCTCGACGCCGTTTTCACCGATGACGCAGGGAACGCCCGCAAACAGGCCTTCTTCGCCGTACTCGCCGCACAGCTCCGTGCTGGCGGGCAGGATGACCTTCTCGTCGTGCAGCACGGCGTAGGCCATGCGCGCGGCGGTGGTGGCGATGCCGTACTCGGTGCAGAACTTGCCGGAGAACGTGACCCAGCCGCCCTCAATGGACTCCTTCTGCAGCGCGTCGCGGTCGAAGCGGAAGCGCTCGTCGGTCTTGGCCCACTCATCCAGCGGCACGCCGCGGAAGCTGACGCAGGACCAGGGCGCGAACTGCTGGTTGCCGTGCTCGCCCATCATGTAGCAGGTGATGGACTTGTGGTCAAGGCCGGTCTGGCGCGCCAGCGCGCTCAAAAGACGGGAGGTGTCGAGGCCCGTGCCGGTGCCGAATACGCGGCCGCGGGGAAGACCCAGATGCAGTGCCAGCTCGCGCGTGACGATGTCGCAGGGGTTGGTGATGTTGATGAGCACACCGTCAAAGCCGCTGGCCTTGATCTTTTCCGCGTAGCCGCGCACAGCGGGGATGGTGAAGTCCATCTCGGTCACGCGGTCATGCGTGCCGCGCAGCAGGTCGATCTTGCCGACGCTGTTGACGATGACGTCGCACACGCCAAGGTCGGAGAAGTCGCCGCCGCGCACCGTCACGCGGTGGGGCATGTACGCGACTGCGTCGCGCAGATCCTGCACTTCGCTTGCGAGCTTCTGCTCGTTCTGGTCGACGAGCACCAGCTCGTCCGCGATGCCCTGGATCGCCAAGGCGTAAGCCACATGTGCGCCGACATGACCCATGCCGACCACGCCGAGAACTCTTTTCTTTGCCATAAGAATACTTCCTTTCTCAAAAACGGTGTGCCCGTGTAGTTAACTGATCGTTTGTGCGGCCCTTACATGCCGAAGTTGGGGAAGAGCACGCAGGTATAAAGCATGGCGAGAACCATGTACAAAACAAGGATGATGGCGAAGGCCTTGAAGGTCTTCTTCATGACCTCGCTCTCGTTGCCCACCTGATCGACCGTTGCGCAGGCGGCGACTGTGTTGTTCGGGCAGATCAGGTTGCCGAGCGAAGCGCCCGCGTTCTGACCGGCGAAGATCGTGATGGGGTTCATACCGAGCGATGCCGCGGCGTCGATGTGCATCTGGGCGAACATGATGTTGGAGCCAAGGCCCGTGCCGGTGATGAACGCACCGCTCGAACCGATGAGGACGGCTGCCGCGGGATAGAAGCGGCCGACGACGGCGGCGATGTCAGAGGCGAGGAGGTTCATCATGCCCGTGGAGGAGGACTGCATGATGTAGGCGACGATAAGGAGGCTGCCCATCGTGACGAGCACCGGCAGCACGCCGCTCGCGGTGCGCTTGCAGACGGCTTTATAGGTCTTGAAGTCCACGCCCAGCGTGAGTGCGCCGAGGATGCCGCACACGAGGATGACAAGGTCGACCCAGAAGATGTAGCCGAATGTGCACATGATGGCAAAGCCGTTTTCAACGACGGCGGGGAAGCCGTAGCGGATGAGCGGGAGCAGCACGAGCATGTAGACGTAAGGCGACATGGCCTTGAACGAGCTGTACTTGCGCTGATGGTTGGCGCTTTCATTGCGGAATTCGTCCGGAGTCTTCACGCCGACGAGCTTGACATACGCAACGGAGAGAAGGATGGAGATGAGGCCGGTGCCCATGGAGGTGACCTCCGCGCCGACAAAGTTGGAAAGAACGAACATCGTGAGGCACGCCGAACGCGCCGAGGTACTTGGCGACGGTCGTCAGCTCGTCGA
>ERZ827450.3557-NODE-3557-length-10334-cov-2.913027_pt1 | contig 10334 bp, 9 predicted proteins | sample MGYA00519773_ERZ827450 | MGnify/ENA primary metagenome ERZ827450 (study PRJEB31778, sample SAMEA3449306) | human gut metagenome | biome: human gut; feature: human-associated habitat; material: faeces | place: United Kingdom | collected 2010/2012 ...
GAAAGGTAAGAACCGTAAATAAGTGTTCCATTTCCCGCGACAGAAAGGGAGAAAAAAGCCTGTCCTAAAGCAAATATCCACGTTTTAGGGTTCATTAATGCGGTTTTATCCACACGAAAGATGTAATGATACCCATCTGCAGCACCCGGCTGGAAAAATACATAAATACCAAGAATCACGAATAACACAAAAAATACTGGCATGAGTATCTTATTTGCTTTCTCAATTCCTCTTCCCACGCCAAACATCAAAATCGCCATACAGGCAGCTAACGCGATAACCTGCCATACATTGTTTCCAAACGCAGATGCCATACTGCCAAAACGCCCACCGAAATCTTCTACACTCTCTGGTGCGAGGGTTGCTCCTGTAAAAGTTCCGGCTGCATATTTTAAAATCCAGCCCATAACTACAGTATAGCCGATTGCCATCGCAAGCGAACCAAGTACGGGAATCATTCCAAGAGCTTCTCCCAGCTTTCTCTTTCCTTTTTTCTCACAGATCATGCCAAATGCATCAATGGGGCCAGATCTTGCTGCCCGGCCAAGACTCATCTCACCGATAACACCTGTCGCTCCGATCAGAACAACAAAAATAATATATGGAATCAGAAATGCTCCACCGCCATAAAGCGAAACCCTTGTGGAAAACATCCATATATTTCCCATGCCAACCGCAGAACCGATACAGGCAAGGATAAATCCCCACTGACTGTTAAATGATTCTCTGACATTTCCATTCTTTCTATTACTACCATTATTCATACCGTTACTTTCTATTGATTTCTCACTCACACTTCTTTCTCCTTCATGTTTTGATAATTTTCTCCCCACTCTGACATCGCATCGAGTATAGGTTTTGAACAAGAACTTTCCATTTATCACTGATAAGCATTAGCGTTGTTTCCACCAGGCAAGCCGGACTTCTAAAGTTTCGCTATTATTTCCCGTTTATATGCAAGGAATTCATCTGTGAGGTAAAAATCCTCCGCCCGTGGTTTCTTTTCTTTAATGATAATCTCATCTCGAATTTCTCCAGGCTTTCCATTGAGAATATAAATTCTGTCTGAAAGAAGGATTGCCTCATCAATATCATGTGTTATAAAAATTGTAGATAAATCAATATGCTGCATAACTTCAAGATACCATCTGTGAATTGCTGTTTTCGTAATGGTATCCAGTGCACTAAATGGTTCATCAAGAAGTGCAACTCCATTAGAAGAAAGATATGTTCTAAGCAGGGCTGCTCTCTGGCGCATACCTCCGGACAGCTGGGAAGGATATTGATACTCTGTTCCTTCAAGTCCAAAGTCTTTGAAATACATCTGTGCTTTTTTTCTTGCTTCGTTTTTGCTCATTCCATGAAGAACCAACGGTAATGCCGTGTTGTCGATTATTTTTTTATGTGGAAAAAGTAAATCTTTCTGGAGCATATAACTAATCTGTCCTGGCCTAGAAGTAATATCTTCACCATTAAGCAATACCCTTCCCTCCTCTGGAGTTGTCAGTCCAGAAAGGACATGGAAAAGAGTTGTCTTTCCAGAACCGCTGACTCCGAGAAGTGAAATAAGTTCTCCTTTATGCAATTCGATATTAATATCTTTGATTATAGTTCTTCCACTATATTTTTTTGTAATATGTTCAGCCTTTAAAAGAACCATTATATTATCCTTTCTCTAATAATTTGCCACAGACAAAGTTGACGAAAAGCGAATCGCCATATAGCCATATCTGTGGTCTGGGAGCAAGTGTTGGATATGAGCGTATAAGCGAATATTCAACGCGCCGCGACGAAAATCACAGATATGGCTATATGGCGATTCGCTTTTCTGTCTTTGGCGGCTCGTCTGTCTGTTCGCCCATCCCTGCAAATTATTTAGGAAGATAGTCGTTTGAGAAACCTTTTCCTGTGAGGTCTTTTGTAGTCAGTTTATTCTCTGCGAGCCATTTGTAGAAGTTATTCCATCTTGTCTCGTCAATAACTCCCCAGTTGTCTGCATCTGCTACATACTGTTTAGAAAGCCATTCCTGACTCTTATATACTAAGTCTTCAGAACCTTTTAAGGAACCTGTGTCATCTCCTGCGATAAGAAGGTCTGCTGCTTTCTTTGGATTATCAATCGCGTACTGGTATCCTTTTTTGGTTGCTGCAAGGAATGCTTTTGCCTCATCTGGTGAGTTCTTTAAGAAGTCATTGTTTGCGATCATAACTGGTGTGTAGTAATCAAATACAGAGTCGATATCTTTGAAGTTCCAGTAGTCACAGTCAACTCCTTCTACTTCTGCGTTGATTCCACCCCATCCGTAGAATACCCAGATAGCGTCTGTCTGGTTTGCTTTTAATGCAGCTGGCTCATCTGTGATGTTGTTAGGGATTAATTTTACTTTACTGAAGTCTGCTCCCTCATCTTTCATAACTGTTTTTAAAGTAGCCTGCTCGATTGGAGATTCCCATGTGGAATAAGTCTTTCCTTCAAGTCCTTTCGGGCTGGTAATTCCATCTCCTTTTCTGGAAATGATTCCTGATGTATTATGCTGAATCAGTCCTGCAACGGCTGTGATTCCAAGGGGGTCATCGGAATCAAGTGCGGCTGCCATTGTATCCTGTGCTTCGATGGCGAACTGAGCCTGACCAGATGCGCACATGGTTGCCGCTCCATTTTCCGGTGGCTGTACGATTTCAACATCAAGCCCGGCATCTTCGTAATAACCAAGTGCCTTTGCTGCGTAAATTCCTGTGTGGTTTGTATTTGGAGTCCAGTCAAGGCAGAATGTTACTTTTGTAAGCTCCTTTTTACCTGCTTCTGTACTTGCACTCTCGCTCTTTGTGCTAGAAGAACCACATGCAGTTACAGATAATAACATTACTGCACTCAAAGTTCCTGCAACAATTTTTTTCCAGTTTAACTTTCTCATAATTTCCTCCTGTAAATTTTCAGATACTATTTGTACAAAATCACATAGATTATTTTAGATATTATTATGTGTACTCATATAGATTCTTTTAGATATTATTATATATGCCCATATGGATTCTTTTGGATGCTATTATATATCCATATAGATTACTTTGAATGTGATTTTAATATAGGATATTTTAAATATCCAAATATATCTTTTTTTATTCCAAAACTTCCTTTTTCTCCACTCTCACCCACGGCAGAGAGAGTGTTTTGATGAGATTGACCGCTCCCATTAAAAGAAGACTGATAATGACAATAAAAATAATAACTGCAAACATTTTATCAAAAGCATATGCCTTTGAAACTCTTGTCATGTAAACACCAAGTCCCTCAAATCCCCCGAGCCATTCAGAAATAACCGCTCCTACAACTGCGTAAGAAGCAGAAATCTTTAAACCAGAAAAGAACTGCGGCAATGCAGTCGGAAACTTCACATGGAAAAATATCTGTATTTTGGTTGCTCCCATTGCCCGCATGAGATCAATGGAATCCTTATCCACGCTCTTGTACCCGTCAAGCAAGCCTACTGTAATTGGGAAAAAAGTTGTGATTACAACAAGAGTAATTTTCGGTGCCATGTAAAATCCCATCCACAGCACAAGCAATGGTGCGATAGCGATTGTCGGAATCGTCTGTGTGATAATCAGAATCGGATACAACGCCTTGTTAAGTATCTGAAAATGATCCATTAATGTTGCCATAACAAATGCTAAACCAACACCGATACACAGTCCGTAAAAGGCTTCCTGCAACGTAACACTGGCATGTTTTAATATCGTTGGCAAATCAGTCACTAACGCTTTTATCACCTGCACGGGAGAAGGCAGCATGTATGCCGGAACTGCCCCACTCTGGCATAAAAACTGCCAGAGCAGAATCAGAAGGCATAATGCTACTACTGCTGGAAGCTTACTGGTGATGCTTTGTAACCTTTTTGTCAATGGTCAGCACGTCTCCTTCCGCCTTGTAAGAAATCTTAACATAAGTGTTCATTGCTTTGCATCCTGCTTTTGCTGCCACTAACTGGCAGTTCTTTACGATTTCCATTAAAGTATCATAATCGCCTTCAATTGATGTCTCACATGGTCCTACATAATAGTTTAATCCTGTGGATTTGATGTAATCAATGACCTCGTCTACGATACGGATTACTTCTTCTTCATCCTGTACAGATGGTAAAACCTGAATTGCTACACTTGCATTCATTCTTCATTCCTCCATATATCTTGTATAAATATTGTATTTACGCCGCATAAAAAGTCTGCTATTCTTTTCTGATCTGCAATCTGCCATTGGCTATATCTAAAAAAGAATTTATGTCTTCATATTAAAAGTTCCTGCAGATAAAAAAGAAAAAGGCCAGCAAATAATGCTGACGCTGCTTTTAAAATCTTCCTGATAAACTTTTTATTGAAAGTTCTTTTGCAAACTCTTCCACGCTGGCATTATCCAAACAGGTTCAAGGGTCTAAGGCACAACCTTACTCTCAGCTTCCTAAAACGACAAGCTCCCCTGGAGCGTGTTTGAAAAATCATTCCAGCAACCTGCACATCGCAATTTGCAGAAAGCATTTTTCAAACACGCTCTGGTCTTATATTGAACTTTTTACAGTATAAAACAAATTTCAGAAAAAAACAAGAGTAAAACTCTTGCGTTATTTAATAAAACAATGGTATAATCTTTACTTTAGTAAGCTAAAGGGGGACTGTACTAATGCTAAAAACAATAGAAGCCGTTAACAGCGCTGTTAACAACTTTATCTGGGGTATTCCAGCAATGGTCTGTATCATTGGTGTTGGACTTTATCTCAGTTTTCGAACAGGATTCATTCAGATTCGAAAGTTTCCTTACTCTATCAAAAATACTTTAGGACGGATTTTTGATAAATCAGAAGCCGCGGATGGATCAATCACTCCGTTTCAGGCGGTATGTACCGCACTTGCCGGAACCGTTGGAACGGGAAATATTGCCGGTGTAGCCGGTGCGATCACGATTGGCGGACCAGGAGCCGTTTTCTGGATGTGGATATCTGCCCTTCTTGGAATGTGTACCAAATATTCTGAAGTAACACTCGCTGTACACTTCCGTGAAAAAAACTCACAGGGTGACTGGGTTGGCGGTCCAATGTACTATATCAAAAATGGACTTTCCAAACACTGGCACTGGCTTGCCTTTCTCTTTTCCCTTTTCGGTGTTCTGACCGTATTTGGTACAGGAAATGCAACACAGGTCAACACAATCGTAACTGCGATTGATTCACTGATGCTCAACTTTAACCTTGCTTCATCAGGCAGTCTTTCTACCATCAACCTTGTAATCGGTATTGTTATTGCTATCGCTGTTGCCTTAATTCTTATCGGTGGTATCCGCCGAATCGGAAAAGTAACAGAAACTTTAGTTCCATTTATGGCGCTGCTTTACATCCTTCTCGGACTTGGTGTTGTTATTTTAAACATACAGCAGATACCGGCTGTATTCCAGTCTATTTTTGAAGGAGCATTTCATCCGGCAGCATTTACCGGAGGAATGGTAGGAACTTTATTCACCAGTATGAAAAAGGGTGTATCACGAGGTATTTTCTCTAACGAAGCGGGTCTTGGTACCGGCTCCATCGCTCACGCAACAGCAGATACCTCCCAGCCTGTAAAACAGGGATTATTCGGTATCTTTGAAGTATTTACAGATACAATCGTTATCTGTACACTGACCGCCTTAATTATTTTATGCAGCGGCATTAATGTTCCTTACGGACAAGCGGCCGGTGCTGAACTGACCATTCAGGGCTTCACTGCAACTTATGGCGGATGGGTATCCATCTTTACAGCCATTGCACTTTGCTGTTTCGCATTCTCCACTACAATCGGATGGGGACTTTACGGCTCCCGCTGCATCGAATTCCTTTTTGGGACAAAAACAATTCGTCCGTTTATGATTGTCTACTCACTTGTTGCGATTCTCGGAGCAACGGTAGACTTGGGATTATTATGGAGTATCGCAGAAACATTTAACGGACTTATGTCCATACCGAACTTGATTGCTGTATTCCTCTTATCGGGAACAGTTGTAAAGCTCACCAAAGAATATTTCGGAGCAAAAAAATCCTGATTTGCCGAGCTGGCGAAGCAGACGAACTCAGGGAGATAAATAAAGCATATTTGTGACTTTAGTCGCTGCGGTTTGAATGCTCGCTTTACGCGCTTGCATCCAAACCTTGCTCCAAGGCCACAAATATGCTTTATTTATCTCCCTGAGTTCTGCTCATTGGCAGCTCGGGAAATCAGTTGGAGAGATTTGAGGAAGAAGACAGAAGTTCAAGAATGCCCCACTGATACTGATTTATATCTACAGAAAGGCCATTTTTTATGAAGAAAACATTTTTCTCCCACGATAAAAATTTTTACGCAGCATTATTTCCGCTGCTTATTATTATTTCATTGCAGAACCTTATTTCTTATAGCGTGAATATGGCCGATAACATCATGCTTGGAGCGTACAGTCAGAATGCTCTTTCTGGTGCGGCGTTGGTAAATCAAGTATTTTTCCTTATTCAGCAGGCGGCAGTTGTTATTGGTGATGGGCTGGTTGTTATTGCCTCACAATATTGGGGACAGAAACGGATGGAACCAATCCGGCAGATTACGGGAATGGTTTTAAAGATTGCATTTTGTCTGGGAATCTTTTTGATTCTTTTATGTTCACTGTTTCCAGACGCAATTTTAGGATTTTTTACGTCTGATACGGCGATTTTGTCTGAGGCAGGAAGTTATTTGCAGATTATAAAGTATACATTTCTTTTGTATCTTGTGACACAGGTGCTTCTGTCTGCGCTTCGTAGTGTGGAGACGGTACGAATTGCATTTGTGATATCGTGTGTTTCTTTAGTCGTAAATGTAAGTATTAACTATACTTTGATTTACGGGCGATTTGGGTTCCCTGAATTAGGAATCAGAGGTGCAGCGATTGGTACAATGATATCGAGATGTTTAGAATTCCTTATTGTATTTATTTATGTGATAAAAATAGATAAAAAGTTAAAGTTATTTTCAGACAAGGCAGTATTTCACATTGATAAATTATTGCGTTCGGATTATGTGAAAGTGGCTGTTCCTGTCTTCATATCCGGCATGTTATGGGCGATTTCCGTACCGATGCAGACAGCGATTCTCGGGCATTTGAGTCCCGATGCAATCGCGGCAAATTCTGTTGCAAGTACATTTTATCAGTATATGAAAGTTGTTGTACTTGCTATGTCCTCTGCTTCTTCCGTTATGATGGGTAAGGCAGTCGGCAAGGGAGATTTGGACGAGGTAAAAGCTGCGGCAAGAACACTTTCTGTACTTGATGGAGGCATTGGAATGATTCTTGGTGCCGTTCTTTATTTCACAAAAGATTTCCTTTTGGCACAGTATACATTAAGTCCGACAGCAACTCAACTTGCAGAACAGCTCATTATCATTATGGCAATAGTTATGGTTGGTATGGCATACCAGATGCCTGTTGGTTCTGGAATCATCCGTGGTGCAGGGGATACAAAGTTTTCACTCTATGTCAATATGATCAGTACCTGGGGCATTGTACTTCCACTGTCTCTCTCCGCTGCTTTTTGGTGGAAATGGCCGATTCCTGCGGTAGTGATCTGCCTGCAGTCTGACCAGATATTTAAGGGACTTCCGATTTTCTTGAGATTCCGAAGCTATAAATGGATTCACAAGTTAACAAGAGATAAATAGTGATTTGTAGGGAGGAGGAACAAACAGACCAGCCCGCAGCGACGAAAATCACAAATATAGGTTTCTCTTTCTAGTGGCGTCTGTTTGGCTTGCAGTAACTCAGATTTTCAATACTTCCATTTTGAGGATTCCATCTGCACCTCAATTTAATACGCTTATATTTCTTTAGTCTTTATGATTTTTCTTCTCCGGTTCTTTTTACAGAACCTCAATTTCAAGAACATTCTGCCAACCGGCATAAAAATACTGTTGAGAATTTTTCCAACAGGCTGTGATTTGATTTTCTGGTTTCTATTCGTTGGTACTGGAGCAAATGCCGCCAAAGACAGCTTCCTTGCCTGTGCTAATTACTATTTATCCCAAATTTTTTTAGGTCTACTTTCCCGTTCTTTACCTCTACGCCGTCTTCCTCTAAACGTTTCGCCTGCTCTCCTTCTCCGCCAAATGCAAATGCTCCTGCGAGTTCTCCTTTAAAGTTTACAACACGAAAACATGGGATATTTTCTGGATCAGGGTTTTTGTGGAGGGCATTACCGACTGCTCGTGACATTTTCGGATTTCCAGCCATTGCCGCTACCTGTCCATAAGTTGCAACGTGTCCTTTTGGAATCTTTTTTACTGCCTCATAGATTCTCTTTGTCGGGCTGTCTGTTACAATATCGTAACTTTCTGTAATCATTCGTTTCACTTCTTTTTCCGGTATCGTTCCGTCAAGGATAAGCGTATTCCAATACTTTTTATTCTGGTGATACCCCGGAATAACTGATGAATACACCTCTCTCCAGAAGTCTCTCCACTCTGGCTCTACTTTCACATTCAAATGAATGAATCCATCCTTTTCATAAACCCACAGAAATGCTTTCTTACTTCCCTTCACCCGTACAAGCTGCCAGTTCTGATCACGAAATGGTGCTTCTACATAGGTATTCGCAAAGGATAAACCATATTTTATTGCTTCTTCTCTTGTATTCATAAACTTCTCCAATGTTTTTTCTTATCTGGCAGTCTGCGGATTATCTCACTCTGCGGGCATAATACTTGAGCGAATCCAGTCTCCCTTACCTGCTGCGACCTCCTATTTTATCTTAAAAGCCGCTTTACCATTCTGTTTCACATTATATAATGCTACGTCAGCACTTCTGCACAACGAGATAAAGTCTTCTCCCTGTTCAGGGAATGCCGCGCCTCCGGCACTGGCTGACAAATGTACCTTCTCACCTGTTGCAAGTGTCAGATCTGCAATCATTTTCTGGAATTTTTCCATATAAATATATACAGATTCTTTTGTAACATCTTTTAGATAGACCACGAATTCATCTCCACCATACCTGCTAAGTATACTTCCTTCCGGGAAACATTCCTGTATTGCTTTGGCGAAGTGTTTCAGGCATAAATCTCCGTTATTATGTCCGTAGGTGTCGTTATAGGATTTAAAGTTATCTACATCAATAAATATGAAAAATCCCGGTTCTTTTTTACGGATTTGTTCTTCTAATTCTACCTGAAATGCTCTGCGGTTTAGGATTCCTGTCAGGGCGTCTGTGCTTGATAAGCCTATATAACGTTTCTTTTCTTTTTTCTCCATAAGATAATCAGAATCAATCATAATAACCCCGGTATCAAAATATTTTTGCTCGGATTTTTTTCCATTGATAAGGGAATTCAAAGTCCCTATTCCCAGATATCCCATCTGGTCTTGTTTTTGCATTAAGGAAACTCCTCGATAATCCGAGTCTTTAATAAACTGTTTTGTCTCCTCTGCCATATCAAATCCGACCATAACAATATCCGTTCGTTTTTGTTTTGTAAGTGTCTTTGCTATCCCCACTGTAGATGTATTATTACATCCATAAATTCCCTTTATATTCTCATTTTTCTTCAATAATTTCGCTGCATCCGACTCTGCTTTTTTCACATCCCCGCCATTTAAAGCAATATCTTTTGTAATCTCCCATTTTGTTGGTGCGTATTTTGCCCAGTAATCTAAGAATCCCGAAACCCGATTTACCATCGCCTGTGAAGCATCTGACGACAACAAGATTCCAACCTCTAATGATTCCTGCGGAGAATTGCCTGTATCATGCAGCATCGTAAGCATTTCTTTCGCTGCCATCTCCCCCGCATCTATGTTGTCAGTCATGTAGCAGACATCAAATTCTGTACTGTTAATCGAAGAATCAATTAAAGCAACTGGAATCTTTTTCTTTCTAACTTTCTCACAGCTATCTACCAGTGAATTCGAATTTGCCGGGGCCAGCAGGATACCATCTGCACCTTCTTTCACAGCTTTCTCTAAATTTAATAATTATAGCACACATACAGAGGGACAACAAGAACGCAGAACTTTATCTACAGGTACAAGAACCATAGAAAATTACTTACTCACGATTGCCACGTTTTTTAAAATCCTCGTCAATGCGCTTTTTCCAGTTTGAACCCAATGGTACACTGCATCGGACAGCACTGATTGCCTCACTGATTACTTCATAATTTAGAGCAGTTCCCTCGCTGTCACATTGATAGTTAACTGCTCTGTCCTCATCAATGCCAAATAAACTGGCTGTCTCCACAGCATCAATATTGGCTCCAAGGAATAGAAACTCCCAGCCATATTTTATTTTCTGCCGCTCAATCATCTGTTT
>ERZ827450.3560-NODE-3560-length-10331-cov-4.029389_pt1 | contig 10331 bp, 8 predicted proteins | sample MGYA00519773_ERZ827450 | MGnify/ENA primary metagenome ERZ827450 (study PRJEB31778, sample SAMEA3449306) | human gut metagenome | biome: human gut; feature: human-associated habitat; material: faeces | place: United Kingdom | collected 2010/2012 ...
CGCCGGAAATTTTCCGTAACTTTTGCTAACATGCGAAAGAGTAAGCATCTTTTTTTTCCACCTTTCCTATTGATACGAACAAAAGACAAAAGCTTGCGGCAGTGACCGCGCCGTGCACCGCCAGCGGAACCGATGTAAAAAGAAACATCTGCACGCCAGTTCCCGCAAGCCTTGCAATCACGCACACACACGCCCAGACTGCGATCAGACCTGCATAAAACAGACCACCCGCGCCTTTGTGACAGGCATATACACAGACCGAAGCAAACAAAAACACACTGCTGCTTCCCACCAGAACCATACTCACAAATGCTTTTCCCGAAACATCCGTAAATAAAGCTGCTCCGGTCACATTGACCAGTATCATGATCACGCCTGCATACAGCATGCGAAGTCCCGACAGATAGCTCTGGGAATAGTGAAGCGAGCCGATCAGCTCCTGCATGTGGTTCTGCGCATCCAGCCACCATGCCAGCACCGCAAACACCAGAAAACAGACCGGAAATCCTAAAAACACGATTATCATCTGCGTTTCGGGCTGCTTTGCATATGACTGTCCAAGCCATCCGATTCCCAGATACAGACAGGCAACTATAAGCCAGATACTTCCGCTCTGATAAAATATGGCACGAATGCCCGGTCCCCAGTAAATTTCTTTGCTTCTTTCCCACAGACTCTGCCGCTTTGGTATTGCTTTTTCCACAATCGCACGACATTCCTTCTGCATAACGCTATCCTCCGGGAATTCTACTGGAAGCAGTGGTATCTTCTGTTCTTTCTTCCATTCCTTTTCCTTCATCTTTGCACCTCCTGCCGAATCCTTTTTAACATCTGGTAAAACCGGGTCTTTACGGTACTCCGCAAGATCCATCTCCTCTGCAATCTGCGCAAATGTCTTCTCCTCAAAGCATTTTTTCTGAAAAATGCGAATCCATTCGCGCTCATAGGAAACGACAATATCCATAATCCGGCGAATCTCTTCTTTTTGAACCATATGCTCCGCCAGATCACGCGCAGTTTTTTCCTCCTCTGTTTCCCATTGCAGGGGCTGCTGCAGTTTTTCCTTTTTATAACTTTTACTGCGATAATAATCTGTGATCCTGTTGGCTGCCACACGGTATGCCCAGGTGCGGAAGCCCGCCTTTTTCTCATCAAACGCATAAATTCCCTGCAAAACCGTGATAAAAATTTCCTGTGTCAGATCAAGCGCAAGTTCCCTCTCTCCGGTCTGCCGGTAGGTAAACGCATAGATTTCCCGGTAGTATCGCCGGATCAGTTCATCCGCCGCTTTTTTATCCTGTTTTTTCTTAATTCTGCGGATTAACTGGTTGTCTGTCTGCATGCATGTTCACCGCCTTTATCTCCGTTCACTCAGATATACGAAATATGATACAAAATAGTTGGGATTCTGAAAAGATTTTTCAAAAACAAAAAAGAGCCGGTGCAAAATCAATTTGCACCGGTTTCCTTTTGTAACACTTTTTATGCTTCCTTCCGCAGTTCCTTTGCCGCCTCCACAAGATGTTTCAAGCTGGCAACGGTCTCCGGTACGCCGCGGGTTTTTAATCCACAGTCCGGATTTACCCAGAGCTTCTCCGGAGCGATACGGGTGAGCATTTTTTCAAGTGCTGCCTTGATTTCCTCTACTGACGGTACACGTGGGGAATGGATATCGTACACGCCCGGTCCTACCTCCGTCTTGAAATGGTTCTCCTTTAAGGAATCCAGAATCAGCAGATCGGAACGGGATGCCTCAAACGTAATGACATCGGCATCCATGTCGTCGATTGCGCGGATGATATCGGTAAACTCGCTGTAGCACATATGGGTGTGGATCTGCGTGGTCGGCTTGACCGCGGAGTGCACCAGTCGGAATGCCGGAATTGCCCAGTCAAGATATTCTTTGTACCAGTCACTCCTGCGCAACGGAAGCTTCTCGCGGAGTGCCGCCTCGTCAACCTGGATCACACGGATACCATTTGCCTCAAGATCAAGCACCTCATCCCGAATGGCAAGTGCGATCTGATAGGTGCTTTCCTTTAAGGAAATGTCCTCACGCGGGAAAGACCAGTTTAAAATCGTAACCGGACCGGTCAGCATGCCCTTCATCGGCTTCTTTGTCAGGCTCTGTGCATAAACGGACCAGTCCACGGTCATCGGCTTTTCGCGGGATACATCCCCCCAGATGACTGGCGGCTTCACGCAGCGGGTACCATAAGACTGTACCCATGCCTTCTCGGTAAACAGATAACCACGCAGCTGCTCGCCAAAATATTCCACCATGTCATTTCGCTCAAACTCCCCGTGCACCAGCACATCAAGTCCGATCTCTTCCTGGATCTGTACCCACTCAGCAATCTTCTTTTTATTAAATTCCACATAAGCTTCTTCGCTGATCTCTCCCTTGCGGCGTGCCGTACGGTTTTTCTTGACATCCGCAGTCTGTGGGAAAGAACCGATCGTTGTCGTCGGGAATACCGGCAACGCAAACTCTTTTTTCTGAATCGCTTCACGCTCTTTAAATACCGGAAGTCTGGTAAAGTCTTCCTCACGAATCGCTGCTACACGCTCCTGTACCACATTGTTTCTGCAATCCGGACGGGTGGCAAACAGAGAGGCATTTTCCAGGAATGCCGCATCCAGTTTGTATTCAACGTCTGCCAGTTTCTTTAACTCTGCCAGCTCCTGCAGCTTCTCCTCTGCAAATGCAAAATGCTCCGTGTATTTTTCCGGAAGCTTTGTCTCATTTTTCAATGTATATGGCACATGAAGCAGGGAGCAGGAAGTATTTAACACCACATCGATGTTCTTCGCCTTAAGCGCATCGATCACTTCCAGAGTCTTTCCATAGTGGTTCTTCCAGATATTTTTTCCGTTGACAAGTCCTGCAAACAATACCTTATCCTGTGGAAAACCATTTGCTTCTACCAGTTCTTTTGTTTTTCTTCCCTCTAGGAAATCCAGACCGATTCCGTCAAAAGCAAGCGCTGTGATATTGCCATAGCAGTCACGCACATCCCCGAAATAGGTCTGTAACAATACTTTGCCTGATCCCTTTTTTGCAAGGATTCCCTGATATAAGGTTTCGAATAATGCAATATCTTCACGGGTCAGATCATGCACCAGATATGGTTCGTCAAACTGTACCCATTCTGCGCCGGCTGCGGCAAACTTCTCAAGCAGCCCTGCGTATGCAGCGATCACGGCATCTGCATAATCTGTGGCCTGTTTCTTTCCCACATAGCGCAGAAGTTTTAACAGGGTAAATGCACCGATGATCACCGGTTTTGTGGTAATACCAAGGGCTTTTGCCTCTGCAAACTCATCAAACGGTTTGGTTCCTGCAAGCCTGATCTCTGTAGTATCGTCAATCTCCGGTACCATATAATGATAATTGGTGTTGAACCATTTTTTCATGGCAAGTGCCTTGACATCTCCGGCTGCTCCCTGATACCCTCTTGCCATGGCAAAATAAGTATCCAGTGCGGAAAGTCCAAGTTTTGTGTAGCGCTCCGGAATAATATTGAATAATACTGCCGTATCCAATGTCATATCATAGAAAGAAAAATCATTTGACGGAATGAAATCCAGTCCGGTATTTTTCTGTAATATCCACTGGGTTTTGCGGATTTCTTTTGCGGTATTTTGTAATTCTTCCGCAGAAATCTCACCGCGGAAATATTTTTCTGTTGTAAATTTCAGTTCCCGTAAGGACCCCACTCTCGGGTATCCGATAATTGATGTTTTCATTATGCTCTCCTGATGTACAATGTTATAAAGTTCATCCAGAGAAGCGGCCACTTCTTTTGTTGCGCTTTAGTATAGCACAAGTCAAATTTATTGCATAATACGATTTTCTACCGGTTTACCATAGTTTCAAACTATATCAGTTTTATTTGACAAACGCCCTCTGGTTTCATATGCTTATTAATAGATTTGTCCCTATTTACATTTGTGTGTCTGATAGCTGTTTTAGTCAATGGTTCTTTATGACATTTACATTGAATATAGAAACATACATTTCTATGGATGGGTTTAACAACATCAAATGTTGCAATGAAATCAACGCCACCATCAAAGCCTGCCTTATATCTTTCTGGGTCAGCTTCATTAAATTGTGGTTTTAAGGTAATGAGTACAAGCATTAACCAACGTCTATGAGGCTATTTTTCAAACACCAAGATATAGAAAATATAAAATATTTTTTAGAAAGGAAAATTTTTATAGAAAATAAATTACAGACATTAGCTTGGCTGTAGTCTTTTTAAACAGCATATGTTAGACTACTGTTATACAATTGGTATTTATAGAAAAAATCAAACAGCTAGGAGAGCATTTATTTATGAATAGTTTTACATATGCATTGGAACAAAGAAATTTGGAAGAATTAAGAAAGTATCCTAAGGCAGACTTGCACAATCATTTTGTGCTTGGTGGAAATAGAATGTTTATATATCAGAAAACTCGTAAAAAAATTGAGCCATTAGTTAATCCTTTGTCATCAATGGATGAGATGAATCAATGGAGTCAAAAATATATTGATCAAGATTTTAATAGCACTGCGATGAGAAAATTTTTAATCAGAGCAACCTTTGAACAAGCCAAGGAAGATGGAGTAACTGTGCTTGAAATTGGTGAAGATGTGTGGGGCTTAAATGAATTTTTTAATAATGATATTGATGAGTTGGTTAATGCTTTTACAAGTGCTCAAAAAGAAGTCGCTCCCGATATAGAATTAAGGCTCCAAATTGGATTATCAAGACATTGTCCTATCAGTTATTTAGAAGATTGTTTATCGCTTTTTTGGGGAAATAAGAATTTTTATTCTATTGATTTGTACGGTGATGAATTAGCACAACCTATCGAAAATTTTAAAGGAATTTATCGGCGTGCAAAAAAAGAAGGATTAAGGCTAAAAGCGCATGTTGGAGAATGGGGGACTGCCAAAGACGTAAGAACAGCAGTAGAGGAATTAGAACTTGATGAGGTTCAACATGGGATAGCAGCAGTCAGCGATGAATCAGTAATCCGCTTTTTGGCAGATAATAAAATCAGATTAAATATTACGCCAACAAGTAATATTTTACTTGGAAGGGTTGCAGATATGTCTATGCATCCGATTGGAAAACTGTATCGTAGTGGTGTTGATGTTACTATAAATTCTGATGATGTATTAATATTTGATTCAGATGTATCCAAAGAATATCTACGGCTTTATGAGTCTCAGTGCTTAACTGCAGAAGAATTAGAAAACATAAGAAAAAATGGACTGAAACCTATAATTGTATAGACAAATCCTTGTCAATTACAAGAGACATTGAAAGAGCCAGTCCATTCAAGGTGCTGGCTCTTTCAAAATTCAAATCTAATAAATTGCACGACAACTTAGTGAAAAAATGAATACCCATTAGTGTAAAAATGAATAAAACATGTAGAAACGAATAAATATTCATGTTAGTTTAATCTAATAGGCAGAAGGAACACTTTTCCGAAAAGGGAGATAGATTTTTATCGCCCCAAAAGAGAAACTGATTATGCAGACAAATTTTCATTTATATCCACCGGAATACGATCGTACAACAAAACAGCCAATGAAGGATTTCGGGTTCATCGAATCGTTAAAAATCGACTCCATGGTTGTTCTGATCAAAGAAAGCTATCGCGGATTCGCTGATCTGTCACTGGAAAACTATTTTTCCACAGATGAACAGGTTCTTGATTACCGCCTCGGGGTTGTCGAAGATCTTGTTAACAATCCCAATCTGTACGAAACATTCGGTAAGGCTGTATCCATGATCTACAACATCAACGATATGCGCCGCGCGATGAGTTCCGAATTTACCATTGATTCTTCGCTCCGCTCTGTGCGGTACCTGGAATTATATGTGGAAATCGTCACACTGTTTGCCGATAATTTATCACAGGCTGCGCTGCAATCCGAAGGCATGAAAAATTTCCAGAAAGAAATCAATGGAATTGCACAGAGCAGCGAGTTTCAAACGCTAAGCTCTGAGCTTTCCAAGATGGAAACAAATTTCGGATACTTAAAAAGCGTAACGCTTGGCATCAATTTAGACGGAAATCTCTGCCCGATGGAAGCCGGATATATTGCAACCGAAGTGCTCACCGGCATCGGCATTATCGGCTGCTGTGGGCTTTATGTCACACACATCCACGATCTGACACAACAACTCGATGTCTACAATTCCCATCCTGAAAACCGCGGAAAAATTGACAACCTTGTTGCCATGATGGAAAGTAAGGAAGAAGGCACCCGAAGCTACAAGGTGATCCGGACAACCCCGGATGGCTTAAGCTATGCGAAGGATATTGCCAGACGGTATAGGCTGGATCTGGAAGATATTTTAAAGAATTGTAAATAAATCTATGGTAAACCTTGTCCCCATCCCAAATTCACTGTCCACTTCGATGGTTCCGTCATGTGCTTCGATAATTACTTTTGCAATTCAACATAACTGCACCTCCTACCGACTGGCATACAGGATAAATCCAAGTAGTCCGATTACAGCGGCACTTAACTATGCCCGCCAAAATAGAAAACAGCCTGTTGGCTTAGAAAGCACGATAACACTGATACACACGCTCCATCAAAAAATCAGAGGTTCCGGAGGACTAAAATCTCCCACAAAAATACCCTCGAAACTGCTCTCTGGTTGTCCTATATTTAACCACTAAAAATTGGGGGAAAACGACTCTCATTTAGCCAAATCTGGTCAAACCACATCATCCCGTTTATGTATAAGAAAACCCCGGAAAACCTTGATTTTCCGGGGTTTGTAAACCTTTTGATATAGCCTGAACAGTCGATTAACGCTTGCTGAACTGAGAAATCCCACAGGACAAGGGTTTGCAGAGATAATGTTGCATACTTGTTGTATGCGTAGAACTGTCCACAGAGTTCCAAAACAGCTAATGGTTCTATTATTCTTGCAATCAATTGTCTGCTTAAATATGCTGCGTCATAAAACATACCAATGATATACCGATTTGTCACTAAACTATTTGTTCCTTGCAATAGGGAAGTTCATATAGCGTATCCGGATCAATATCAATGCATTTACAAGCATCTCTATTTCCGCCTATATCCCATGCTAATGTATCATTCATGATCGTACATGTATCAATAAATACCGAAATATCCCTCAATGGTTTGAAAACTTCTTTATCCAACATATTTTTCATATCATAACATACAATTTTTCCATCTTCAAAGTAGACATACACTGTGTAGTCTTTCCTTGGTATCACTTGAACTACCTCAGGAAACATAAACAGCACCTCCTATACAAGTGGATTAATTCTATTTAACGGCTTTCCATCTTTTGATAATTCCCAATTCTGCATCAACTCATCTTGATGTAAAACACACCACGCTAGAATTAACTTTAATTGTCTTGATGGCAAAGCTCCCTTGATGCATCTAGCTGTATCAATTTCAATAATTGCCTTATTCTCATTATACTCCGCATGAAAATGCGGCGGATTATGGTCATCATAATACATTGTAACCCGAATTCCATAAAATAAAGATATTTCCGGCATATATTCACCTCCAAATAATAATAGTTGAACAATTACTCAACTATTATTATACTTATTTTTAAATTTATGTCAATAAGCTGATGTTAGTTCCCCATAAATTTTACAATTAAAACCAGCTCTTTATTCTTTTCTTAATCTTTTTTTCCCAGTATACCGTTTTGGCTTTCTTGTCACACTTCCTGTAAATTCCAAATTTGTAACGCTGAGTTTATATGTAATTGTCATGGTTTCCATATTTTTTAGAACACATACCATTTCATTCGTTAATTCCGGCAAGCGTTTTAAACACGGAAGTTTCCTTTTGGCATTTGCATATACATGTCTTGCGTCAAAATAGAACTGATTATTTGTAAGAATAGATTTTTTTGCATTCTTATAAAAATCCTTGGCCGAAAGTCTTGTCTCCACTCCTGTTAAATGTAGAAAGTGATCTATTGGAAAAGAAACTTCAAAATATTCATCTCCACAAACATACAGAAATGTTTTGCCTGCCAAATTTTGGAAATATACGATTTTCGCCTCTGTAATACCTTGTCGTATTAAGTTTTTCTTATCTACCTTTGTTGCCACTTATACCTCACATGCCAAAAAGAGTGTGGCATTAAACCACACTCTTGTGAGAATTACTTTTGTAAAAGAGTTTTCTGCTGGTTGTCAGCCTCGGTACCCAGTTAAGATACCCATAACGACGTGAAAATCATTAAGTCCCCCACGTGGACTACAGCTTTATCCAAGCTGCCAGGCTCGATGCCCAGTTAAGACATCTAATGAGATGGAAGTTTACCCTGCTCCATCTGCAGCCCAACTTTTAACGATGCTCTTACATCGAAAACGTTTCTGTTCTTGTTTCTGCTCTGTTAACTGATCTGGGGAATTAAGGCGCACTAACCCACACTGTTCAGATATCCAAACAGCTTCTTGAAGTTTAGGGCTGCCATTTTCCCAGAGAGTTCTTTTACCGTATCATGGATCAGGTCAATGCCAGTCTCTGTTTCGTAAGTAAGACACCTTCTGCGGAAACGGCTAAATGTACGGTCACTGACAGGCTGCTCTTTAAAACTGGTGGTATGGAGGGCATACTGGAAACAGATATCAAAAAGAAGGGAATCCATGAATTCCTCATCCGTCAGTCCCATAAGCTCTTCAAGCACCATACCGCCAACGATCACATTTACAGGAGTATTGGGGCGGTAAGGGAAAACATACTATCCTCCAAAGTTAACTGCTGACATTCATTTTTTGCAAAAGACATGGAATCACCTCTCAAATAAACTGAGATTATTATACCATCTATAGATGATGATTTGTTGGTTTATATGAAATTTTCAAGGTTCATGGGGCGTACCTTTTGACACCCTAATCATACTATTAATAATCAAAAGAGGCAATAAAAGGAAGAAAGTTGCCGATTAGTTATAGGAAAGCCTTTTGCGAACAAAGTTCACAGAAAACCCGAGAATTGCGGCACGAAATCATGCAAAGCATGATTTCTGTGCATCGAGAAGCGTGTTACTGTGAACGGTAACCACGAAAAAGATTTTCGTGAATTATGATCTTGGAAAATATTGACTGCTTATAATAAGATTATTATAATGATGTAAAAATATAACGGCTCAAAGGGAAAGTCTGACAATATAGCTGAAGCAGAACTTTTGGGCACATTATAATGGGAAAGGAGTGGAAGGAAAAAGAGAAATTAACAGCAGCACAAAATGAAAAAGCAAAATAATCAGGAGGAAAATCAAAGTGAAAAAGACAAGAAACATTTTAGTCAGCTTATTGGCATGCCTTTTCGTAATCCTGGCAGTACCTACAGCAGTAAGCGCCGCAGCAAAGGCACCTCAGTGCCCGAAGAAACAGACTCTGGAGTTTTATCGTGCTTATATTAGTGGAAATGAACTGCCCACAGAAGGAGATGGATATATTTATATAAAGAATTTATCCAGGTCCGCTGTAATCACAAATGTAAAATCATCTAACAAATATTATACCGCATCAAAAGCAGCTGGTCTTAACGCTGTTTTTGTACGAACGACATCAGGTTCCGATCATTGTGTAAAAGATGGCGAAAAAACAAAACTCCGTTTTACAGTAAAACAGAATAGAAAGAGCTATAACCTATCTTGTGCCGTAACATTCAAAAAGCACTCTCGAGTATTTACAAGTATAAAGATCGGCTCCAAAAATTATGCTGCTCTTGCAAAAGGCCATTGGATGGTAGAGGATAAAGGAACTGCTCCAAAATCAAAAGTAAAGATTACTGTTAAAACTGTCAAGAATTATAAGGTGGACAGTATTGAAATCTGTTATAAAAATAATAAACCCAAAAAGATAAAAAATGGTGGAAAGGTTTCTTTAAAAAATGCCGCAGCAATTTATATAAACTATCATATAACAGCGAAACCCAAATATTATAAAAGGCCAACTGCAGGTTACAGAGGTTTCTTCTTTGGCGGAACTGTTAAGAGTCCATTGTATGAATCTTTTATGCTAGAATATAAATAGTACAAGCCAAAATGAGAAATTCCAAATACACATAGGCATGATAAATAGAGGCATGCTGAAGGAGGATCTCATATGGCAAAGCAACATTCTGGGAAAATGACGGAAGCCATTTATCTTGAAGTGTCTGAGAATACGGAAGCTGCCCAAAAGGCTGGACGCTGGGTTTCCGTCTCCGAAATGTTGAAATTTTTAGGTGTCTCTCGCTCAAGATATCTTGCATGGCTCCACCACGTACCTTCTGATACAGAAAAACGTCGTAAAGC
>ERZ827450.3561-NODE-3561-length-10331-cov-3.308291_pt1 | contig 10331 bp, 6 predicted proteins | sample MGYA00519773_ERZ827450 | MGnify/ENA primary metagenome ERZ827450 (study PRJEB31778, sample SAMEA3449306) | human gut metagenome | biome: human gut; feature: human-associated habitat; material: faeces | place: United Kingdom | collected 2010/2012 ...
ATGAAAAAAAAGAAAAGCATCAGCTATGCAAAATGGGGATACATCTTTATCCTTCCATTTTTTGTAACTTTTTTAATCTTTTCTTTGATTCCGCTGGTAGATACTGTACGTTATAGTTTCTATGAATATTATCGTTCAGGAATTAAAGAAATCGGACCGAATTTTATTGGAATTGCAAACTATCTGAGTCTGTTGAAGTCAGATATGCTCAAATACAGTACTAATACGCTGATTCTGTGGGTAATCGGATTTGTACCGCAGATCGTGATCGCACTGGTTCTGGCATGCTGGTTTACAGATGCGCGTCTGAAGATCCATGGACAGCAGTTTTTCAAGGTTGTTATTTATCTTCCTAACCTGATCATGGCTTCTGCGTTTGCATTATTGTTCTTTACCATGTTCTCTACCAACGGACCGATTAACTCTATTCTGATGTCTCTGGGATGGGTTAAAAAACCGATAGATTTTCTGGGTTCTGTAATCGGAACCAGATCTCTGGTCGGATTTATGAACTTCCTGATGTGGTTTGGTAATACAACAATTATGCTGATGGCTGCTGTTATGGGTATCAGTATGGATATTTTTGAAGCATCTGAACTGGATGGCTGTAACAGTATCAAGAGATTTTTCTATATCACACTGCCGCTGATCCGTCCGATCCTTGCTTATACACTGATCACATCTATCATCGGTGGTCTTCAGATGTTCGATGTTCCTCAGATTCTTACAAATGGACAGGGAAATCCAGACCGTACATCTATGACTCTGATCATGTTCCTGAACAGCCACTTAAAGAGCAAGAACTATGGTATGGCAGGTGCACTGTCCGTATATCTGTTTATTGTCAGCGGTATTTTATGTATGATCGTATATAAGATGACAAATGACACAGACCCGGATGGTTCCAAGAAAGCTGCAAAGAAAAAAGCAAAAGAAGAAAGAAGGAGGAGATAAACTATGAAATCAAATACATCAGGTCGTGTGCGCAGTATTTTTGTTCATCTTGTGCTGATCTTTTTATCCTTCCTGTGTCTGTTTTTCTTTTACATTCTGATTGTAAATGCAACACGTTCCCATGCGGATCTGCAGAAAGGATTTTCAGCACTTCCCGGAAAATATTTTCTTGAGAATCTGAAGAATGTGGCAAATGACGGAAGTTTCCCGATGTTCCGCGGTATTCTTAACAGTGTTGTTGTATCTTCCTGCAGTGCTGCACTTTGTACATATTTTTCTTCTTTGACAGCTTATGGTCTATATGCTTATGATTTTAAAATGAAGAAAGCAGCTTTTACCTTTATTATGGCAATTCTTGTTATGCCTACACAGGTAACAGCAATGGGATTTTTACGACTGATCACAAAGATGGGAATGTATGACTCTTTACTTCCGCTGATCATTCCATCCATTGCATCTCCGGCAGTCTTTTACTTTATGTACAGTTACCTTCAGTCTTCCCTTCCTTTATCCCTTGTGGAAGCGGCAAGAATTGATGGCTCCGGAGAATTCAGAACCTTTAACAGTATTGTACTTCCGATCATGAAACCGGCAGTAGCAGTACAGGCAATCTTTACTTTCGTAGGATCCTGGAACAATTACTTCGTTCCTGCCCTGATCATTCAGTCAAAGAGCAAAATGACAGTGCCGATCCTGATTGCAACTCTGCGTGGTGCTGATTATATGAACTTTGATATGGGTAAAATTTACATGATGATCACTGTTGCGATCGTGCCAATCATTATTGTATATCTGCTTTTATCCAAATACATTATTGCAGGTGTAACACTTGGTGGTGTAAAAGAATAATGAGAATTAAGAACCCCCATAGAGAGAATGCTATGGAGGTTCTTTTCATGAGAATTATAATATTAAAAACAGGAGTATAATTATATGAAGAAATGGATTTACAGTGGAACTAGAGAAGAACAGCCGTCAGAGAGAGAACTGATGCATGGAAAGCTTGCCAGAAAAGCGGCGTCAGAAGGCATTGTTCTGCTGAAAAATGAAGGAATCCTTCCATTAAAGAAAGATACAGCTGCTGCACTTCTTGGGTATGGAGCAGAGAAAACCGTAAAGGGTGGAATTGGTTCTGGAGATGTTAACAACAGAAAGAATATTTCTATTTATCAGGGACTGAAAGAAGCAGGAGTAAAAATTGTAAGCGAAGACTGGATCAGCGATTATCACAATCGCTATGAGCAGGCGAGAGAGGCGTGGAAAGAAAAAGTTCTGGAAGAAGCTAAGAAAGTAGATAATCCTTTTGATGCCTATGCAGAGAATCCTTTTGCAATGCCGCTGGGACGTAAGGTGGCAGAGGAAGATATCTGTGAAGCAGATGTGGTGATTTATGTGATCAGTCGTATTTCAGGAGAAGGAAAAGACCGCCGCAAAGTAAAGGGAGATTACTATTTAAGCGAGAGAGAAGAGGAAGATTTACGTTATCTTGCAGAAATGAACAAACCTGTGATCCTTATTCTTAATGCAGGTGGTCCTGTGGAGCTGACAGATATTCTGGAACAGACAGACAATATAAAAGGAATCTTAAATATTTCTCAGCTTGGTCAGGAAGGGGGAGATGCCCTGGCTGATGTACTTCTGGGAAAAGAAGTGCCGGGCGGTAAACTGACAACAACCTGGGCAAGGCGATACGAGGATTATCCGGCTTCAGAAGAGTATGGGTATCTGAATGGCAATCTGGAAAAGGAAAAATACAAAGAAGGTATTTATGTAGGTTACAGATATTTTGACAGCTTTGACAAAAAAGTGATGTTTCCGTTTGGGTTTGGTCTTTCTTATACTATGTTTGAGATGAAGTGTTGTAGCATAAATATGGAAGAAAGTAAGATCAGAGCAGAGGTTCAGGTTACAAATACAGGAAATGAATATGCTGGTAAAGAAGTGGTACAGATTTATGTTACGCTTCCGCAGACAGAACTGGAAAAAGAGTATAAGAGACTGGCAGGTTTTGCAAAAACCAGACTTCTGAAGCCGGGAGAAACACAAACACTTACTGTTGAGATTCCACAGAAACAACTGGCTTCTTTCAATGAGGAAACACATACATGGATAGTGGAAAAAGGCAAATATGGCATTCTGGTCGGAAACAGTTCAGACAAACTGAAACTGGAAGCAGTTCTGGTAGTTTCAGATGATACAGTACTGGAACAGATGGATAAAATCTGTCCGCTTCAGGAAGAACTGGAACAGATTTATCTGACAAAAGAATTGAAAGAAAAATCTGTGCAGAGACAGGAAAAACTGATAACAGCGCAGGTTCCGGAATATTATTTTAAACCTGCGATGATACCGGCAAAATCGGAAAATGCCGGAAAAAATCAGGAAAATCTGACAGAGGAAGAAAAAAGATTTGTTTCTGTTCTGGAAGACAGAACTACAGAAGAGCTGATTCCTCTGCTTTATGGAAAGATTTCAGAGAATATCAGTACTCTTGGTGCAGCAGGGATTCGAGTACCGGGATCAGCAGGTGAAACCTGCGGTACTTTGGAAGAGGATGGAATCCCGTCTCTTGTTATGGCGGACGGTCCGGCAGGTATCCGCCTCAGACAGTGGTATGAGGTAGATAAAGAGACAGACAGCATCTATGAAATGGGAGTTCTTGGTTCACTGGAAAATGGAATTCTGGAACCTGGTGTGCATCATGAGAATGCAGACACTTATTATCAGTACTGTACTGCTTTTCCGGTAGGAACAGCACTGGCACAGACCTGGGATACAGATCTCATGACAGAGTTTGGAAAAGCAATCGCAGAAGAAATGGAAGAATTTCATGTAAATCTGTGGCTTGCACCGGCTATGAATATTCACAGAAACCCATTATGTGGAAGAAATTACGAATACTATTCAGAAGATCCGTATCTGTCAGGTATGCTGGCAGCAGCAGTGACCCGAGGTGTTCAGAGCAAGTCAGGATGTGGCGTAACAATCAAGCATTTTGCATGCAATAATCAGGAAGATAACCGCATGGGTGTTGACTCCTGTGTATCCGAACGTGCGCTCAGAGAAATCTATCTCCGCGGATTTGAAATTGCAGTAAAAGAAGGAAATCCTGTTTCTATTATGACTTCCTATAATCTTATCAACGGTATTCATGCGGCGAACAGCAAAGATCTGTGCATGACAGTTGCCAGAAAAGAATGGGGATTTGACGGAGCAATTATGTCAGACTGGAACACAACAGTTCCGGAAGATGGAAGCGTTCCATGGAAATGTGTGGCAGCAGGCAATGACATTATCATGCCTGGAAATCCGGATGATGATAAGAATATTCGCCAGGCATATAAAGAAGGTAAACTTACAGAAGAAGAAATCCGAAATTGTGCCGGACATCTGGTATCTATGATCCGTAGATTAGAGCGTACAGATTGTTGAAATGATTTTTCAAACATGCTCTAAATGAAAACAGATAGAATTCTGGCATATGCTGAAAATACAGTAATGAGAGGACAATATTAATTATTAAAATCAATCGGAAGACCATCAGAGGCCTTCCGATTGATTTAGTGCTCATAATAACTGGATTTTTTATTTGCATCAGCAGATTTTCAGCAGATTTTCAAAGGAGAAAATCTCTTTTTCAGACATTAATTCTTCAAATCTGTTCAGGTTAAGATCTGAGTGTTCCAGTTCTCTTGAAAACTGATAACAGATACGGATCTGGTCATCTAGCTTAAACTGCCGGTTGTTTTTCAGATAGGTTCCCACATTTAATTCATGGATGAACAGGGTGCACACAACTGCCATTTTCACCTTGGCGAAGATCTCATCATCATAAACTGCACCGCAGAAATAGGTATAGATCCAGTAAACAAGAAGCTGTTCCTCCTGAATCTGCCAGTCCGGATAAGAGAAATCAAATTCACTTTTCTGCCAGGAATAAAGATTTCCGGAGTCAGACTGCGAATCTGTATTTCCATTATACAGTGGAGTCAGACAATTCTTTAAGTATTCCTGCCATCCCGGGCGCAGAACCTCCATTTCCGGGACAACAGTTTTCCACATTTTTTTAAATAATTGTTCTGGTGTATTTGCGCAGGCAGATGCAACAGAACTGTTTTCTATGTTATCTGTATTTATACGAGAGTAAATTTTGCTGCAAAATCTATCTCCGTATCCGGAATCTTCATGTCGTTTTCGCATTTCTTCCCATTTAAAGAGTTCATTTTTATTCACACATAACTGGAAATCATGTGCAGCAGCCAGAAGTTTCCACAGACGTTTCTGCATGGGTACAGCTCTGTCCTGGATGATATCTATAAGCATATCACGGGTGTCCATAAGTGCAGTGAACAGGAAATAATCAAAGTCATCATAGACTTCTTCTTTTGTCTTTTTTTCTTTTGTGATAAAGTGTACCTTTTCTTTTTGGGAAAGTAAAATCCTTGCTGCCTCCGGACAGGAGAGCGACAGGGAAATCTCACGCAGACCTTCAAATTCTTCAATATGTCTAGGATAATTTCTGCAGGTTCTGCAGAACATTTCCGGTCCTGCTTCTGTGTAGATATCACACAGGTTCTCTTCGTTGAGAAAAGCACAGCGTCTGTTATACTGGCGGAAAACATGTTCTTTCCAGTCAATATCATTGTGCAGGCGATTGCGGAATGGACCTTTAAAGTGCTGGTACTTCTTCAGTGTCTGATCGTCAATCACGATCTGCCATCCTGCGCAGCAGGTATCCGGACAGGCTCCTGCAATGCAGGAAAATTCTTTATAGTAGTTTGGAAATGTGTATTGCATGATATTAAATAGGATCCTTTCTTTTTTTCTTAAGTTTACGGTAAGTTCCTGCAGTCATGCCACAGGATTTGCGAAAGCTCTGGGAGAGATAACTCTGAGAGGAGAATCCTGTGAGATGCGCAATATCTGAAATCCCGTAATCAGTATTTTCCAGAAGCTCCTTGCACACTTCGATGCGTTTTCGGTTCAGATAATTGATAGGAGAAATCCCATAATATTTTGTAAATTCATGACTCAGATAATACTTATTAAGATGACTGAGTTCTGAGAGGTGATCCAGAGTAATATTTTCCCCGTAATTGGAGTCAAGATAACGCTTAATATGAGCGCACTCTTTACTTGGATGCTGGGCGGTGATCAGTTCAAATGGTGAATCCGTAATGCGCCGAAGCTGCAGAATCAGAATATCCAGCATATGACTGCAGATGGTTTCATATCCTTCAGACTGTCTGTCCAGCTCCTGAAACAGAGAATTAAAGTAAAATAACAAATCTGTTTTCTTTTCACGACAGTTAAAAATGCGATACTCTTTATGACCGTTAAAGGAAAAACATAGTCCGTCCACACCTACTGTAAAATAACTCAGAGGAGGACTCCCTTTGGAGATTTCAGTGTGATTGATATGTGGATTAATGATGACCAAATCGTCCTTTGAGATTGGGAAAATCTGATCCTCGATCAGAAAATCTCCCTGACCGTCACGTACATAGAACAATTCTGTAAAGGCATGAGAGTGAGGAATACTGGGCCAGTCACCCTCGTAGCGGGAAGAAGAGGTATTTAAAAGCGTAATATTCTGAGCTGTTGGGTGTTCGGGGCTGAAACGAAATGATTGTGAGCTCATGGCAGATTCTCCTTTCTTCTGTTTACGGCAGATGAGTATATTTGTAGCAATTTTGTTGGCGGATTCTGAATGATAGTATTTTATATCGCAAAAGATATAACTGAGATTCTTCAGGATAATTAGAATAAGTGCATAAAAAATGATAAAAATAAAATCAACATCAGTTATTAAGGTAAAAAATAGAAGGCTTTTCAGATAGCTGATAACATATTTTCTATAATACCATAATTTTTTTGTAAGAGCAAGATTTCTAAAAAACAAAGCAAAAAGTGAATTGAAAAAAATTTTGAAAGAAAGTATTTTATAAACAGATAGACTGAAAATAATGTGATTACAGAAGCGAACGGACAGTAATTATCCGCTTGTCAGCAAAATGAAGGAGGTAACAGAAAATGGGAAAAGGTCGTGTAACCATACCAACTGACCTGGATGTAGTTCCACAGACACTGGAAATGATAGAAGAGTGGGGCGCTGATGCTATACGTGACTGTGACGGAACAGAATTTCCGCAGAAATTAAAAGACACAGGTGCCAAAATTTATGCAACCTACTATACAACTCGTAAGGACAATGCGTGGGCGAAAGCACATCCGGAAGAAATCCAGCAGATGTATATTATGACATCTTTCCACACAGCGGTTGCAGATACACTGGAGATTCATCTGATGGATCACCTCTATCCGAATATGCTTGCAGTCAACACAAGAGATGATATCCGCAGATGGTGGGAAGTAATGGATCGTACCACAGGAGAGCCGGTACTGACAGATCAGTGGTCATATGAAGAAGAGACAGGAAATGTAGTGATCTTATCTGCGAAACGCTTCCATGAATATACTGTAAGTTTCCTGGCATATATTATGTGGGATCCTGTACATATGTACAATGCAGTAGTAAATGACTGGAAAGACGTAGAACCGCAGATTACATTTGATGTGCGTCAGCCGAAAACAAGAGCACACTCTCTGGAACGTCTGCGCAGATTTCTGGATACTCATGAGTATGTGGATGTTGTGCGCTTCACTACATTTTTCCATCAGTTTACTCTTATATTTGATGAACTTGCAAGAGAGAAATATGTAGACTGGTTTGGTTATTCCGCTTCAGTCAGCCCATATATTCTGGAGCAGTTTGAGAAAGAAGTGGGCTATCCTTTCAGACCGGAATATATCATTGATCAGGGATACATGAACAATACCTATCGGATTCCCTCAAAAGAATTCAAAGATTTCCAGGCATTTCAGAGACGCGAAGTTGCAAAGCTTGCCAAAGAGATGGTAGATATCGTACATGAATACGGAAAAGAGGCCATGATGTTCATGGGAGATCACTGGATTGGCATGGAACCGTTTATGGACGAATTTGCATCTATCGGACTGGATGCTGTAGTTGGAAGTGTTGGAAATGGTGCGACCCTGCGTCTGTTCAGCGATATTAAGAATGTAAAATATACAGAAGGAAGATTTTTGCCATACTTTTTCCCGGATACGTTCCATGAAGGCGGCAATCCTGTAAAGGAGGCAAAAGTGAACTGGGTAACAGCAAGAAGAGCAATCCTTCGAAGCCCGATCCAGAGAATCGGATACGGCGGATATCTGAAACTTGCCCTGGAATTCCCGGATTTTGTACAGTATATCAAAGAAGTCTGCGAAGAGTTCCGCACTTTATATGATAACATTCAGGGAACGACTCCTTATTGCGTAAAACGGGTAGCAGTCCTGAATTGTTGGGGAAAGATGCGCTCATGGGGTAACCATATGGTACATCACGCCATCTATTACAAGCAGAATTATTCTTATTTCGGAATTATCGAAGCATTAAGCGGCGCACCGTTTGATGTATCATTTATCAGCTTTGATGATATCAAAGCAGACAAAGATCTTCTGAAGAAATTTGACGTAGTGATCAATGTGGGAGATGCGGACACTGCACAGTCAGGCGGCGAGAACTGGATCGACGAAACAATCATCACAGCAGTCAGAGAATTTGTATATAATGGCGGTGGATTTATCGGTGTAGGAGAACCGGCAGCGCATCAGTGGCAGGGCAGATTCATTCAGTTAGATGATGTACTTGGAGTAGAAGAAGAACATGGATTTAACCTGAATACAGATAAATATAACTGGGAAGAACACAGAGATCATTTCATCCTTAAAGATGCAGAAGGCGAGGTTGATTTCGGTGAAGGTAAGAAGAACATTTATGCCTTACCGGAAACAGAAATCTTAATCCAGAAAGACCAGGAAGTGCAGATGGCTGTAAAGACTTTCGGTAAAGGAAGAGGCGTTTATATCAGCGGACTTCCATACAGCTTCAAGAACAGCCGCGTGCTTTATCGTGCAGTCCTTTGGTCAGCATCCGCAGAGGAAGAACTTCACTGCTGGTATTCAACCAACTACAATGTAGAAGTACATGCTTACGTAAAAAATGGAAAATACTGTGTAGTCAACAACACTTACGAACCACAGGATACAGTAGTTTACAGAGGTGATGGAAGCAGTTTCCGGTTACATATGGAGGCAAATGAGATCAAATGGTATCAGATATGAAAGATATCGGATAGATTTTATCTGTAAAATAGATTGAAAAGCAAGTCAGTGAAGAAATAACAGAACAGGTTCAGACGTGAGCAGAATGCTTTTGCCTGAACCTGTTTTGATGTGTCAATAAGTTGATTTTTGAACAATCTTGCGTTTGAATTTCTTATTTACGCATCGTTGTCGGTCGCTGTAGCCACCGGCATATAATTATTTAATTAAGCTGTTATCATCAAAGTAGTTGATCTGCATTGCTGAACGAACATCATGAAGTGTCTGTGCAGCTTTTGCTTCAGCAACCTTGCTTCCCTCTTTGAGGATATCATATACATCATCAAGATGCTGTTCCCAGTATTTACGTCTTTCGCGGATTGGAGAAAGCTCTGCCTGGAGTACTTTGTTCAGGAATTTCTTAACCTTGACATCACCCAGACCGCCGCGTGTATAATGAGCTTTCAGTTCATCCAGATTCTGATATTCAGGCAGGAACTCTGCGAAATATTCCGGTTTACAGAATGCATCCAGATAAATAAATACAGGATTTCCTTCCACACGTCCCGGATCTTCCACACGAAGATGATTCGGGTCTGTGAACATGGACATAACCTTCTTCTTAACATCAGCTTCTTCATCTGAAAGGTAGATGCAGTTTCCGAGAGATTTGCTCATTTTTGCTTTTCCGTCAATACCTGGCAGACGTAAGCATGCTTTATTGGATGGCAGAATAATCTCAGGCTCTGTCAGAGTTTCACCATAAACAGTATTAAATTTGTGGACGATCTCCTTGCACTGCTCGAGCATTGGAAGCTGATCTTCGCCAACCGGAACAGTAGTAGCGCGGAATGCAGTGATGTCTGCAGCCTGGCTGATCGGATAGCAGAAGAATCCAACAGGGATGCTTGCCTCAAAATTACGCATCTGAATCTCTGCTTTTACGGTAGGATTTCGCTGTACACGGGATACCGTAACCAGGTTCATATAGTAAAAAGTAAGCTCTGTCAGCTCCGGCACCATCGACTGGATAAAGATGGTGGATTTCTCCGGGTCAATTCCACAAGCCAGATAGTCCAGGGCAACCTGCAGAATATTTTTACGCACCTTTTCCGGATGATCTGCGTTATCTGTCAGCGCCTGTGCATCGGCAATCATAATATAGATCTCGTCGAATTTGCCGGAATTCTGAAGTCTCACTCTCTCGC
>ERZ827450.3571-NODE-3571-length-10299-cov-3.395158_pt1 | contig 10299 bp, 8 predicted proteins | sample MGYA00519773_ERZ827450 | MGnify/ENA primary metagenome ERZ827450 (study PRJEB31778, sample SAMEA3449306) | human gut metagenome | biome: human gut; feature: human-associated habitat; material: faeces | place: United Kingdom | collected 2010/2012 ...
CGGATCTTTTGACCGTGGTGGAGCATATGATGACCCGTGGGGCCGGTGTGTTCCTGCTGGGCTGCACGGAACTGCCCTTGGCTGCGGAGGCCGTGGGCCTGACGGTCCCCGTGGTGGATCCCACGGCGGAGCTTGCAAAAGCCGCCATCCGTTTCTGCGGCTTCCGTATACGGGCAAAATAAGCAAAAAACGCCCATAGAATCTCTGTTTTGACGAATGATTCAGTGAAACAGATGGGATTTTGCAGAAAATAAACAACTTTATTAGTGCGGACTTTACAAGTTCCCGGCATACCGCTATAATATCTCCAATCATATTTGCGTAAATTTCTGCGAATTTTACGCACAGCGTATTAAAAAGTGTGAAAGAGGGAGCGTATTCTATGGAAAAAAAGAAAAAACTGTCCCTGCCGGTACAGATCTTTATTGCTCTGGTACTGGGTATCGTTGTCGGTCTGATGTTCTACTTCACCGGCGCAGCCGGCTTCACCACCAGCTACATCAAGCCCTTCGGTGATATCTTCGTCAACCTGCTGAAGTTCATCGTGGTGCCTGTGGTGCTGCTGTCTATGATCGACGGCATCATCTCCATGGGCGACATGAAAAAGGTAGGCGCCGTTGGCTGGAAGACCATTCTCTACTTCATGGTCACTACCGCCGTGGCCTGCGTCATCGGTCTGGTCCTGGCAACGGTGTTCAACAACGCGGGCCTGTTCCCCAACCTCAGCGAGGCCGCTCAGGCCGCCGAGTACGAGGCCAAGGAATACGCCGGCTTCATGGCAACTCTGGTTGCCATTTTCCCCACCAACATGTGGAAGGCGTTTACCGAAGCCAATATGCTTCAGGTCATCGTCATTGCCCTGCTGTTCGGCGGCTCCATTCTGGCTGCCGGCGAGAAGTCCAAGCTGGTCCGGGACATGGTGACCTCCGCTTATGCCGTGGTAGAGCGGCTGATGGAATTCATCATCTCCCTGAGTCCCATTGGTGTGTTTACCTACATGACCTGGGTGGTTGCCACCCAGGGCGCTGAGATCCTCGGCTCTCTGGCGCTGGTCATTCTGTGCGCCTACATCGGCTACATTCTCCACGCCGTGCTGGTCTATTCTGTTTCCGCCAAGGCGTTTGCCGGCATCAGCCCCGTCAAGTTCTTCAAGAATGCTTCCGCGGCTATGATCTTCGCCTTTACCTCCACCTCCTCCGCCGCGACCCTGCCGGTCTCCAAGGAGTGCTGCGATGAGATGGGCGTTGAGAACGACATCTCCTCCTTCGTCCTGCCGCTCGGCGCGACGATCAACATGGACGGCACCGCCATCTATCAGTGCGTCGCCACCATCTTTCTTGCCACCTGCTGCGGCATGACGCTGACCCTTGGCCAGATGGTCACGATCGTCGTCACCGCGACGCTTGCCTCCATCGGCACGGCCGGTACGCCGGGCGCGGGCATGATCATGCTTGCCATGGTGCTCGAGGCGATGAACATCCCCGTCGATATGATCATGCTGATCTACGGCATCGACCGCCTCTTCGACATGGGCCGTACCTGCCTGAACATCACGGGCGATATCTCCTGTGCGCTGTGCGTCACCAAGTGGGAGAACAAGAAGGCCGCGCAGACTGCCAAGTAATTTTCTGTTCCGCAATCAAAATGCCGCCCCGATTCGGGGCGGCATTTTTCGTCAGAATAAAGCGGATTGGGATTGCATTTTAACACAGCGGGGCATACAATGATGCTGCTTCGCCAAAGGCGAGGCACAGGAGGAAGAAGATGACGACTGATCGGAAACGGGGATATCTCTATATCCTGCTTGCCGCGATGCTCTATTCCACGACGGAGGTTGTGCTCAAGGGACTGGGCGACACGTTTGCGCCCATGCAGGTGACGGTCGAGCGCGTGCTCATCGGGGCGGTCGCTCTGCTGCCGTTCGCCCTGAAGGACCTGAAAAAGCGAAACATCCGCCTCACGCGCTCGGATTACGGTTATTTTGCGCTGATGGGCTTTTTGACCGTTCTGCTACACATGTCGCTTTTGCAGATGGCGGTGCTGCACATGGATGCCTCGGCTACGTCGATCATCTATTCGGGCAATCCTGTGTTTGCCGTGGCGGCGGCGCATGTCATCCTGCACGAGTCGCTGCGGAAAAATCACCTGCTGGCCATCGCGCTGGAGGTCGTGGGTATTCTCTTCATCCTGAATCCCGCGCACATGGAGATCAGCCTGCGCGGTTTTTTGGAGATCATCACGGCTACGCTGCTGTTCGCCCTATATGGCACGCTCTGCAAGCTGCGTGTCAGTCGGCTTGGCGGCATCGTGATCGCGGATTTCAACATCCTGCTCGGTGGACTTGAAATGCTGGCGGTCCTGTTGCTTGGCAAAATTCCGGCAGTTGCGGCTGCGATGCGTGCGGTCGGGCTCGACCTCTTTGCCGAGGTGCCGTTTTTCACGGGTTTTACGCTCAAGTCGACGCTGCTGCTGTGCTACGCGGGCGTGTTCTGCGCCGGTCTCGGCTTTGTGCTCACGGCAAAGATCACGGAGTACACCTCGGCGACAGAGGCATCGTTCATCTACCTCATCAAGCCGATTTTGGCGACGATCCTGGCCGCGGTGGTGTATCAGGAGTTCATCAGCGTGAACCGCATCGTAGGCATCGGATTTTTCCTTGCGGCGTCGTTGTGCGTCAGCGTGCCGGTGCTGCGCGCGATGAGGCGGGAGAAAATGAAAGAAAAAAGCACATAAGAGAAAAAAGAGGAAGGCGGCACCCTTCCTCTTTTGCTTATTCGATGCGGGTGATGTCGTGGATCCACTTGCCGGAGTGCAGGCGGTAAAGGCCGAGGGGGGATTTGATGATATATTCGATCATCAGGCAGAGGCAGAAGACCTCGTTCGGCACCTTGAGCACAAGGCCGAGCAGACACATCATCGGCAGCGTGCCGCACCAGAGGGGGAAATTGTCGATAAAGAGCGAGGCGTGCACGTCGCCGCCGCCGCGCAGCACGCCTACGACCATCGTGGTTGAAAAGCTGTGCAGCGGGATGGCGCAGGCATAGCACATGAGCATCACACTGCAAAGCCGCTCGGCGACTGCCGAGAGCGAGAAGAGCGGCATGACGAACGGGCGCATCAGCGTCACGAACATCGTGTATTCGGCGATGCCGAGCACAATGCCGAACGCGAACGCCGTGAAGCACAGCGCGCGGCCGATGTTGTAAACGCCCTTTAAGTTGCCCGTGCCGATCTCCTTGCCGACGATGACGGACACCGCCGCCGCGATGCCGAACACGCCGGAGGTCATCAGCTTGTCGATATTGCCCGCAAGCGTGTAGGCGGCGATGAGATCGCTGCTATTTGCCATGTGGCCCATGATGACCGTGATCATCGAAAAGCCCGTGCCCCAGAGCGTCTCGTTGATGAGCACCGGCGCGCTGTAGCGCAGGAATTTACGCAGCATGTCCATGCCGGGGCGGAGGATGGCGTGCTTCATGAGCGGCATCGTGCGGCAGCGGAACGCGTAGGAGAACGCGACGACGAACTCCACCACGCGGGACAGAAGCGTCGCTACCGCCGCACCCGTGATGCCGAGCGCGGGCAGACCGAGCTTGCCGAAGATCAGCACATAGTTGCCGAGCGTGTTGCAGAGCATCGAGATCGCGAAGACGATCATGCCGAAGCGCGGATTTTCGATGCTGCGCTGCATGCCGATGTAGATGGAGGAAAGCGAGTTGAAAATGTAGGAGAAGCCGACGATGCGCAGGTACGGCTCGGCCAGCTCCACGAGTGTCAGATTGTCGGTGATGAGGTAGAGCACCTGCGCGGGAAACGCGCACAGAATGGCGGCAAACAGCACGCTCACGCCGCCCGCGATCATAAAGCCGATGCCCATGACGCGGTTGATGCTCTCGCGGTCGCCGCGGCCCCAGTATTGGCTGATGAGCACGCTTGAGCCGCTTTGCAGGCCGAAGACGACGAGCTGGATGATGAAGACTGGCACGTTCGCCACCGTGACGGCGGACATCTGATCGCTGCCGAGAAGTCCCACCATGAACGTATCGAGAAAGCCGAGCGACGTGGTGATCAAATTCTGCACGATGACCGGCAGCGCCAGCAGGAAAAGCCTTTTATAAAAGCCCTTGGGCTGTTGAAGATAGGAGAACATAAAAACCTCGAATGTTGGAATTACAGCATGGGGAAGCGCGTGTCGCGGTGGGTTTTGAGGGCGGAGACGAGTGCGCCGATCTCTTCTTTCGTCGTCTCGGGGCCGAAGCTGACACGCAGCACGCCCGCGGCGGTCTTCTTGTCAAGGCCCATCGCGCGGTAGACGTGGCTCAGCTGCCCGCGATGGCAGGCGGAGCCTGCCGAGATGCAGATGCCCTGTGCGCCAAGTTCCGTAACGACATTCGCCGACGGGTAGCCGACGAGCGAGATCGACAGGATGTGCGGCGCGGTCCCGTCGCCGATGCGGACGACGCCGTCGAGCGCGAGGAGCTTTTCCTCGGCGTAGGCCTTGATGGCGGCGACGTGGGCGAGCTTTTCATCGAGATGGTCGGCGCGCAGCTCGACCGCCTTGGCAAAGCCTGCGATCTGGCCCGTGGCCTCTGTGCCGGAGCGCAGGCCGCTCTCCTGCCCGCCGCCAAAGATCAGCGGTTTGGGCGCGCGGATGCGCTCGCCCAAATACAGGCCGCCGATACCCTTGGGCGCGCCGAGCTTGTGCGCACTGACGGAGATGAGGTCCGCGCCCAGCGTGTCGGCGCGGAACGGAATTTTCAAAAAGGCCTGTACCGCGTCGGTGTGCAGCAGGGCACGGGACTTTTTTGCTTTCAGAAGCTGCGCGACCTCGGCCACGGGGAAGATGCAGCCCGTCTCGTTGTTGACGAGCATCATCGTGACGAGCGCGGTGTCGTCACGCAGTGCACTTTCGACCTGAGAGGCGGTGATGTCGCCGTTCTTGTCGGGCTTTAAGTACGTGACGGAGTAGCCCTCCTGCTCGAGGGTCTTGCAGGTCTCGAGAATCGCGCTGTGTTCCACGGCGGTCGTGATGACGTGCTTGCCGACGTGGCGGTTCTGGTGCAGGGCAAGGCGGACGGCCCAGTTGTCGCTCTCCGACCCGCAGGAGGTGAAGACGAACTGTTCACTCTTGCAGCCGAGCGCGGCGGCAATCGTCTCGCGCGCCGCGGCGACAGCGTTGCGCGCCTGCTTTCCAATGGGGTACTGCGAGCTGGGGTTGCCCCAGCCAGAAACCAGCGTATCGTAAACGGCGTGCGCCACCTCTTCGGGAACGGGGGTGGTGGCCGCGTGATCGAGATAGATCATATCGGGAAAATCCTTTCTTTGGTCTTGTCAGAATGCTCAAATGATTATACAATATAAAAATAAAAAAGCAAGGGCGGCGGACGCTTTGCGTCGGAAACGGCAGAAAAAAGCGGGACTTTACCGCCCAAATCGCGGAAAAGGATACAAACATACATGAAAGTTGCGATCTGCACCCTCGGGTGCAAGGTGAACCAATATGAAACGCAGGCACTCGAGCAGGAGCTTTTGCACCGCGGACATACACTGGTGGATTTTGAGGAGACGGCGGACGCCTACGTCGTCAACACCTGCTCTGTCACGGCGGTGAGCGACAAAAAGTCGCGCCAGATGCTCCGTCAGGCGCAGCGCCGCAACCCGAGCGCGGTCATCGCCGCCTGCGGCTGCTACGCCCAGACGCATCCCGAGGACGTCAAAAAGCTCGGGCTCGACGTCATCGCCGGCACGAATGACCGCGCGAAGTTCATCGACCTTCTGGAGCGCGCGGCGCAGGACAAAACGCCGATCGTCGACGTCGACGACGTCTGGGAGCGGCGCGATTTTGAGGTGCTGCCCGCGGGCGGTATGGTGAATCGCACACGCGCGATGCTCAAGGTCGAGGACGGGTGCGTGAACTTCTGCACCTACTGCCTCATTCCTTACGCGCGCGGGCGCGTGCGCTCGCTGCCGATGGACGAAGCTGCAAAGCAGGTGAAAGCGCTGCGTGAGGAGGGCTACCGTGAGATCGTGGTCACGGGCATCGAAATTTCGTCCTACGGCTCGGACTTCAAGGACGGGACCTCGCTCATCGACCTTTTGGAGCTCATCGCGCGCGAGGGCGGCGACATGCGCATCCGCCTCGGCTCGCTCGAACCGCGGACCATCACGGAGGAATTCTGCAAGCGGGCGTCGAAGCTTCCTTACCTCTGCCCACATTTCCACCTCTCGATGCAGTCGGGCTGCGACGCGACCTTAAAGCGTATGAACCGCAAATATGATACGGCGCGCTATATGGAATCCTGCGACCTGCTGCGTCAGTATTTTGACGACCCTGCCATCACGACGGACCTCATCACGGGCTTTCCAGAGGAGACGGAGGAGGAATTCGCGCAGACGCTTGACTTCATCGCGCGCGTCGGCTTTGCCGACATGCACGTCTTCCCTTATTCCATCCGCCCGGGCACGAAGGCTGCGGAGATGCGCCAGATCGACATGCCCGTGCGCGAAGAGCGCGCTGCGCGCGCCTCGGCTGTCGCCAAGACGATGCACGAAGCGTATCTTGCGTGCTGCGTGGGCAAGACCTTTCCCGTGCTCTTCGAGCGCGACCGCAAGGGCGGCAGCGCGGGCCACGCGCCGAACTATATGGAGGTATCCGTCGCGCAGGAAGGCCTGCACAATCAGGTGAAAAACGTGAAGATCACGGCGGTCGACGGCGGCAGTCTTCGCGGCGAGTTGGAGGAATAACACATGGCCAACCATTTTTATGCCTATATCTCCCGCATGCGCTGTGTCAAGCGCTGGGCGCTCATGCGCAACACCGAGGAGGAGAACATTCAGGAGCACAGCCACATGGTCGCGGTGCTGGCGCACGCGCTCGCGCTCATCCGCACGCGCGTGTTCGGCCTGCCCGCGGACGCGAACGCCGTGGCGGTCGCCGCACTCTACCACGACGCGACGGAAATCTTGACCGGCGACATGCCGACGCCCATCAAATATTATAACCCCGAGATCCGTGACGCCTACCGCAAGGTCGAGGCTGTGGCGAGCGACAAGCTGCTCTCCATGCTGCCGGACGAACTGCGCGCGGACTATGAGCCCATCATCAAGATCGAGGACGAGACGACGAAAAAGCTCGTCAAAGCGGCGGACAAGCTCTCGGCCTACATCAAGTGCGTCGAAGAGCTCAAGGCGGGCAATATGGAGTTCAAAAAGGCCGCGGAGCAGACGCGCCGCGCGCTGAATGAGATGCACATGCCCGAGCTCGACTATTTCATGGTCAACTGCATGGAGAGCTTCTCCATGACGCTCGATGAGCTGGAATAAGAAAAACAAGGAATTTCGGAACTTTTTTCGCAAAATGAACGTCTAAACCTTCGCAAGCCCCCAAATTAAGAGTGAGGTGAAAGAAGATGAAAAGATGTTTGACCCTTTTGCTCGCGCTGGTGCTGGCGCTGTCCCTTGCCGCCTGCGGCGCGAAGTCTGCTGGCCCGGATACGATGACGGGCGACTACAACGGCTATGAATCGGCGAAAGAAGACTACGACTTTAGCGCAACAGATGACGAACCGGAAGGCGCGGGCGCGTGGAACGGCGATGGGCAGGTAGGCTCGGGTATCGACAAGAGCCTTTCCGAGCGCGGCGTCAAGATGATCTACAGCGCGCACATCGAGATGCAGACGCTCTCCTACGAGCAGGCGGTGGAGGACATTGCCGCGCTTGTGGAGCGCAGCGGCGCTTACTTCGAGCAGAAGAACTTTTCGAACTATTCCAGCGGTTATCGCCACGCGAGCTATACCGTGCGCGTGCCGGCGGAGCAGTTCGCTGACTTCTGCGCGCAGGTGGGCACGCTCTGCCATGTGACGTGGCAGGACGACTCGGCGGAAAATATCAGCGAGCAGTATTACGACACGCAGTCGCGTCTGGAAACGGCGCAGATCAAGCTTGCGCGCTTGCAGGAGCTGCTCAAAAAGGCGGAGAATATGGAGGACATCATCACCATCGAGTCCGCCATCTCTGAAACGGAGTATGAGATCGAACGTCTCTCCGGCACGATGCGCCACTACGACGCGCTCGTGGACTATGCGACCGTTACGCTCGAGCTGAGCGAGGTCTACCGTCTCTCCGGCACGGAGGACGCGCCCAAGAGCTTTGGCGAAAAGCTCAGCAACGCCTTTACGGACGGCCTTGCCGCCGTTGCCGAGGGGCTGGAGAATTTTGCAATCTGGCTTGCTTACAGCTGGCTCGGGATCCTGATTTTCGCGGCGGTCGTGTTTGCGGCCGTGAAGCTCATCGGGCGGCTGCGCCGCGGGCAGAAGTTGCCGAAGATCGGCAGAAAGAAGAACAAAAACACGGCAAACGAAACGAAAGTGGAGGAGTAAACCATGAACATCACCTGGCTGGGCCATTCCTGCTTTGTGGTCGAGAGCGCGGGCTGGCGCATCGTGCTCGACCCCTACTATGTGGAGACGTATCCTGCGCTGCACATCGAGGCGGACGAGGTGCTGTGCTCGCACGGCCACCGCGACCACGCCTTTTTGGAGGCGGTGACGCTCTCGGGGCGTGATAAATCGGAGAGCCCGTTCACGGTCGAGACGGTTTCGACGTTCCACGACGATAAGGGCGGAACGCTTCGCGGGGAGAACACCATCCACATCCTGCGCGCCGAGGGAGTGACGCTTGTGCACTGCGGCGACCTTGGCCATGAGCTGAATGAGAAGCAACTCGCGGCGGTCAAGGGCTGCGACGCGCTGCTGATCCCCGTCGGCGGGTATTACACGATCGACGCGCAGACGGCGAAAAAGGTCGCGGACGCGATCGCGCCGCGCATGCTCGTGCCGATGCACTACCGCTTCGGCGCGCACGGCTACCCTGAGATCGGCACACTCGATGAATTTCTGGCGCTGTATGAGGCAAAGAAGATCCACAAACTTGATGGGAACTCTTTCGAGCTGACGAAGAACGCACCTGCGGGCGTCATCGTGCCGCGATTTGCCGAATAAGAGAAGAAATGCAAGAGCCGCCTGTTTAGGGCGGCTTTTGCTGTATAAAGCTCTTCTTTCCAGCGTAGACTATAGTGCTTGCCCGGCTTGACCGGGGCGGAAAGGGAGGACGGAGCATGAAACGGGAGCTGCGCCGATGGGAGATTGTCGGCTTTATCGCAACGGGCCTTTTCGGGACGCTGCTGCACTTTGTGTACGAATGGACGGGCGGGAATCGCGTGATCGCGGTGTTTTCGGCGGTCAACGAGTCGACCTGGGAGCACATGAAGCTGCTGTTCATCCCGTTTCTCGTGTTCACGGTGGTGGAGTTTATTGTGTTTTCCGAGGCGTTCCGGAATTTCTTCGCCGTCAAGGCGGCGAGCATCCTGCTGGGCCTTGTCTCGATTCCGGCGCTTTTCTACACGCTGACGGGAATGTTCGGCAAGTTCCCCGACTGGGTGAACATCACGATCTTCTTCCTCGCCGACGCGCTGCTGTACTTTGTGAGTTACCGCCTGCTGACTGACGGCGCGCTGCGCGGGGGTGCGATGCAGCTCATCGGCTTTGTACTTCTGTGGGCGCTGCTGTTTACGTTCGTCTGGTTCACGTACCGCCCGCTGCACCTGCCGCTCTTTTTAGACCCCGTGAGCGGGTGCTACGGACTGGAAACACCGTGTTAAAAAAGCCCTGCCGAGAAATCGGCAGGGCCTTTACAGTTTCTATACAAATAGTATATTTTGCAGAGCTTCTGCAAAATGCGTGTGCAGAAAGGCTCTTGTGATTCGGCAGAACGGCAAAAATAAAAATCAGCAGACATGACGGAAGTTGCGAAAAGCCGTCAAAGTAGCCGCGTTCCCGACAGAATCCGCCGCGATGCGGCAGTGTTTGATCGAAACTGACAGATTAACATAATAAATTCAATAAAGAGATTCTACGGTGAGTTATCCACAGTTTCCACAGAGTTTTCCACACAAGTGGATTTCTCAAAATCCACTGATTTGACAGGGAAAAATTGATTTGATTTCCGCGGAGTGGAAAACATACTGTGCAGATAGGCGCGTGTCGAAATTTACATAATTCTGGAATTGGAAAATTCATGGCAGAACAGAAATTCGATTTGTTACCATAATCGTGGAATTATGCAAGATGGAATAGACTCCTTGCAGTCTGCAAGGGGGAGCAGCGCCGCGGGCGCTGCACGAGGCAAAGGGGGATACTCTCTTTCACAAAAGAGAGTATCCCCCTTTAAATCCCCCGAGAGAAAGGTTTACATTGCAAGCGAGCAGCTCGAAGAGCTGCAATGCTTGCCGATTGCACTGCC